>OFFV01002132.1_pt1 | contig 9987 bp, 7 predicted proteins | sample 1521461 | NCBI WGS metagenome assembly OFFV01 (sample SAMEA3504120, study PRJEB24116) | mouse gut metagenome | biome: mouse gut; feature: mouse-associated habitat; material: faeces | place: Denmark | collected 2011 | reverse complement strand
CCCGCCATGCGGGCGTTGACTACGATTTGAGATACGCTCATCAGCAGAGCCCCCAGAGAGGCCGGGATACCGATGGCCAGCACATTGGCACAAATGCAGTCTTTCGTTGAAACGTCTTTCATGTGAATACTAAGGGCAGATTGCCCGGTGATATAGTACAAAACGTAATACCCGGCCCCCGCCACATTGCCGATGACCGTGGCAATGGCGGCTCCGGCAATCCCCCAGTGAAATCCAAGAATCATGATGGGGTCCAGGACCACGTTGAGCAGATTTCCTAAAATCTGCCCCACCATCGCCTTGTTGGGCTGGCCTTCCGCCCGGAGGATATTGGAGTAGCAGTTGGAGATCAGCACAAAAGGACCGCCCAAGGCTACGATGGTCAGGTAGGTTTTAGATGGTTCCCAAGTGTCCGCGCTGGCCCCGATCAGCGTTAGAATCTGTTCCATAAAAATCAGGAACCCTGCGGACATAAGGGCTCCCACCGCCACACAGCTCCACATACAAAACGCGCACACCTTCTTTGCATACTCCTGCCGTCCCTGTCCGAAGGAGCGGGAGATCACCGACGTGCCGCCGATGCCAAACACAGTTCCCACCGCCATAAAGATGAGAAAAACCGGCGTGGCCAGGGACACCGCCGCTACCAGGATGTCGTTGTGAGTCTGGGCGATGAAAAAGGTGTCCGCCAGATTGTAGATCAAAACCATCAGCATGGCCGCCATGGCGGGGATGGTATTTTGCAGTACCGCCTTTGGCACAGGGGCCTGTTCAAAGACGGTCATGGAATCACTGTTCATGATAGTTCCTCCTCAAATTAAAATGATACTGTTAATAGCTTGCTTTCATTTTGAAATTTTGTTGGGGCGGCCGTCAGCCGCCCTTACAGGGAATCCCGCACCTTTTTCAAAAGGGTATAGAAGATGTCCCGCTCCGTCTCCGTCAGGCCGGAGAGGAGTTTCTCCTCCGCGTCGAAGCGACAGTGCAGGGCGGCGTGAAAGCATGTAAGGCCCTCCGGTGTGATCCGCACCCGCTTGACCCTCCGGTCTTCCACGTCTCCAAAGCCCTCCACAAAGCCCTTCTGCTCCAGCCGGGCAATGATTCCCGCCGCCGTGGACTGAGCCACATGGAGGATTTGCTCCAGCTCTTTCAGCGTGCGCTGTCCCTCCGGGGCCTGGCTCAAGGACTCCAGGGCGTCCAGCTGGACCAAGGTGATATCCAGGGGCCGCAGGGCGTTGTTGGCGTTTTTTCGCAGCTCGTCATGAATCTGCTTAATCAGCAGTCCGCAGCCGCGCAGCTTTTCCATGGTACATCCCTCCCGACAAGAGTAATGATAGCACGCTTTTAAAATTTTGTCAATCGCCTGCGATTGATTTTTTCTTTTAACCTGCTTTCAAGTTGGCCCGCTATAATGTCCCCATCCTGAGCCAGAAAGAGGGGACACTCTTGATTGAAATTGAACATCTCACCAGTTCGGCTCCCACATTCTCTCCGAGGTACAGGCCATCTGCGACCAGATCATTATGATCGCCAAGGGAAAGCCTATCGCCTTTGACGCGGCGGAGAATCCAGAAAAGCTGCTGCTGTCTCCCAGAGAACGATGAGACCGCTCCAAGGGCAGAGATTATCATCTTCCCAATTTTAGTCAAGGGGCCGCCAAAATCGGCGGCCCCTGGTCTGCCCTATCAGGGCAAAATGTTCAAAAGGTCAGAGAAGGTGGTCAAATTGTAGTCCTCCAAACCGCAGTCCTTGGCGTCTCCCAGCAGTGCCAAGGCGGTCATACCGGCGGCCTTGGCCGCCTGGATGCCGGATTTGGCGTCCTCCACCACGACGCAGTCGCCGGGGGCAACGCCGATTTTTTGGGCTGAGATCAGAAATACTTCCGGGTCAGGCTTGGAGTGGGTAATGTCAGTGCCGTCTGCGATGGCGTCAAAAAAGTCCCCCAGGCCAATCTGTTCCAAGATAAACTTGGTGTTCTTGCTGGAGGAACCGATCGTCAGCTTGTAGCCCCGGCTCCGCAGCTCCACGAGGGTGTCCCGCACCTCATCCGTGAGGTCGGCGGGGTTCATATTCTTCAGCAGCTCCCGATATGTATCGTTTTTCTCGGCGGCAAAGGCGTTCTTCTCCTCCTGAGTGTACTCCTTGTCAGACTGTTCTAAGATAATGTCCAGGCTGGCCATGCGGCTGACGCCCCGAAGCCGGTTGTTGATCACCTCGTCGAAATAGATGCCCAGCCGGTCGGCCAGGGCCTTCCACGCCTGATAGTGGAACTTATCGGTGAAGCAGATCACGCCGTCCAGGTCGAAAATGACCGTTTTTTTCTTTAATTGCATACAGGATCACTCCTTACAAGATCTCTTTGGCAGATGTGCCGATATCATGCCTGCCTTGAATGGGCCAGGTCTTTGCAGTACTGCATCAGCTTTGCGAATCCCACATGATTTGCGATCATATCTCGTACTGCCGGCTCGTCCTCCGGCCGGAGGAGGTGGCGTACCCGTGCCCACATCATTTCAGGCGTGAACCGCTGATCAAACTCATAGGGGACAATATCCGCCGTAGCCTGGAGCCATTTCAGCATATCCAGCCGCATACTTGCCACCAAGTCGGCACTTCCCCCGTCGTCGATCAAGTTACAGGTTTCGCCGGGGTCTCGCTCCAGATCATAGAGTTCATCTGGTCCGACGGAACGGCTGACATATTTGTATCGCTGACCCCGCATCATGATCCCTTTGGCGTGGGCTGCGTCGTCCGTCTGGGCCATCATTTTGGGCCAGTAGGGGGATGCCTTGGGGGGGCCGTTGGGACCGGCGCCGTGATACTCGTCGCAGTGGGTCTCTCCTGGCATCCGTCCGCCCTCGCAGAACACATATTTCCGGCCCGGTGCGCCAAGGTCGCCCAAAAGCGGCCGCAGGCTTCTGCCGAAATGGGTGTGCGCCGGTGTAATCCCGGCAAAGTCGAGGGCGGTGGCGTAGAAATCAATCAGTTCGGTCAGGGCGGGCGAGACGCCGGGGGTCACTTCCACCCCTTTGGGCGGCTTGATCAGCAGCGGAACGCGGGTCAAACAGTCCTCAAAGGTGTTTTGGGCCTTTTCTGCCAGTCCATAGTCGCCGGCAAAGTCGCCGTGGTCGCTGAAGAAGAATATGGCGCAGTCGTCATAGATTCCCGCCTCCTTCAGTGCATCTGTCAACCGCCCAAACTGCCGGTCGATCTTCATACACATGCCCAGGTAGACCGCGCGCAGCTCATTCCAGTCGTCCTCCGTATAGCCGTCCATCCCCTGATATCTGCGGATGGTCTCCAAAATCCTCGCCTTTCCAGAGCAGTCCTCCGGGCGGATACGGGCGGGGAGTTTTTCCCGGTCGATGGCGGAGAAATAGGGCTCCTCCACCCGGTAGGGGGTATGGGGGAACATCAACCCCAGGAAGAGGCACATGGGCCGGTCGTCTGCCGGATTCCGGATTCGGCGGATCGCCGCGTCCACCACTTCATCGTCACTGTTGTAATTTTGGCCATTGGAGTCCAGCTTCAGCTGGCCCTCAAAATGGGAGTAAAAATGTTTATCTCCGGGGTTGCCCCGCAGGCCGGGGTCCACAGGGCCAGGCGCACGGGCACACTGTCCGCCGTAGTAGATCTCATCCGCGTGGGATTCCGTCCAGCCCGGGATCTGTCCGGCAGTCAGATCGTTGCGGTCGTTCATCCACACATAATATCCGCCGTCCCGAAGCTCCTTCAGCAAAGAAGTCTCGCCGGGACGCAGAAGGTGGGACATGGTCCGGTGCCCGTTCACATGAGGGTACAGCCCGGTAAAGAAGCTGCACCGGGAGGGGACGCACACCGGATTCTGGCAGTAGGCCCGAGAGAAGGACACCCCGTCCTCCTGGGCGAAGCGGTCCAGGTTGGGCGTAATGGCGGCGGGATTGCCCAGATGAGCCAGCGTATCGGCCCGCATCTCGTCCGGGTTAAAGATGATAATGTGCGGTCTTTTTGCCACGGCGCCCACCTCAATACCTCTCTTCCAGCTCCCGGGGGTACTTTTTGCGCAGAGCCTCCGCACAGTCTCCCCGGCCGGTCTCCTCCAGACGCTGGCAGTAGTCGTACAGGTAGCCCCGGCAGTGGTAGGGGCCTCCCTCATGGATGACGGACCACAGCGGGTCAACGCAGGTGTGCTGAATATTGGACCGCATATTATCTGCGACCCAGCGCTCCAGCATCCAGGCGCCCTTCCAGCACAGCTCCGGGTGTTCGTGAGCAAGGTCGTGGAGCTGGTGCGGGTCCTCCGCTACATTGAACAGCTCCTCGTCCTCGGTAAGGTGGTATCCGTCGTGATAGGTGCGGATATAGATCCAGTCCTCAAAACGGACGCTCCGCTGACAAACGTGGGCGCACTGGCTGACCACCAGATGATCCCGCCCGCCGGACGTTCCTGTGAGGATATGTTCCGCAAAGCTGACTCCGTCGTAGGTTACCGGATTCAGCTTGCCGGCGACACGGACAAGCCGAACGGGCTGGACCTTGTCGCCCAGCAGCTCCATCAGAGTGGGGAGCAGGTCCACATTGTAGTGGAAGCCAGAGGAAACCGAGCCTGCGGCGCAGCCGGGCCACTTGACGATCAGCGGGATATGGGTGGTGATATAGTCCGCCTCGCCGTGTTCGCAGTACGTGCCCATCTCGCCCAGATCTTCGCCATGGTCGGAACTGATGATGATGGCGGTGTCATCATAGATGCCCTGGCGGCGCAGCTCGTCCAAAATCTTGCCCAGGTGGGTATCTGCGTAGAGAATACCGGCGTCATACTGGTTGATAATGTTACGGAAGTCGTCTACACAGTTGACCTGTACGGGCTGCCGGGGGAAAGCGGGTTCCGGAACGCCGGTGTAGCCCGTCACCTCGTAGGCGCTGTGGGAGCCCGGTTTGTTCGCTCTCTGCCAGCTGAGAAGCTCCTCTGTCAGCCACGGATCAGGCAGTTCTTCGTCCGCAAAGGGGTCAAATCCGTCCGGGGCCCGGTAGGGGATATGGGGGTCCCACATGTGGACATGGAGGAACCAGTCGGAGCGGTCCTTATTCCGTTTCAGCCAATCCAGGGCGATGGGGGACACCTCGTCCGCCGACTCCAGACCCCGTTTGCCGATGTTGTAACTCTCGTCAAAGCCGCCCAGGAACCACCATGCTCCATGCCGGTCGGGAAAACTGCTGATGGTGACGGTCTTCATCCCAGCCCGGCGCATCACGGCGGGCAGGTTATAGCGGCCATTAAAGTCGGCCATGCCGCGCTCGCGTCCCTCATGGCACATCTCGGCATTGACGCCGCCATGGCCGATGCAGCCGGTGTGAATTCCAAATCGGCCCGTCATCATAGCGGCCCGGCTGGGCAGACAGGGGGCGTCAGAGCAGTAATAGTCCTCAAAGCGCACGCCTTCAGCGGCAACTGCATCGATGTTTGGGGAGGTGTTCCTCCCATAGCCGTAACAACCCAGGTGATCCGGACGCATGGTGTCGATATCCACATACAGTATTCTCATAGCAGTACCTCCAGCAATTTAGTTTCAGCGGACAATATTGTCGGATGTTAGAATAAGTGGGTATCCCACTTGCCGCAGAATGCGTCAACCGGGCTGACACCGCGGAAAGAGTCTCTCCCCATGAGCTTTTCAACCAATTCCTCCAGCACAACTTGGCTGGAGCAGTAGGTGTTGATAAAGGTTTTTACCCTGGGCACATCCTGCAGGTGATAAGGATTTTCAACAGAGATAAAGATCGTAGGAATGGTGTGAATGTAGTGGGGACAGTTGGCGCCCATGGGTTGTTGCCACTCAATGCGCACCGTTGTCTGGTTAGATTTTGTGGACATATTGGCCATGTAGATTATGTAGTCGTAACTCTTCTGGAAGGAGTCGCTGCGGGTCACGCCGCCCTCATGGGTTTTGTCAGGGACGAAGACAGTCACCTCAAAGCCTTCTCTTTCCAGCATACGCTTAAATTCCTCACATACACCGGCGCGGACAGAGTAACCGACTCCCTGCTCCGCCTCAATGGGGCAGTAGAGGACCCGATTCTTCTGAGGATTCAGGGGCAGGACTCCGGGCTCCTCCTTTACCAGCGTAATGCCTTCCCGGGCGACCTCCCTTGCCCAGCCCTGGTGCTCCTCACAGCCCAAAACAGACAGAGCACTCTCCAGGCTGGGGGTCTCCACCTGCTTGTGCAGCTTCAATGCTGCTTTTAACGCCAGGATTCGGGTGACAGCGCAGTCCAGACGCTCCTTTGAAATCACACCCTCTGCCACACCGGAGCGCATATACTCCAAATCTTCCTCCATATTTCGGCTGAACAGGAAGATATCCGCACCGCTGGCAATGGCGCAGGGAACCGCGTCACGCCGGGGCATCGGGATCGTAAAGCCGGCCATGGTGGTGGCGTCGGTGGCAATCAGTCCGTTAAAGCCCAGCACTTTCCTGAGCAGGCCCTCCTCGCCTACCAGCTCGGGGGACAGGCTCCCGGGCATAATCTCTTCGTCCCGGAGGGCGGGGTTAAGCCGCTTCTGCCAGGCCGGCTGCATGATGTGACCTATCATACAGGTGAGCGCCCCAGCGTCAATGGACGCCTTATAGGCCTTACCGTAGGTGTCCATCCAGGTCTCGCAGTCCATGTCATTGACGGAACTGACCAGATGCTGGTCCCGGTCATCCTGGCCATCACCGGGGAAGTGTTTGATGGACACGGCAACCCCCAGTTTCTGGCATGCTTCGGTAAAGGCTTTCCCGCAGGCGGTCACACGGTCCGGATCACTGCCAAAGGTGCGGGTATTTGTAATGGGGTTACGGTAATTGCTGTCGATGTCGATGATTGGGGCAAACGCCCAGTTGGCCCCCACCGCCTTGCCCTCCCTGGCGCACAGGGTCCCCAGCCGCCTGGCGTTTTCCTCATAATCGGCTGTTGCCGCAATCTCCATGGGGCTGCCGAGGAGAGTACCCTCACTGACGATACCGCTGCCGCCCTTTTCCAGGTTGGCGGCGATCAGCATGGGAATTTTGGACTTGCGTTGCAGTATCTCTGCAGCCGTTACAGCCTGTTCTGCAGAGCAAGGCCGGAACATGACGCCGGCAGGACGCAGCTTTTGCAGAATGGTGCTGATACCAGCTTCGTCATAGTAAAACAGCGCAGGGAAAAACAGCTGCTGGATTTTTTCATCCTCCGTCATGGCATTCCGGGTGTTCTCTACCCACGCCACGGCTTCGTCGTCCAGATAGAAGGGCTTGCCTTTCAAATCCATAAAAACGCTTCCTTTCTCATTTTGAATGATTGTTGTAAATGGTGCGATTTACCTCATGTACTGCCAGGTGTTAAACAGGGATATGAATACAATAACTACCATCAGCGCGATGAAGAGCTTATCCACCGCGCGGTTGTCCATACGGCGGTTCAGCACGCGCCCTGTGGCTCCGCCGCCGATGCCTCCCGCCACCATAAGCACCAGCGTCAACAAGCGAAAATCGGGGACGGTATGGGTTAACAAGGTAGCCAGCAGGCTGGCAAGCTGGCTGAACAGGATAATATATAAGCTGTTTGCCGCTGCGGTCTTGGTGTCCATACTGAAAAAATAAAACAGGACCACCAGGTTGATAGGGCCGCCGCCGATGCCTAAGAAGCTGGAAGCCACCCCCAGCACAAGCCCAATCAGCACACACAGCAAGGGGCTGGATATGGAATGAGTTTTGATTTTATCCTTGTGGAGGGTATAAATCAGGGTTCCGACTGTAATCACTGCCAGACAGCCCGCCTGTACAGCTCCTACCCTGTTCTGGTTTTCAAATAGCCCTTTTATTGCGGTGAACATCTGCTTTCCAAGTAACCCGCCGATCGCTGCCCCGATTGCCAAAGGGGTTCCCGTGTTCAGGGCTACCCGCCGCTCCCCGGCCAGCATCGTTTTTCCCACGGAGTAGCAGCTCATGGACAGCACCGTGCAGCCGGAGAGGAAGCTAATGGTGGAAACTGTCTCCAGTTTGAGCAGGTCAAGTACCGGTTTGATAATCACCCCGCCGCCGATTCCACAAATAGCGCCGGCCACAGACGCCAGAAAGCTGACCAGCAGATAAAGCGCAAGCTGAAGCATCCCTAACCTCCTTCTGAACTCAATCGCGTCAAATCCCGACCATTCCTACCCTTTTGCGTTAGTGTACCATCAACCTAAGAAAAAAGTCAAGCAAAACACAGCACCCCGCCGCTTCTACAAATTAGGAGGCCGCAGCCTCCAGGCAATCGGTTCCTAACGGTAGAAGCTCACCGTTGGAGCTTGCCCCGCCGTGTCGGACACTTTTTGCCGCTCACCCTTCCCCCGCCTCCCCCGCCGCCAGGATAGACTCCACGCAGCAGGCGGCGTCAACTCATCTGAAGAAACGCACTCGTAAAGACAGCAAAAAGCCTTGAACCTCAACAGGCTCAAGGCTTTTCCTCTGGCAGCGGATGAAGGATTCGAACCCTCACAAACAGAGTCAGAGTCTGGTGTGCTACCATTACACTAATCCGCTGTATCTATCTCTGTCCTCAAATGGACCGAGTGTTATTATATCAGAACATAGGATTTTGTCAAGTTTTTTTTCGCAAAACCTGAAAAGATTTCAAAAAATTTTGTCAGCAGAAAATACGGGCCGCGGCTTGACTTATCCTACATTGTATGGTATAGTATCAATGCTTTGTAAAGTCCATAAACTTTACACTGCATCGACTTGGCGGAGGTGAATTCCCATGAAGAATCAGGCTTATCGGATGGCCATGTTGTTCGATTTTTACGGCGATCTTTTGACAGAGCGCCAGCGGGAATTTTATGACCTCTATTATAACGAGGACCTTTCCCTGGCGGAGATCGCCGAGAATTACGGCATTTCCCGGCAGGGTGTGCGGGATGTGATTGTCCGCGCGGAGGCCGCTATGACCGAAGTTGAGGACAAAACCCACATCATCCGCCGCTTTCATCAGTCCCGGGCCGCCATTAACGCCATCGATGCGGCGGCGGACCGGCTTCTTCAGGCGGTGGACGCGCGCATTTATGACGACGCCATGCTGGACGCACTGGCGCGGGAAATCAAAAGCAACGTGGCCAAGCTGAATCAGGAGTAACTTCTATGGCATTTGAAAGCTTAACCGAAAAATTGTCCGCCACCTTTAAGCGTCTGCGCGGGAAGGGCCGTCTCTCCGAGGCAGACGTGAAGGAAGCCATGAAGGAAATCAAGATGGCCCTATTGGAGGCGGACGTCAACTTCAAAGTGGTCAAGAGCTTTGTGGCCTCGGTCACCGAGCGGGCCGTGGGCCAGGACGTGATGGAATCCCTCACCCCCGCCCAGATGATCGTGAAGATTGTCAACGAGGAGCTCACCTCCCTCATGGGGGGCGGCGACAGTAAGCTGGCCATTTCCTCCGCTCCTCCCACTGTCGTCATGCTGGTGGGCCTACAGGGCGCGGGCAAGACCACCAATGGCGCGAAGCTGGCCGGCCTGATGAAAAGGCAGGGCAAGCGGCCTCTCTTGTGCGCCTGCGACGTGTACCGGCCCGCCGCCATCAAGCAGCTGGAGGTAGTGGGTGAACAGCTCGGCATTCCGGTGTTCCAAATGGGGCAGATTGATCCGGTGGATATCGCCAAGGCCGCTGTGGAGCACGCCCGCCGCCACGGCAACGACATGGTTTTCCTGGATACCGCCGGCCGGCTCCACGTGGATGAGACCCTCATGGACGAACTGCGGCGCATCAAGGAGGCGGTAACCCCCACCGAGATTCTGCTGGTGGTGGACGCCATGATCGGCCAGGACGCGGTGAACGCCGCCAAGGCCTTTGACGACGCTCTGGACATCGACGGAGTTCTCCTCACCAAGCTGGACGGCGACGCCCGGGGCGGCGCGGCCCTGTCCATCAAGGCGGTCACCGGCAAGCCCATCAAATTTGTGGGCGTGGGGGAAAAGCTGGACCAGATCGAGGTCTTCCACCCCGACCGCATGG
>OFFV01002131.1_pt1 | contig 9987 bp, 10 predicted proteins | sample 1521461 | NCBI WGS metagenome assembly OFFV01 (sample SAMEA3504120, study PRJEB24116) | mouse gut metagenome | biome: mouse gut; feature: mouse-associated habitat; material: faeces | place: Denmark | collected 2011 | reverse complement strand
TACTGCCCCAATTTTTCTTGCAATACATCCAGTATTCCTGGGAAAAATTGTGCTTATCCGGCAGAAAAATCCCTCGCTACTGTGCATATTTCTGTTTTTCAAACAGCGCCTAACCCAGGAAAAGAAGTAAAATCTTAACCGAGTTTAATTGCCCACACTGTAATTTAAACGGGCAGGCCTCCTTTTGTTTATATCAACGGTTTAACGGGGGGTAGTAGGGGACAAAGAAGAGCGGTCCTGCTGATTCTTGAAATCGGCAAGACCGCTTCTTGCTGGTTTACTTGACTGGGAATGTTGAGACAGATCAATCTTTAACTTGAATCAAATGAATGTTTGTAGTATAATTTTATTAAATACATTGTCAAAATATTGTAAAATATGTGTATGATGCGGGGTCAAGAAATGGAAATCAGTGAGACAATTCAGTTTGAAGACGGCGTCTTAGGCTGGAAGGGCCATGCCCATGGTAAAGATTGGACTTTATTTTGTGGTGATGCGGTAGAATCCTTGAGACACCTTGAAGACGAGAGTGTAGAATGTATCATTACCTCACCTCCATACTACAGCTTACGGGACTATGGTGTGGAAGGACAGATTGGATTAGAAGATACAGTAAATGAATACGTAGACTCACTTTGTAATGTGACAAATGAATTATATCGAGTACTAAAAAAGGATGGGCTGTTTTTCCTGAATTTAGGAGATACTTATTATTCTGGAAAAGGCGCTTCCCATGGAAAGGATTCGAAAAGTCACAAACGGCGTTTCGGATTGCGGCCAGTGGATAAAAGCGGGGGTCTTGGAGCAAATATAGAAAGAAAATCAATTATTGGTATTCCATGGAGGGTAGCGATTCAAATGACAACCCGGCGCTGGGTCCTCCGTGCTCCTATTATCTGGCATCGGGACAAGGTGCTTCCTGAATCTGTGAAGGACCGGCCGCGCAGAAGCTATGAATATATTTTTATGTTTGCAAAGGATAGGAAGTATTTCTTTAACCGTCAACCTCTTTTAGATAAGCAGATTGATGAGGATGTGTGGACAATAGCGGCGCGGCCTTCTGGAACTGAAATTGACACAGCGCCTTACCCGGATGAATTAGTTTCTCGCTGCTTGTCCATTGGATGTCCTGTGGAGGGGACTGTTCTGGACCCGTTTGTAGGGAGTGGTACTACTATGGCGGTGGCTCTAAAAAATGGGCGAAATGCGATTGGTATTGATATCAGCCGAACATTTTGTGATTATATTCTGGAACATTTGGAGGAGTAGAAATGATTTATCTTTCTGCGGATTATATTCTGAATGCGATCAATCAATTATCACCGGTTCATCCATTTTTAGGAATCACATTTTTAACATGCAAAAAGGAAAAATTGCTGATTGACGAGACCATGCCCTTTTTGATGGATCGAAAGACAAAGGAATTTATGAGTCGCGTTCACAAGATTTGTCCGACATCCAACTCTTTCTTTCAACCATATCGAACCATAAAGTCCAAGCAGTGGCTTATACCGAGTTATCCATCTGGCGGACTTCAAGCGATAAATACACAGACGTTTAAGACGGCGTTTATCCGTGACAAGGATGAGAAAAAATGGGGTTGGGCTTCCGACTATATTTCGCAGATCGCAAAGATTGCTGTGCCGAGTGACAAAAAGAGAATTCCTGTAGCGGCCATGGCGATTTGGGTTTTAAAAGATTGTAAGTGGAGCGATACAGCGTCCATTGATGATGTGGTAGATAGATTTATCAGCGATTACCATATTACTCAGGAGGAATTTTCTGCATTCTTTAAATCGGATACCATTTTTCCCAATACGCCGGCTTTTCAAAATGAATGTGTGACATGGAATCAGTTGTCAAGCAGCTTATCCTTTCCACCGGACGCGCAGCCGGATTACGAGGGCACCCTATCAAAGCTTGAGCTAATCAATGTTGGACCGTGTGATCAAGCCGAGATGGAGATGTCACCCCGGCTGAATATCATCACGGGAGATAACGGCTTGGGCAAAACATTTTTGATGGATTGTGCCTGGTGGGCGCTGACCAATACCTGGGCTGGAAACGAAGCGCGTCCGAAATATGCTGAGGGGAGTAAGCGGTCCTACATTCGATTTTTAATTTCTGGAAAACATCAGATCTCCACCGAAAAAAAGGTTTTGTATGACAATAAAAATCTGACGTGGAAGCGTACTGCTGATACAGCAACGATTCCAGGTCTGATTGTCTATGCGTTAGTAGATGGTTCCTACGCGGTGTGGGACCCGTCTAAGAGAAATGATGTGTCCTCCAAAATCAATGTTTTTTCCAAAGACCAGGTTTGGAATGGGCACAGCAATCAAATTGAAGGCCTGATTCGGGACTGGGTTATGTGGCAAAATACGCCCCAAAAGTACCCCTTTGAAATATTTAAACACATTCTTGCTGAGATGTCCCCCCCTGACCTGGGGCCGCTTGTTCCAGGAAGTCCAATCCGTATCCCCAATGACAGCAGAGAAATTCCAACGATTCAATATCCCTATGGGGTTGTGCCGATCACCAACTCATCGGCTGGGGTGGGTAGAATTGTCACGTTGGTCTATCTTATGGTGTGGGCTTGGAATGAGCACAAAGAGAATTGCAGATTGAAGGGCATCAAGCCGGATTCTAGAATTGTTGTTATGGTCGACGAGTTAGAGGCCCATTTGCACCCCAAGTGGCAGCGCACCATTTTGCCGGCGCTTGTTTCAGCCCAAAGATATTTGGCAAATGAACTGGAGGTTCAGTTTATCTTGTCCACGCACTCCCCCTTGGTAATGGCTTCGGCCGAGACGATATTTGACGAAGAGAGCGATAAGCTGTTTCAATTGAGGCTGGATACAGAATCAGAAAATGCGATTCTGTCAGAAGAGACCTTTGTAAAATATGGTCAGGTGAATTCTTGGCTCACATCTCCGGTGTTTAACTTGGGGGAAGCGCGCTCAATGGATGCGGAGTATGCGATTGAACATGCGAAATCACTTCAGCTTGACGACGATCCGTCTGATGAGGCTGTGCAGACAGCACACAACCATTTGATTCGAAATTTATCTCAGAGCGATCCATTTTGGCCTCGATGGATCTATTTTGCGGAGTCACACGGGGTGATATTATGATTCACATTGACTTGAAACCGGAACCATCGGATTTCGATTTTCGAGTGAGACAGCCTGGAAGGGCATTCCTGGTAGATACGCCAAAGCCAAATAGTAAGCTTTGGAGCAAACATAATTATTGGAATCGGTGCAGTACCCAACTCTATGAGGCCTATGGAGGGATATGCGCCTATACCGGACAGTGGATTTCAAACCCGGGATCAGCACCGTCTGTTGACCACTTTTTGCCCAAAAGCCGCCATCCTGACAAGGCCTATGAGTGGGATAACTATAGGCTTACAACGCAGACGATGAATGAGTATAAAAAAGATAAGTATATTCTTGACCCTTTTGAAATTCAAAATGGAGATATTGTGATTGATTTTCCATCCTGTCTGCTCAGGCCACGTGCGGATATGGCCCCAGAGGAAAAGGACAAGGTGAAGGCCACAATACAGATTCTTCGTCTGAACCGTGAGGAGTATGCTGGCTTAAGGTGCCAAATTGTGATGCAGTACATAGATGGACGAATCAGTAAACAATTCCTGCAAGAAAAGTACCCGTTTATTGCGGAGGAGCTTGAACGGCAGAATTTGTATGAGCGGATCAAAGAGATTGTCAAATCAAAATCAGATGACTGAGGAGAGTAGTTTTTGACTTGCGGAAGTGTGGAAAAGAGGAATCCTCTGTGACATTAGAAGAATTTTTTCAAAAGAATCCCCGTGGGGCGCTGGCATTTTCAGGTGGAGTGGACTCCGCCTTTCTACTGTGGGCCGGAGTCCGTGGGGGGGCTGATCTGCGGCCTTATTTCGTTAAAACGCCCTTCCAGCCTCAATTTGAGCTAGATGACGCCAAGCGGCTGTGCAGACAATTGGGGGTTGAGTTGACTGTAGTGGAGTTTGATATTCTTTCGGATTCTCAGGTAGCGGCCAACCCGGAAGATCGATGTTACTACTGCAAAAAACAGCTGTTTTCTTTGATGAAGGAACGGGCGGCAGCGGATGGGTTTTGCCTGCTGTTAGATGGTACTAACGCTTCGGATGATGCGGAGGACCGTCCAGGCCTGCGGGCCATGCAGGAGCTGGCGGTCCGCTCCCCCCTGCGGGAATGCGGCCTGACCAAACGCAAAATCCGGGAGCTGTCTCGTCAAGCGGGATTGTTCACTTGGGACAAGCCCTCTTACGCATGTCTAGCCACCCGCGTACCTGTTGGCAGGACAATTTTGCGGGAGGATTTGAAACAGGTGGAGCGGGGAGAGGTGTTGCTGACATGCCTAGGATTTCGTGATTTCCGTCTGCGGCTGACTGGGACTGGGGTCAAGCTTCAAGTTGGGGAAGAGCAGTTTTCCCTGGTTTGGGATCGGCGAGAGGAGATTTTGACGGCGCTGTGCCCCATATTTTCTGAAGTTACCTTGGACTTGAAGGCTAGATGTTCAGGGGCAGACACATGAATTTTGGTGCCGCGGAGAAAATAGTCCCTGTGGGGAGGGCGGCCCATGCTGGCTTGAAACAGGGGCAGGAGGAAAAGAATGGATAGCAGACGGGATATTTTGCAGCTTTTGCGGCAGGTGGCAGACGGTTCCGCCACCCCAGAGGAGGCGCTGGTTTACTTAAAACGGGAGCCATTTGAGGACTTGGGCTATGCTAAGGTGGATCTCCACAGGGGGGTGCGCCAGGGAGCTGCGGAGGTCATCTACGGCGCGGGCAAAACACCGGAACAGATTGCTGGTATTGCTGCCGCTATGGAAAAGAGAGGGAGCAGAAATATTCTGATTACGCGCATTGGGCCAGAGGCGGCGGAACTGGTGGGGAGGGCTGTGCCTCTGGAGTACTATCCGATCCCAAAGCTGGCCATTGCCTGTTCCGGCGAGCGGGGCGCCGTGGGACATGTTGTAGTGACTACAGGCGGCACCAGCGATATGGCTGTAGCGGAAGAGGCGGCCCTCACAGCCGAGGTGATGGGCAACCGGGTTACCCGGCTGTATGATGTGGGGGTGGCCGGATTGCATCGGCTGTTGTCCAATTTGGACCCGTTGATGAGTGCGCGGTGTGTGGTGGCGGTAGCCGGAATGGAGGGGGCACTGGCTTCTGTGGTAGGCGGGCTGGTGGATTGTCCCGTCATCGCAGTGCCCACCAGTGTGGGTTATGGGGCGAACTTTGGCGGCTTGTCTGCCCTGCTGGCTATGCTTAACTCCTGCGCCTCCGGGTGCAGTGTGGTGAATATTGACAACGGCTTTGGTGCTGGTTATTTGGCCAGCAGAATTAACCAGATGGAGGGCTTAGCGTGAAGACACTTTATTTGGAGTGCAACATGGGAGCAGCGGGCGACATGCTTATGGCTGCCCTATATGAGTTGTTGGACGAGAACCAGCGGCAGGAGTTTCTGCGGACTATGAACGCGCTGAAACTGCCCGGGGTGGAGGTGAGTGCCGATGCTGCTAAGACCAGCGGTATTGCAGGCACGCATATGCGGGTGACAGTCCATGGGCAGGAGGAGTGTGGTCACGATCATGGACATGAACATAATCATGAGCACAGCCACGAACATGCTCACGAACATGAACATAGTCATGAGCACAATCATGGGCATGAACATAGCCATGATCACCACCAGGAACACCACCATCACGCGACGCCGGGACATATTGCGCAGCTGATTGATGCCCTGCCGCTGCCGCAGGAGGTGAGAGACCGGGCCAGGGGAGTTTACGATGCGATTGCCCAGGCGGAGGCCAAGGCCCACGGATGTGATGTGGGAGATGTCCACTACCACGAGGTGGGGGCGCTGGATGCGGTGGCCGATGTGGTGGGGGTGTGCTACGCCATGTATCTGCTGAGCCCCGATGTTGTCTGTGGGTCTCCAGTCCATGTGGGCAGCGGCACGGTGAGGTGCGCGCATGGTATTATGCCTGTCCCCGCGCCCGCTACCGCGGCCCTGCTGATGGGGATTCCTACCTACGGCGGCGAGGTAATGGGGGAGCTGTGCACCCCTACTGGGGCGGCCCTGCTGAGATGCCTTGTCCAAACCTTTGGAGCAATGCCTGGGATGACGGTGGAGAAAGTGGGAATGGGTATTGGAACCAAAGAATTTGAGCAAGCTAACTGTGTCCGGGCATTTTTAGGAGAGGAGACGCTCCAAAAAGCCGGCGATATCCTGGAACTGGTGTGCAATATTGACGACATGACGCCGGAAGCTCTGGCCTTTGCCTGTACTCGCCTGCTGGAGTTGGGAGCTCTGGATGTGTATACCACCCCGGGTACCATGAAAAAGGGACGGCCTGGCCATGTGCTCACCGTCTTGTGTGCCCCAGAGCTCAAGGAGGAACTGGCCCATCAGATTTTTGCCCAAACCACCACCAACGGTCTGCGGGTCCGCCGGTCTGAAAAACTTTTTTTGTCCCCCAGCGTGAAACGGGTCCAGACCCAGTGGGGACCCGTTCGGATGAAGCTGGCCCAGGGATATGGGGTTTCCCACGCCAAGCCGGAGTATGAGGATCTAGCGGCCTTGGCCCAGGCCAATGGGTTGCCCCTTCAGACCGTGCTGAAGGCCGCTCTGCGCCAGATGGAAGAATGAGGGATTGTCTGTAGAATAGGGGCTGTATCTGGAAAAAAACGGCGAATGGACGACCAACTATTGACACCGGCGCAGAGGAATATCCCCCCGTGCCGGTGTTTTTTGTCCAGTTTTTGCCTTGCGTGACCATGGGGGCTGTGCTATAGTCAGAGTACTTCTTTTGAAGTCTGCGGCGAAATTCGCCGCAGGAGACCGCGAGGGCGGTCTGCCTTTGTACTTCATAGTCCGCACTTGCGTGTTTTGTGCGCCTCGGTGGGCCACTGAGCTGCCGAGTGAAGAACGCCGCCTGCGTTTTTCAGATGTGCTGGCTGTATGATGCCGTTGATGAAGGAGAGGCGCGGCTGTTCGGGGGGAGCGGGATACTGGTGGCGCTGTCTTTTGCTGTGTGTCAGCCCGCCTAGTTCAAGACGGGCGTCCAGTGTCTGTGTTCGTTGCCGACTGGTATGCTGCCTCTGGTTAATCAATGGCACTGTAAAGCTGGCCCGATTGGTCAGCCATTCCTTCCTGTGCGAGGAGGCGTCATTATGTATTTAGAGGAATATCGTAAGGCCCATCAGATGGGGCTGAAGGAGGCAAAGGTGTGCCAGACCAGGGGTGGTTCTCCCTATCTGCCGGTGTTGGATGAGATTTTAGCCGCAGAGACCACCTGTGGAGAGGCGGACTTGGGGCTGGTGGATATCCCCATGGAGTTGATTGTGGGGACCCGCTCTGCTGGGCGTAGTCAGGCGCTGTCCCGCAGTTTCCTGCCGCTGATGGAGGAAGGCTCGGAATTTGCAGGGAAATGGGTAGCCCTGTGCAAGGCCCATATGGAGGAGGGCATTAACGAGCCGATCAAGGTCTATGAGTATATGCACACCTTTTATGTGGTAGAGGGGCACAAGCGGGTGAGCGTTCTGCGCTATTTTGGGGCGGTGAGCATCCCCGCCTATGTTACTCGTGTCCTGCCTGTCAGAGACGGGTCACGGGCCAGCAACATCTATTATGAGTATGTAGACTTCTATCGGCTGTCTGGGGTGAACTATCTGTGGTTCAGCGCGGTGGGCCGCTTTGCCCGCCTTCAAGCTGCGCTGGGCAAGGGGGCAGAGGAGGTCTGGAATGAGGATGATAGGCGGAAGTTTTACAGCTTCTACCACAGTTTTTCCACCCTCTATGGGGACAAAAGCGCGAAAGAGCTGGCTGGGAGAATGACCACCGCTGACGCCATGTTGCTCTATCTGGACATGTTCGGTTATGACGAGGTGAAAAATTATTCCCAGGCCCAGCTAAAGTCGGGGTTCCTTCAGCTTCACGAGGCGTTCTCTGTGAAAAAGAAGGCTCTGCAGGACCTCAATCCGCTGAAAGGACTGCTGGGCCGATGAAAATCTTGGCGTTGTCTGACCAGGAGTCGCTGGGGCTGTGGGACTACTTCGACTCCAGCCGGCTGGATGGAATTGATTTGATTCTCTCCTGTGGAGACCTGAACCCTCATTACTTGTCCTTTATCGCGACCTTTGCCCATGCTCCAGTGCTCTACGTCCATGGCAACCACGACGACCGATATGCCGACGTTCCGCCAGAGGGCTGTATCTGCGTGGAGGACCAGGTCTACACCTGTAAGGGGGTCCGAATTCTGGGACTGGGTGGGTCTATGCGTTATAAGCAGAAGGGGAAGCACCAGTATACCCAGAGACAGATGGACCGTCGGGTGTGGAAGCAGAAACTGGCCCTGCTGCGCCGAGGCGGGTTCGACATTCTGCTGACCCACGCCCCGGCCCTGGGGCTGAATGATGGGGAGGACCTGGCACACACGGGGTTTGAGGTGTTTAATACTCTGATGGACCGGTATCAGCCCCGCTATTTCATCCATGGCCATGTCCACATGAACTATGGCCGGGAGTTTCCCAGGCTGTCCACCTATGGAGAGACCCAGGTCATCAACGCCTATGAGACCTATACGTTTGAATACTAAAAACTGTATTCCTAATCAGAAATAACGGACGGGCGAATTTTTGCCGATTCGAAGAGATTTTTGCGAAAATGCAGGATGTATGGGGCAAAAATTCAACGCAGGGCGGTATTGCAGCCGTGAATATGGGTTTTTAGTCTGCTCAGCGCCGAAGGAGAATATTTCCTTCGGCGCTGAATCCGTTGCGGCTTGAAAAGAGGGGCGGATTATGATACAATATGGATATATGAGGGAATGTTGGCCGGACAATTGCGGACAACCGGAGGGAGATGAGGCGGTATGCCGCAAATATTTGTGGCAGAAACCAGGCTGAGGCCGGAACTGATGGCACAGGTGTGCCGGGCGCTGAACTTCGACCCGGATGAGTTTGCCAAGCGCCATGCGGAAGAGTTTGTCCACCTGTACCTCCGGGTAGACGGAATGCTCAGCTATGTAGGGGAGGAAATTGTTTTTTATCTGGCTAAGCGGGTGAACGAATGCCTTTCCAAGGCGGAGTACGCCTTGTTGTCCTACATTGAGTACGCTGGCCGGGGGGAGAAAAAGGCGGATTCTGACCGCTTCAGCGAGGCGGTGGCGCACTATCTTCAGGTCAGGCAAACTGTGGGAGACGGCTGGGTCTATGCTTTTGAAGGGGAGGGGGCCAAGACCAGATGTGTGGAGATCTATCCCCAGATGTACGCTATTGCCCATGCCATGTATGATTTTTCACAGGAAATTAAGGAACTGAAGCAGGTGGCAAAGACAGACGGGCCAGATGCCTGGCCTAACCCAAACAAACTAAAATTATGATATCTTCATAACCTCTGGCAAGGGGCAGTCCCCGCTTTGCCCTCAGCGGCTCAATTGCCCGACAGGGCCTGAGAGGTGTGCGGATACTGAGGTTGAACGTCCGTGCGGAGCATATGCTCCGCACGGTTTTTATGGGGAGGATACATGTCAGAAAATAGGATATTTTGCATGATTTTCCCTTGTAAATCGTAGGCGGGTATGTTAAAATGACTGGGAGAATCCGCCGTTTTCAGGGCGGCGGTGAAAGGAGAGATAGCCATGTCCAACGGAATATCTATGGAGCGGGTGGAGGAAATTATTGACGGTTATGACAGCCAGGTCCACCACCTGATTGCCATCATGCAGGACATCCAGGCGGAGTATAAGTACCTCAGCCCGGCAGTGCTGGAGCGTATCGCCCAAAAGTTGAACATTGGGGTGGCCAAAGTGTACAGTGTGGCCACCTTCTACGAGAACTTTTCTTTGGAGGCCAAAGGAAAATACATCATCAAAGTGTGCGATGGTACCGCCTGTCATGTGCGCAAGTCCCAGCCCATCTACAACGCCATCCGGGAGTATCTGGAGTTG
>OFFV01002130.1_pt1 | contig 9991 bp, 14 predicted proteins | sample 1521461 | NCBI WGS metagenome assembly OFFV01 (sample SAMEA3504120, study PRJEB24116) | mouse gut metagenome | biome: mouse gut; feature: mouse-associated habitat; material: faeces | place: Denmark | collected 2011 | reverse complement strand
CTTCAATGGCTTCTTTTGCTCCAGCTTGCAGTTCCTCAAATTCCTTTTCTGTAAAAGTGGCTTTATGTCCATCTTTGGAAAGAGTGGTTTCAGATTCATCAACTATTTTTTCTCTGATGTCTGGTTCGTCAATTACTTCTCTGTAATGCCATTTTGTGACCTGACAGTCATAGCTGTAGCCGCTTGACTTCAAAAAATCTATAAATTCTAAATATTTAACCGTATTTTTTATTTCATCAAAGTGTTTTTTATCAAGAGTTTCCCAAATAGAATCACCTTTCATTAGTTCAGAGGGCTTCACACCTAAAGCAGATGCAATTTTTTCGATGGTATCTTTCTTGGGGGAAGTCTTATCATTTTCAAATTGTCCTATTGCGGATTGTGTCATGTCAAGGCGTTCTCCCAGTTCTTTTTGCGTTCTCCCTTTTTCTTTTCTAATGCGCCTAATATTTTCTCCTATCGTCATCTTTTCACCATCCTTTTTTTATTAGTATATCATAACAACAGAAAGGCAGGAAAAATGTTATTCAAAGATTTTAAAAAATATGCAGAGTCAAAGAGGTTTGCGGAAAAAGAAGGGGAACTTTTTATTGACTTGGATGATCTTGGCATGATTGAGTGGGAGGGCAGGAAAAAACTTGTCATTGACGGGCGTTCTTTTGCTTCCCCGCTAGGATGCTGGCACATTTACCCGGTGGCGCTGGACAAGACCCATGTATATATTGTCTGCCCATACTGCGGTCATATCCACCTCCACGGAGCCGGGGGCGGTGATTATGAGGGGCATAGGATAGCACATTGTAACAGCCATTCCCATATCAAGGGGGATGTGGAAGGGTATTACATAGAACAGCTTTAAAACAGCAGGACGCTAAAATTTTAGCGCTTTCCAGCGTTCCAGCTACTAATCGCAATGCAGAATGGAATGTTCAGCACTCATAAGATCAGGGGGAATGTTGCAGCATCCCCCTCTGAATATTAAAACGAAAGGGGTAAAAAACCATGAGAGAAGCAATCATTAAACTATTGGACAAGGCAGACGATCGAAAATTGAAACTAGTATATGCGTTTCTTGTAGCGCTGACCGGGGAAAGTGGGGTACATAACCATGGGTAAATCTTTGTACAGCCGGAATGAAACAATGGAATTGCTGGGGCAGCAGACAATCGTCCTGAGTTCTTCCGTGGTCATTTTTTCCGTATCATAACGGCCATACAGCAGTTCTGGTTTCATCCTTGCCCACATACTTTCACAGCGGGCATTATCGTGGCATCTGCCGCCTGCACTGTTCATACTTTGCTGTATGCCGTACTGCCGGACCGCATCGCGGTATAGCTGGCTGGTGTACTGGCTCCCCCTGTCACTATGGATAATGGCTCCACGGATACCGGGATACGCATTCAAAGTATTTTCCAGCGTCTGAACACATAACGGCGCCTTCATGTTGGTATCCACTGCCAGACCAACCACACTGGAATCAAAACAGTCAAAAACAGCAGAAACATACAGTTTTCCATCACTGGCTTTGGTCTCTGTTATATCTGTAACACATTTTTTCAGCGGCTCCTCTGCATGGAAATCACGTTTTAACAGATCGTCTGATTTTCTGGTTTTCCTGTCCGCTTTTGTGATCCCGTTTGGCTTACGTCTGGGATGATGGCTGATTCCGATCTCTTCTATGATACGGCAACCGGTGCGTTCACTGGAAATATCCACATTTTCCGGCTGCTTCAATGTCAATGCCTGATACATGCGGATACGACCATAAGTATCATTGCATTCATCTTCCATAAGGATCTCTTCACAGCATCCGCCAGCGGCTGATATTTCCATGGGCAGTCTTTGTTTGCAAGATACCGGTAAAATCCCTGTCTGCTGACATGGAGGACTCTGCAGTAAAAAGTGATATCCCCTTTTAATTCGCCGTCTTTCGTTTTTCATGCAATAAACTTCATTCTTTCGTTTTTGCTGACTTCAGACGGCTCGCGGCGAAAAAAGCGCTGGCTTCCTCCAAAAAATCATTTTCTTTCTTCAAACGGCGGTTTTCTTTCCCCAGTTCTTTAGCGGCTTTAGCTTGTCCGATTTCTTTAGCGAGCTTCACTGCCTGTACTTTGTATTCGTGGTCATATTGTCTGTTTTCTGCCATTTTGTCCACTCCTTATTCTCTTGATTATATCTCAAATCCTTGAGAATGTGGTGTCAACTTTTTTTATACCACATCACAGCACGGAATGTAAAATTGATATACGACTTGTATCTCAGTGGTCAAAGCATTATAGGTATTATCAAAGAACTTGAAAAATGGAAAATTCTATCACCAACAGGAAAAGCGAAGTGGTGCAAGAGAACTATTGATGTTATGCTGAGTAATGAGAAGTATACTGGTGATGTCAAACTTTTGAAATCTGGTAAGAACGAGGTTCATTATTTGGCTTCGGGGAACAATCCTGCTATTATATCAAAGGAAGTTTTTGAGACGGTGCAGATGGAGAAAGTGAGGAGGAGTAATGTGGTGAGAGGAGAAAATGGAGTTAAGAGGAAAAGCGAGAAGTATAGTTCTAAGAAGAAATAATATATAGATTGTGTGGCACAGATAAGGAGAGTTTGTATATGGCAAAACAGAAAAGTTGGAATAATTATTATGAAATTATTAATGAATTAGGAGAAGGTGGAAATGCAAAAGTTTATCGTGTAAAATGTAAGGAAGATAATGAAGAATATGCTTTAAAAGATTTAGTTGTTGGTGGGAAAGAGAAACACAGTCGCTTTGTTAATGAAATAAACACTATAAAGGATAATTATAAAGAAATAGAGGGGATTATTCCTATCTATAAATTTTCTGTGAATGAATATTGGTATACAATGCCTATTGCAATATCTGCAGTAGATTATATAGCTGGAAATAAATTAGATATCGAAGAAATTGTTAAAGGAGTGGTTTTTTTAAGTGAAACTTTAGAAAAGTTACATGAAAAAGATATTTGCCATCTAAACAATCAAGCTTTCAGAACATCAGAAATCTAATATTTATTATTACAACAATAAATTTGCGTTTGGGGACTTCGGGTTAGTTGATTTTCCAGATAATACAGATGACTTTACTAAATCTGATAAAGGACTTGGAGCAATTTTCACTATTGCACCAGAAATGAAGCGAAATCCCAAAAAAGCAGATAGTAAAAAAGCAGATGTTTTTTCATTAGCTAAAACAATGTGGATGTTTTTAACTAACAATGAAAAAGGATTTGATGGGGTATATAATTATTTGGATCCTAGTCATAGTTTACGCTATTTTGAACGATATAAAAATATTCATCTTGTAGAAATAGATGAACTTCTCAAAGATTCTACTGATAACAATCCTGATGTTCGCCCGACAATTAAGGAGTTTAAGGAAAGATTAATTAATTGGATTAATATATATTCTGACATAGACAAAGCTCAGGCTAGTGATTGGAATTTCCTAAATAAACAGTTATTTGGCTCCAATCCTCCAGAATCATCATCATGGAGGAATATTAATAAAATAGTGGAGGTTCTAAATATTATCGGTAAAACTCCTGCATATAATCATATGCTTTTTCATGATAAAGGTGGGTTAGACTTTTCTTTTGCTGAAGCAGCAGTTGAAGAAAATTGCATAAAGTTGTATGATACATTAGGTTTTTGTTATATAGTAAGGCCTAAAATATTATATTTTGAAGGGTTCAATGAAAATTACAGGTGGAATTATTTTCTGTTAGAATTTGACGAATTATCTCCTATTCTTAGTGCGGAAGGCTATTCTGATAATGAATATTTGGTTGAGGATTATCCTGCCCATTATGTTTCGGCTCGGTATGCTCAATATGGTGTTTATGATTATGAAACAGGTAATCCTTTACCGAAAGGATTTCAAACAGTATGCCGTTATATCAAGGGAAAATTCTTAATTGTAATGAAGAATGGACCGTACAACGGAATAAGTGGAACATATGATGGAAGACATGGTGATTGCAGTGCCAGTGAATTTAGAGATTATATCGAATGCCTGATAAATCTTTATTCAAAATTGTATCAGTATATAAAGAGTGATGATGAACTTAAAGATTTATCTGATGAGGAAATCGAAAATAGAATACTAAGTTTGAAAGAATTTAATAAAAATCCGTTCAAAAAAGATATATTTAAGGAATATGATGTATCTGATAGAAAGAAAAAATATTCAGATCGTAAAAAAAGTAAAGACTATATAAAAGAAAATTTTATGAATTGGGATTTTGGCGATGTGCTTCAAATGTGTCCATCAACGATTTCAACAACCATAAAATTTGTTTTTGAATTTTCACTTTCTGGTAATGAATTTTCTTTAGGACGATTTGAAGAATTGAATTATTATATTTGTAAGGATGGATATATAGAAAAAATGAATCCATATTCAGATGAGAAATGTTTTTATCTTTATGATAGAAAAACAGCTATTGATTTAGGATATAATCTTGAAAAAAGGGTAGCAGAAATTCTTAAACAAAATGATTTAGTAGAGTTGGAGGAACACGAAACTTTTTTTTCGGTGAAAGCAGTTAGATGTGGGAAGCCCATACATTTGTTCACAAAGCAAGAAATCGAGATGGCTATGAGAAATGCAGATGATAGATTAGATAATCAACTTGTAATTGATGAAAATGGATATGCAAAGGTAATAAAAAGAGATGAGTATTCTTACTTATATCCAGTGAGACATGAATCTTGGGATTCAGGAAATATGTATGTCGGTAAATATTCAAGTTTATCTACATTAGAAGATGATTACATTTCATCATTGCAGGGATGGCTATTATATTTAAAAACAGGAAAACCCAAGTATATGGATTATGTACATGATAATCGTAATGAAGAAGAGTTGATACAAGAAATTATGATATACTATTAAATCTAAATGTTTACTTCATTTATGATGAAATAGCCTAACTATTACATGTGGAAGTTGCATGTTGTCTACAAAGGACAAGCCAGGGGAACACGATAGGACGGATCAATTGTCTGTCGGCAGGAAAATATCTGCATACAAAAAAACGTTCCCGTAGGAATGTCTTTTCCTATGGCAGTTTGTGCCATTCCTATTTCTGTTTCCGCGTGGGGTAATAAAACCAATTTCTGTGGAAGGTAGCTTTGCCGGAGTAGCACCGTTGGAAAAAAAGGGGTCAAAAAGTGGAGGCATATGAATAAATGGGGGTTTTAGGGGGTGTTTCCCTAACCAGAGGCACTTGTATTACAAAATGCGTATCTGGTAAATTCTCATGGGGATTTGAGCCTGCCGAAAGTCATCAGGGGCTTAAGTCGAAAAGGAGAGGGTTTTCGAGCTATCTGTGAGCAGGGCATGGAATAGGAAAGTTCTTAGCAAGAAGAACATAAATTGACGAAGAACCGAAGGCTCTTCATGAAGCGACGAAGCCGCTTTTTTATATAATAGGAAATTATGCCACAGCGTTGTAGGTCGCCAGGAGTTGGTCGCTGGGCCAGCTCTTTTTTGAATGGATAGTCCTTTGGATGGCTTTCTAATGGCAGTTCCTGCCGTTTCTGTCAATCCCAGTTGATGGAGTCATGGGGGACAGTGCCGTTCTCTTCCATATCTTTTTCAGCCCTTTCCAGCGCATTCCTTTCTGCGGGTGTTACTTTCGTGAAATCCGGGTCCCATGCGGCTACCAGCTTCCTGATAAACTCAAGGGCGAAGTTCTGGTCGGATTCCGGCAATATCTCCATAAGGCTTACTGCTTCCTTGACTGCTCCGCTCATATAAAACACTCCCTTCCTATTTGTAGATATCCCCTCTGGTATCAACGTTCATAATATACAGTATTTCAATTCCCCCATCCTGCTTATCATTATATATGATTCTGTATTTCCCAATCCTTAACCGTTTCCTGCCATCCGAATAGCCCTGCAGGGTCTTGATGTCGCCTTTTGGGGGAGTTTCCGCCAGCCCCTCGATGCCGGCTTTGATTCGCTGCTTTGTCGGCCGATCCAACGATTCGATATATTTTACTGCACTTTTCGCGTACTCAATTCTCACTTTATCCATCTCCTATTTCTGTGTATTATAGCAGATTTTGACTGTGCAATACAAGGGAAAAGAATCGCCGGGAAACAAAATTCCCTGTCTGGAATAGGAGTATCCATGGATAGTTCATTCTGGCACTTTGCAGGGGAACTTTATTCCTATAGGCTGGTGAATAAGGAAGGGATATTTATATAGGACAGAAGCCGCAGGCTGCTTTTTGGATGTCCGGCAAATTTATCGAAAAAGAAAATATACAGAAGCGCAATAAGGGAAATAAGGGGGATGTGCAATGACAAGAGAAATGGAATATGCGAAGTGCATCGCAGTCCTTTGTAAACTTTACCGTATGGGGAAGGTTACGGAGAGCGAATTCCAGTATGTAAAGTGCAGGCTGAAAAGCAGATTTATGTCGGCGGGGGATATAGGCAGGGCATGAAAATAGTTTTTGCGTGGTACATTCGCTCATATTTTGGATTGGTGGTATGATGGCACTGAATAAGAGAAGCGAAGAAGGGGTAAAGTTTTTTGCTGCTTCTGTAAAAAGCTGGCAGATGATCCGGCGAAAATTATTTGTAAGATAGGAGGGATTGTATGGGCGAGGTTACAAGTACTGCAAAGGACGAAAGCGGCCCCCAATGGCAGACGCAGGGGAGGTACGGGGGCAATAAAAGCTGACCGTATCAGAGTAGCGGCATACTGCAGGGTGTCTACCGGCAGGGATGATCAGATGGGGAGCTTTGAGTCGCAGAAAATGTATTATGGACAGAAGATTGCGGCAAACAGGAACTGGGTGAATGCGGGGATTTTTGCGGATGAGGCGGCCACTGGCACAAAAACGGATAAAAGGGGAGGTTTTCAGGATATGATTGCCCGGTGCCGGAATGGTGAAATAGACATGGTTCTTACAAAGTCTATTTCCCGGTTTGCCCGGAACACGGTAGACACGCTGAATTATGTAAGGATGCTCCGAAACAGGAATATTGCCGTATTTTTTGAGAAGGAAAATATCAATACGCTGGATATGAACGGCGAGCTGCTTCTGGCTATTATGAGTTCCCTTGCACAGCAGGAGGTGGAATCCCTTTCGCAGAATGTCAAGATGGGCCTTCGGATGAAGATGAAGAGGGGCGAACTGGTCGGCTTCAATGGCTGTTATGGTTATGATTACCATGCGGAGGACAAGAGCATAACGGTCAATGCGGAGGAGGCAGAGGTTGTCCGCATGGTTTATGAAATGTATCTGGAGGGCTATGGGACAACGACAATCGCAAAACGGCTGATTGAGCTTGGAGTGGAAAACAAAAAGGGGAAAGTGAGATGGCATACCCATGGGGTTATGGGGATGATTAAAAATGAGAAATACAAAGGGGATGTCTTTCTTGGGAAAACGTTTACTACAGACCCGATTTCTAAACGCCGGCTTGCCAATATGGGGGAAGAAGACCAGTATTATATCCGTGACCACCATGAGCCGATTGTTTCAAGGGAGATTTGGGACAAGGCACAGCAGGTCGGATTATGAAAAGCCAGTATGGCAGTGTATGAATGCAACCCAAAATGGGATTGCCAAGTGCCCGGACTGCAAAGCGGTTGACGAGGCGGTTTTGGAGGGGGCATTTCTGGATGCGTTTGGGCTGCTGGCGCATAATTTTGAGGACGTGCTGGACATCGTGCTGTCGTATGTGGAGGAGTCCGCAGACAGCAGCGGGAACATCAGGAAGAGGCAGCAGGTGGATAAGGACATTGCCTCGCTGGAATCCCAAAAATCACGCATGACAGACATGCTGAGTGATGGTACAATAACGAAAGAGATGTACGGGGAGAAGCTGGCGGATTTGACAAGGAAGCACCACAAGCTTGCCGGGAGAAAATCGTTCCTTGAGGACAGCATTTGTACACAGAAGGATATCAACAGGCGGATGTCGGAACTGCGTGGCATACTTATGAAGGAAGAAGTGCTTGACGAATTTGACCGGACTGTTTTTGAGAGCATCATTGACAGGGTAATTGTAGGGGGATATAAGGAGGACGGAACGCCGGATCCCTATAAGCTGACTTTTGTGCTAAAAGGCAGGCAGAGCGGAACGGTGCCGGATGCCGGAAAACAGTTTGGCAAAAAGAGGAAGAAAGCAGAGGAAAGATTCACAGAATCTGGGAAAGGGGTGTCATAAGGTGGAAAGCAGGATGGCAGGGGTTGCTGAAAATATGGTAATTGCGGAAGATAGTATAGGGTTACAATTGTGTCCATGTGAGAGTGACGTGGTGGTGGAAACGTGTTCATTAGGCGGTGACGACAAATGCGGAGACGGTTGTAATGCTTTCCCACAAAAACCCGACAGCGTAATCAGCGTAAAAGTTGAGTTTGGCGAGGGTGAGGGCAAAGTCCCACTTGATGATATCGCCAAGAGAGCCGAACCATACAAGCTGATAATATACTTTATCAAATTAAAGATGCGTTTGAAATGCCATTTTCTTTTAAGGATGAAAATTAACAATATTTTATTTCTGAGTTGTATATTATAATAAGTGGTAGATTTACATCAAATGCGAAAGAAAAGATTCGATATAAAATTCCTAAAGGCTTTTATGGCGCAGTACATTTTTTGGAGAAAGAAGATATTGAAAATTTGTTAGTAAAATATTTGAGTGCATAACTTATCAGCGTTGGCAGATGCACTGGAGAAATTTTTATTACCGTCAGAATGAGAATAGAAATAGGAGGTTTATTATGGCATCAGTAGATTATGCATGGAGTATAGAACTGGAACAAGAATTAACTGCATCAGAAGCCCATGAAAAATGGTTTATGGGAATGCTCTCTGACAAAACGATGTTTGAATGCAGAGATGAAAATTGTCATGCTCAAATTACTTGCGTTAATATGAATAAGCAGCAGTATCAAATGAAAATGCGAGAACATTTCAAAGTTTATGGACGGCATTCAGAAAAATGTAAAGAGGTAAAGAGAAATAAGGATGTTAATAGAAAATATAAGATAGGAGCGGGAACGGAATCACCAGAACTAGAAGAAGAAATAACATTCAGCATGGAAAGGCTGCCGAGCCATAAAGAAACACAGATAGATAAACATAATGATGATTTTTCAGAGGGACAATCTGTTGGGAACAAAGTAGTAAAAAAAGAAACGGAAGATGTGAAAAGAAGCGGTTCAAGAAAATCACATTTATATCTAGTACATACGCTGGTAACTAAGTATTTATATGGATTAAAAAATGGAACTATAGCTAAAACAAAAGTAAATATTTGTTATCCTGGAAGCAAGAAGATATATCCAACTCCCTTGGACAAATTGTTTAAAAATATTAAAAGTACTCCCTTTGTGCCAGAAGAGGCATGGAAAACGAAAATATTTTTTGGTAAAGCCAATATCAATAAAAATAAGAAAGGTGAGTATTGGGTTAATTTTGAAGAACCGTTGTATAACGACGAGAGGAAGGTGTGTTGTGTCATTAATCAGAAGATAATAGATAATACACTAAGTAAAAATGCATCCAAGAAATTATTAGATGATTTTTTGTATGAGGAAAATACATATTGTTTTGCTTTCGGAAAGCTTAAGGAAACGAAAGACAAAATTTATATAAATATATTAACATTAGATCATTTGGCATGTACAACAGAAGATATTGAAAGATTGGATGATTTGTGCTAGATGAAGAATAGGTAAAATAAAATGGTTGGAACCAAGCCTCCAAGTCTGATAAAGATTTGGAGGTTTTCTTTATAGCGCTATTCTGTCCTCGGTACGGTTCAATGGTTTGTCCATAATTGCTAATAAAAAATACAATTTGTTTTATTGCATAATACAAAGTTATGATATAATTATAAAAAATAAAACGTATAATACTTTTGCAAGATAAAATTAGGAAGGTGCCGGATCGATGGCTCAGCAGTTATGAGCACTGACTGCTCTTCCAGAGGTCCTGAGTT
>OFFV01002127.1_pt1 | contig 10004 bp, 9 predicted proteins | sample 1521461 | NCBI WGS metagenome assembly OFFV01 (sample SAMEA3504120, study PRJEB24116) | mouse gut metagenome | biome: mouse gut; feature: mouse-associated habitat; material: faeces | place: Denmark | collected 2011 | reverse complement strand
TCATTCATACCCGGCATCACAATCATAATTTTGATAATATATTCTCTTAATTATCATACACTTTTTCAGGCACGATTCTATATAACGCTATAGCAGATAAGGAAAGAAAAGTCTAGCATTATTTTTCTTTTTAGCTATACTTTTATACAGACGGCCATGGACTGGCCCAGGAGGTTGAAAATGGATCAGAAAGAATACGGAAAAAAAGACAAGCCGGGCCAAAAGATACCGGGAACATCCCGGCAGGCTGAGGAAGCTTTCCTGCAGCAGACGCTCTCTGTCATCCAGGCAAATCTGGCAAACTATGGAGAGCAGGTCAGCAGAATGAAGGCGGAAATCGACGAGATGCTGGAACACTACCACGACAATGATACTGAGGTTTACATCATCCTGTCCAACACCATTACCTTGCATGACCACATGAAAATGGCTATGGAGCGGAATGAAAAGGCACAGGAAAAACCTTACTTCGGCCGAATCGTCTTTCACGATGAGACTCTGGGAAAGGAAGAATCCCTCTATATCGGCAAGGGAGGCATCTCCAGGGACAGCACTCACCAGATAGTGGTGGACTGGCGGGCCCCGGTGGCCAATGTCTACTACGAGAACGGCCTGGGCAAGTGCAGCTACATGGCCCCGGGCAACAGACAAATGCAGATCGACCTGAAAATGAAGCGGACTTACGAGATTGAACAGGGGAAACTTCTGGATTACTTTGACAGTGCGGTGGTGGCCAACGACGAGCTGCTCACCAAGTACCTGGCAAGAAACAAGCAGGCTGTGCTGGGAGAGATTGTGGCCACCATCCAGAAAGAGCAGAACGATATCATCCGCAAGTCCCCCTACCACAATATCATCGTCCAGGATCCGGAAAAACCACGGTGGCAATGCACCGGATTTCCTTTATCCTGTACAATTATCAGGAAAGGTTCCGCCCGGAGGATTTTTACATTGTGGGCAGCAACAGGATTCTGCTGAACTATATCACAGGAGTTCTGCCGGACCTGGATGTACATGGGGTAAAACAAATGACCATGGAGGAACTTTTTGTCAGGTTACTGTACGAGGACTGGGACGACAAAAAATACCGCATCCGTCCAAGTTCCCAAAACGGCAGCCTGGGCAGCATCAAAGGCGGGCGGAAATGGTTCCTGGATTTAAAAGCATACTGTGACGAGATGGAGTGGAACGGTATCCTCCGAGAGTCCATCTACTTAAATCCCAGGCAGTTTGTGGAAGGATTGAAAGACGGTATAAACGGCGTTTACGACCGCTCTGATGAAGATTCCAGTCCGGAAAATCTGGTGCTGCTGGTGGAGCAGGAGGCCGTGGAGCGGTATATCCGGCAGAATCCTCAGGTGTCCATGCAGAGCAAAATCAACATGCTCAACGATCGCCTGGACGGAAAAATCAAGGAAGAATTTCTGGGAAAAGGGATCAAGTACACAGAGGTGGAAAAAAAGGCCATACGAAAAGCTTACAGAGGGCGTTACGGCCCCAAAGAGTGGAAAGGTTCCATTTTCAGAACCTACCATGATTTCCTGGCCAGACAGGCAGCAGAGGGAAAAGCGGTGGAAGTTCCGGAAAAAGAATTTGACGTCTACGACCTGGCCTCCCTGGCTTACATCTACAAAAGAATCAAGGAGACGGAAGTGATCAGTGAAGCCCACCACATAGTTATTGACGAAGCCCAGGATTTCGGCATGATGGCATATTCCGTGCTGAACTTCTGTATCCAGGGATGCACTTACACGGTTATGGGAGATGTGTCACAAAACATTCATTTCGGGTTCGGGCTGAATGACTGGGAGGAACTGAAGGAGCTGCTGCTGCCCAATGAGATGGACAGTTTCTGCATCTTGAAGAAAAGTTACCGCAACACGGTGGAAATATCAAATTTTGCCACCAATATCCTGCACCATGGACATTTCTCCAGCTATCCTGTGGAACCCATTATCCGCCACGGTGAAGCAGTGGCAGTGGAACAGAAGGAAAGCTGGGAAGAGATGATACGGCAGGCGGCAGAAGTCTGTACCGGGTGGCGGCAGAAAGGTTTTGACACTACGGCGGTGGTTTGCCGCAGTCCGGAGAGCGCCAAAAAAGTCGAAAAAGCCCTGGGACAGTATGTGGACGTACTGGAGAGCAGCCTGGAGAAGGCGGTCTTTGGAAACGGCATCTTGGTACTTCCGGTGGAGTACACCAAAGGCCTGGAATTTGACACCGTGCTGATACTGGATCCTGACAGAGAAGAGTACCCGGTGGATGACGGTCATGCCAAACTGCTGTATGTTGCAGCCACCCGGGCTCTCCATGAACTCTGTGTCCTTCACAGGGGAAATCTTACCGGGCTGATCGCAGATCCGGTTCCTCACATTGCATCCCCACAGCCAGAACGGAAAGGGCCAGAGAGAACACCAAAACAAAAAAATATCGCCGACACGGGAGCCTCAAAGCCCAAGCTTCGCTCCGGAACAGGAACTTCAAGGCAAAAAGTATCTGTGCGCCTGCCTTCCGACACCCAGAAGCCTGTACAGCCCGCTTCCGGCCTCCATGCACTTTACACGGCCGCTCCCCGGCCTGGGTTGGGTAATGTGAAATGTCCTGTAGAAGGACAAGACTCCAGGACACGGCAGACAGCGGGGCGGGAGACGGCTTCCTCCGGCAGGCAGCTCTCCACAGGGCAGCAGGGCGCCCAAACCAGGAAGGTTTCCGAAAATCCTGACTTTGGAGAGATTCCTTCTTCCCAAAAGTTACAGCCCCTGGGACACGGTAAAATCGACCTGGCAGTCCGCTGGATCACCAGACAGCCGGACGGGTTATACCTTCAGAGCAGATACGGCATACTCCGGCTCAGTCCCATCGGCAGCGCCATTATTCGGGTGACATTTACCAAAAACGGCCAGCCTGACAGTGCCGTCCATCCTGGCATAGCCGTGAACAGAACCGAAAAATTCTGGATGTACAAGGACCTGGGAAATGCGATTGAGCTGAATACGGACGAACTGACACTGCAGATACAAAAGTCTACAGGGGCAATCCGCTACATGGCAGTGGGTGAAAAATCCAGGGACAGAAAACTGCTGCTGGCGGAACACAGCACACCGTGTCGACAGTTAGAGAATACCGCCGGAGGAAAGCAGCAGATCCGGCTCTATCTGGACTGGGCCAAGGATGAAAGACTGTACAGCCCCGGCCTCCTTTGCGCTTCCAAACCAAACCGCTGCTCCGGCACAGAACGCCCTGCCGCAAACCAACGCCAAAGCATGGAACAGCACGGCCATGGTGGCTCCGGGAACACTTTCGACCCGGTCAGTCAACAAAAAACAGCAGGTCCGGCCCTGCTCAGTCTCAGAGGCGGCGCTTATTATATTTCCCACAGCGGAGAAGCAGAACTTCCTTTCCTGTTTTCCGATAAAGGATACGGGCTCCTTCTGGCGACGGACTCCCCTGTGTTCTGCTGTGACCTTCCCGCCCAGGGTTCCTATCTCCACACAGAATCCCAGAACCAAATGGATTACTATTTTATCGCAGGAAAACGCCAGGACAACTTGCAAAACGCCTACAGGTATCTATGTGGAAAGCTTTGATTTAGAAGGCTATAATTAGCTTCAATTATTTTGACGGCGACAGCGTTTCCGCCCACTGCGTTATTTTTTCCTCATAGTCGTCGGAGATAGCCTGAAAAATCTTGTCCGCTGTGATTCCTGCCACAGCAATGCCGTTTTTGTCCATCAAGATCACCACTGTCAGCAGAAGGGCCGCGATAAAGAAACGGATTCTAAAGAAAGACACCGGCCCTTCGGCAGGCGGCATCAGCTCCCCATATGGACTCCCATTGGGATCCCCATATGGATTTCCGGACTGAGTCCGCACAGGAGTGATGTCCGACCTGCCATACAATATCCGCTCCCGGTTGGACAGATCAAACTGGTCTTCGTGATATCTGGCACGTACCTGCTGTACGAGCTGCAGTTTTTGATCCATTGTAACATCACTCATTTAAGAAATCCTCCCAAAACCCTGAAGGAAAGAATTATTAAAAGTTATGGCAAACCCTGCCGTATTATGATAAAATATATAATTGTTTCCCTAAAAAATCAGAGGGAAAAGAGGATTCTGGAAATCAAAAAAAGGAGATCACAATGGAATCACAAGGCATAAACACTTCAAAATCAACATATGCACTCCAAGAGCGGAAACTTGCATTAAGCCACGATATTTTGATGACTGTGGAAAAACCTGCCCGCTATATTGGCGGCGAAGTAAACGCGGTTATGAAAGATCCTTCCAAAGTGAAAGTCCGCTTTGCCATGTGTTTTCCCGACGTCTATGAGATCGGCATGTCCCACCTGGGACTGCAGATCCTTTATGACATGTTTAACGCCATGGAGGACGTGTGGTGCGAGAGGGTGTTTTCCCCCTGTGTGGACCTGGACGAGGTTATGCGCCGTTCACACATTCCCCTCTTTGCCCTGGAATCCCAGGATCCGGTGAAGGATTTTGATTTTCTGGGCGTAACCATACAATATGAAATGTGCTATACCAATATCCTGCAGGTTCTGGACCTGGCCCAGATTCCCCTGAATGCCCTGGAGAGAGGGGAGAACTGTCCCATTGTCATTGGAGGCGGCCCCTGTACCTATAATCCGGAGCCCCTGGCGGATTTCTTTGACATGTTTTACCTGGGAGAAGGGGAGACCAGGTACCGGGAGCTGATGACTTTGTACGAAGAGTGCCGGGAACAGCAGCTTGGCCGGGTGGAATTCCTGCGCCGGGCCGCCAGGCTCCCTGGTATCTATGTGCCCCGGTTTTATCAGACAGATTACCGGGAGGACGGTACCATAGAGCGCTTTTTCCCTGTGGAGGAGGGCATCCCTTCGTCTGTCCGAAAAGAGATCGTGAAAGACATGAAACATGTGTGCTATCCCACGAAGCCCGTAGTTCCGTTTATCAAGGTGACACAAGATCGGGCGGTGCTGGAGATCCAGAGAGGCTGCATCCGGGGCTGCCGTTTCTGCCAGGCGGGACAGATTTACCGTCCTGTCAGGGAGAGGGAGCTGGAGACTCTAAAACAGTATGCCGTGGAACTGCTGAAAAACACCGGGCATGAAGAGATTTCCCTCAGTTCCCTCAGTTCCAGCGACTATTCCGGACTTCAGGAACTGATCGACTTTCTCATAGAGGAGTGCAGCAGACAGCACACCAATATCTCCCTGCCTTCCCTGCGCATAGACGCTTTTTCCCTGGATGTCATGGGAAAAGTGCAGGATGTGAAAAAATCCAGCCTGACCTTTGCCCCTGAGGCAGGGAGCCAGAGACTGCGGAACGTAATCAACAAGGGACTCACAGAGGAAAATATCTTAAACGGTGCGGCCCTGGCCTTTCAGGGAGGATGGACAAGAGTAAAACTGTACTTTATGCTGGGCCTGCCCACGGAGACACCGGAGGATATCCGGGGAATCGCGGAACTCTCCAATAAAATCGCAGCCCTGTATTTTGATCTGATACCCAAGGAAAAAAGAGGCGGAAACCGGGTACAGATTGTGGCAAGCACTTCTTTCTTTGTGCCCAAGCCTTTCACTCCCTTTCAGTGGGTTCCTCAGTGTACCAAGGAGGAGTTTCTGGACAAGGCCTATGCCACCAGAACGGCTGTCATGGAACAGCTAAACCAGAAGAGCATCAAATACAACTGGCATGAGGCGGATGCCAGCGTGATGGAAGGCGTACTGGCCAGAGGGGATCGCAGACTTGGACAGGTAATCCGGAAAGTTTATGAGGACGGGGGCTTTTTTGACGCCTGGGGAGAACACTATGACAATGACAGATGGCTGAAAGCGGTGGAAGAGTGCGGCCTGTCCGTAGCATTCTACGCCCACAGAGAAAGACCGCTGGATGAAATCCTGCCCTGGGACTTTATCGACTGCGGGGTCACGAAACAATTTCTGCGGCGGGAGTGGGAAAAAGCTCTTCGGGAGGAGCCTTCGGAAAATTGCAGCCAGAAATGTCAGGGCTGCGGCGCCGCCAGCTTCGACTGCGGCATCTGCTTTACCTCAAAATAGCTTTAACGGAAAAGGACGCTGATAGATATGTATCAGCGTCCTCTGCGTTTTGCTAAACTTCCGAACTGTTTCTGTTTCCAAGGTGCATATAAAAACTGATCAGGTAAAGTCCGCAGACACCCACAATGGCATACACAATCCTGGAAAGCCAGGACATATCACCGAAGATAAAGGCCACCAGGTCAAAGCGGAACACGCCAATCAGTGCCCAGTTGATTGCACCAATAATGGCAATGGTAAGGGCAGTACCATCCAAAAATTTATTTCCCATATCTTCTCCCTCTTTTCTGCACGGCTTAAGTTCCGGCCATATTAATATCTGCAAAACCTGCCGAATTATGCAATGCTCAAATTTTGCCAGCAAGATTGCCGGCTTAAAGCGTGTCAGAAAAAGTCAGGCAGATATGGGCCTGCCAAAAGAGGCGCTCTCCTTTATCTGAAAAAACGCAGCACACCAAAGACTTTCCCCAGAATCTGGCAGTCATCTACGATAATAGGATCCATGGTATCATTTTCCGGCTGCAGGCGGATATGCCCATCCTCCTTTTAGAAAGTCTTCACCGTGGCGGAATCTCCGATCAGGGCCACCACCATCTCGCCGTTTTCCGCGGTGCTGCAGGCATTTACAAATACCTTATCCCCATTCAGAATGCCTTTGTTAATCATGGAATCGCCATGTACATTCAGAATAAAAGAATCCCCTGCCGGAACTATCTCCGCCGGAACAGGGAAATAATCCTCCACATTCTCCTGAGCCAGAATGGGCTGCCCGGCCGCCACCCTGCCGATAACGGGAAGACTTACCATCTCCGTGCGGACCATCTGGAAACTGTCGTCGCAGATTTCAATGGCCCTGGGTTTTGTAGGGTCCCTCCGTATGTAACCATTTTTCTCCAGCGTCTCCAGATGGGAGTGGACAGAAGAGGTGGACTTTAAATGCACCGTCTCGCAGATCTCCCGGACAGTGGGCGGATAGCCCTTTTTCAGTATCTCTTCTTTAATATAATCAAGTATCTCCTGCTGTTTTGCTGATATTTTTCCTGAAGCCATTTTTACCCTCCATTTTTAACTCTGCCATATTTTACCATGAGGCCTATTGAGGAACAATTATTCTGTCGCTGCATTTATTTTACCATACTCTTATAAAAAAAGCAAACATATATTCCAAAAATACGTTCGTTTTTATGAATTTTTTACTTTTTTTCTATTGGCTTCTCCCGCAGCTGTATATATCTGGCAGCCTGACGGCGGTGTTCGTCCTCCTGGGCCGCATAGTGCTTCCTGGTGGTGTTCACATCCTTGTGTCCAAGCACATCCGCCACAAGATAGATATCCCCGGATTCCTGATAGAGAGTGGTGCCGTAGGTACTCCGGAGCTTATGGGGAGTGATCTTCTTCAGCGTGGTCAGCCTGGAGGCATATTTTTTCACCAGATTTTCCACCGCACGCACGGTCATCCTGCGATTCTGGAGGGAGAGGAAAAGGGCGTCCTCGTGGCCATCCATGGGGAGTACCTGCTCCCTCTGCTCCAGATAGTCCAGAAGGGCTGTCTCCACCTCCTGGCCAAAATAGATCACAGCCTCATATCCCCCTTTCCGGCGGATTTTAATCCCACAGACATCAAAGTTCACATCCTGCAGATCCAGGCCCACGCACTCTGACACACGAATGCCGGTGCCCAGAAGCAGGGTCATCAGAGCCACATCCCGCAGCTTTGTCTTCTTATGATATTCCAATTCCTTTTTGGTCAGTTTGGTACCGTCCTCCACCTGGTCCAGAAGAATGGCGACCTCATTGGGCTCCAGACGGATAATCTCCTTGTCGTGGAGCTTTGGCATGGGGACCAGAGAGGCAGGGTTGGCTGCAATGGATTCATGCTGGTAGAAATAGTTGTAAAAACTCCGCAGCGCCGAGAGCTTTCTCATCTTGCCCCGCTCTGAGTTGGTGATGTCCTTGCCGTCTTTCTGATACAGGCTCATGTACTCAAGAAATTCCTCGATATCATATCTTTTCAGTTCTCCCAGCACCTCTATGGGAATATCTACAATCTCCTTTTGGGCGCAGACAGGATTTTTTTCATGGAGATATTCAAAGAAAAGTCTCAGGTCATAGGCGTAAGCCAGCCTGGTGCGGGCGGAAGTGTAGTCTTCGATCCCCCGGAAAAAAGTCCTGCAGTACTGGGGGAGGGTTTCTACCACAGCCCTCATTTTCAGAATATTCTGTTTGATCTGTTCTTCATGGTAATTGTCAGGATTTATCACTGCCATCTTTTTCCCATCCTTTCAGGCCGCTGTTCTGGACGGCCGTGAACATTCGCGCCTTCACCCCCGGGCTGTCATGGTTCAGGCCCCGCAGAAGCTGTTTCACATATTCCCGCTTGGTGTTTCCGTCCGCAGGACAGGGACTTTTCACCACTGGAAGATTGTATTTATACATAAAACCAATCACATCCGACTCATTCATATACATCAGGGGACGGATCACGGACAGCTCCATCCGGTCCAGGTACGTCACCGGGGAGAATGTGTGTATCCGCCCCTCATAGATCAGGGACATAAGCATGGTCTCCACCACGTCGTCCCTGTGGTGGGCATAGGCCACCTTTCCGCATCCTGCCTCCTTGACGGCCTGATTCAGGGCTCCCTTGCGCATTTTTGCGCAGAGAGAACAGGGATTTTCCTCCTTGCGCTCCTGAAAGACAATCTGGGCAATGTCCGTCTTTACAATCGTATACTCCACTGAAAGTTCCCTGCACAGATCCTGTATTTTTCCCAGATCCAGGTTCTGAAACCCCAGATCCACCGTTACGGCGTGAATGTCAAAGGATTTCGGGTAAAATCGTTTCAGACCATGGAGGGCGTACAGCAGGGTAAGGCTGTCCTTTCCTCCGGAGATCCCCACTGCGATCCGGTCCCCCTCCTGTATCATGTCATAATCATCCACAGCCCTGCGCACATAGCTCAATACCTGCTGAAGTTTCATGTCTTATCCTCATTTCCGGCAGGGACATCCCCGCCAGACTCTATTTTAGTATTTTTCCCTCCCAAAGACAATAGACAATTATATTTTGTTTCCCGTTGGACATACTTTAAAGGGAAATGTTGATGAAAGCAGGAGGAATTATCATGGCAGATTTTTCAAACAGTGTCACAAAAGACAACCTGATGCGGGCGTTCGCAGGAGAGAGCCAGGCCAGGAACCGCTATACCTTTGCCGCTTCCCAGGCGCAAAAAGGAGGACTGCATGTGATCAGCGCCGTCTTCGCCTACACGGCCTCTCAGGAAAAGGAACATGCGGAAATTTTTTACAACCATCTCCACGAGATGACAGGGAGCACCATTTTCATCGACGGGGGCTATCCGGTGAACATCTCGGAGGATATGACGGACCTGCTGTCCATGGCCCAGCACAATGAGTATGAGGAACATGATTCTGTCTACAAGACATTTGGAGAGACGGCCAGACAGGAGGGATTTGAGCAGATTGCAGCATCCTTCCTTCAGATTGCAGCCATTGAAAAAGTCCACGGAGACCGCTTCGGCAGATATGCCCAGCTGCTGCGGGAGGGGAAACTTTTTGTGTCGGACGTGGAAGAGGAGTGGATGTGCCTGAACTGCGGCTTCGTCTACAAGGGCAAGGCCGCTCCCATGATATGTCCCGTCTGTAAACATGACAGGGGGTATTTTATCCGTTTTGAATTTTCTCCCTATGAGGGATGTCTGGGAAGATAGTTTCTCTGTTCCAGGGCCGGCCTGGTTCCTGTCTGAAAATTCAGGCCGGTTCTGGAATATTTATGAAAATTTTAGCGGATGCCCACTTGTGGCAGGACGGATTTAATAGTATGATAGACATAGAAAATACCTGAATCAGTGAAACTCATTTGCTTTGAACTTGCTACGAAAATAAAACTCGTAGCCAAGAACTGAACCTTGACAACAAATGTTT
>OFFV01002126.1_pt1 | contig 10004 bp, 15 predicted proteins | sample 1521461 | NCBI WGS metagenome assembly OFFV01 (sample SAMEA3504120, study PRJEB24116) | mouse gut metagenome | biome: mouse gut; feature: mouse-associated habitat; material: faeces | place: Denmark | collected 2011 | reverse complement strand
GCATTGGCGGTTCTGAACGACAGAAGAACCGCCAATAAATATTGATAACAATGGAGGATTTGAAAAATGAGTATTAGCGGAATTGGAACAGCAGGCTACCCGGTGGCGGGGTATGAAACAAGAAAGACAGGAAGAAATGTGGCAGGCGGGAGCTTTGCAAAACAAGCAGCGGAAGCGGCGCAGGCAACAGGACAGACTTCAACAGCTACATTGCATGGCTCTAAGGAAGAAACGGGAGATATTGCAATTTGCTCTAATGTTGATGTAGTAAACAATTCATCTATTACTGTATATAAGACGCAGGATTTTGATCCGGGCAATCCAGTTTATAAAGTAAAAACATGGGATAAGGACGGGAATGTAACAGAACGAATGATAGATGTTTCTAAGATAGACCCGAAAAATTGTGATACGGCTGAAATGTATGCGTACACTTCCCATTTGAAAGAAAGCGGGAAAGGCAGTTTTGAAGATACAGTACTGAAAGCCGTAGTTGCAAAAGCCGTAAAAAATGCGGAGCAGAGAAATTCCGGCTCCTGGGGTTTTTCAACAAAGATGAATTGGGTGGATATTGTCAAAGATATTATGCAGTCAGAGTATAGTTATGGGGACTTGAAAGGCTATATGGAATGGCAGAAGTTTTTAGGGCTTCTCGATAAGTAAATTGCCCGGACTTAACATAAGGGGGCAAAGGCGGTTCTGAACGACAGAAGAACCGCAGAAAAAATATTGAAAACAATGGAGGATTTGAAAAATGAGCGTTAGCGGAATAGGACATAATTATTATCAAAACAATGTAGCAACAAATAAACACAACAAGAGCAGGGTCGGACAATTTTCCCCACAAAAACAGGAAACAGAGGTGTCTGCACCCGAAGATACAAGGCAGAATGCCAATGTGCAGGATATTTATAAGGCACTTAAATCAACAAATCCATTATTGGAGCAGGAGGATAATGACGTATCAGATGAAGAATTGAAGCAGGAAGATAAACAAGAATCTGAATCAAAGACAGAAATTATTGTTAAGCCAGATGGTTCAAGAGTGCTTGTAATGACAATGAGTATCGGCGGAATGGAAACAACCATGAGCTTAGAAATTTCTAAACCGACAGAAGCACCCAATGAAAATGCAAAGCAGGAGACCGATAATACGCCTACGGCTGAAAATGATACTGTATCAAATGAAATGTCGAATGTTTCAAGTGAAGTATAGAAAATGCGCATAATTTTAAGGGTATTGGTAGGTCTGCATGATGAAATAAATTGCCCGGACTTACCACAAGGGGGCATGGGCGGCTCTGAATGACGGATGAGTTGCCGTTAGGATTAGCATAATAATTTTAGCAATCAGGAGGATAAAGATTATGGCAATTTCAGGAGTAACAGATTACACAAACGCTTATGCAGGTTACACAAATTCTGCAAATGGCAAAAGGCAGGCGGCAGAGGGAGCGGGTACAGCAAAGGAAACAGCGGTCAGAAAGACGGCAAAGGATGAATTGTCCTATCTTACCCAAAAGTACGAATGTATGAAAAGTAAAGACTATTCAGTTAATATAAACAGTTCGCTTTTAGAGAAAGCTACAAGTGATGAAAAAACATCTGGATGGTTGGAATATAATTTATCTTTGATTCCGAAAGTAGTTGATAATATAAAGTCAGCGGCGGCATCGCGTGGCGCAAAAATGATAAGCTGTGATATTACCATGAATGGATATGACAGTATGACTACAGAAGTTGTTACTCAGGTAGAAGTTGATCCGGGAACAGAAAAAGCAAGGGAAGAACTGGAAGAAAAGATTAAGGAGAGAAAGGAAGAAAAGAAGACGCAGGAGGAAAAAGCGGCTAAAAGACGGGATGAGAAAAAGTCAGAAGAAAAGGCTGCGGAAAAACGGGCAGAGGGGAAAGAACTGACGGAAATGTTTACAGTATCTGCTGCTGGCAGTGATGTAAAAAGCGTTACACAGAACCTCATAGCAACGATTTCTGGCACATCGGAACCCAAAGGGGCGGGTTTTGACATAAAGGTATAAGGAGATATTGCTTATATCATATTCCGCAAAGGCGCATAAACTTTGCTTCTGCGGATTGAACAGACATATTGTAAGGGAGCAGAGGTGGCTTTGATTAGCAGGGGGCTGTTACATCAAACAAATTGGAGGACTTGGAAAATGCGTGTTAGTGAAATATGGAAAAGTAGATTATTGACATTGCTTATTATAGCAATAATGATTCCTGCAATCAGTGGATGTACCACACAGGGAAATGATTCGTCAAGCTCCGCCCCGGATGCGGTGCATCAGATTAAGGATGAAGGCACGGCAATCTATGATGACGATCCCATAGCGGAGGAGCCGCAGCTTGATGAAGATGAACTGGACGGATCTTCGGAGAATTCTTACGGACAAGGGGAGATTATTTCGGCAGAACCTCATAAAGGGAATGCGGACTGAAACAGGAGTTGGAATGACACCGACGTGCAAGGGGAAATCGTTTCGGCAGATGGTAAGCATAATAAGTTAAGATAAAGAAAAGGGAAGTGCAGATTATGAATGTTAAAATGAATCGTTATATGAATCAGGCATCATATATGGCGACAGCAGGCGAAAGAGCGTCAGAGTCTCATACTGATGGCAGGGTTGAGAGTGAAACGAAGTCTGGTGCAAACAGGGATACTGTAACAATTTCTGCAGCAGGACAGCAGTTTTACGCTGAAAAAATGGAAACAAATACTGATATGGATTTGATACATATCGGTTCTGATATAGATGAATTCAGAAACGCTGTATCCTCTATGAATGAAAAACTGCCCGTTAGTTGGAAGGCAATGGTTGACCCATACAATACGATTACAAATCTGGCTAAAGCAGAGTTCCGCCTGAAACAGTTAGCAGATCCGGCGGCTTCTCATAAAGATGAGGACATAGAGAAAGGTGCAGAGGCGTACGCGAAGGAAAAGATTGATGAATTGATAGAAAAGAAAAAAGCTATGATTGCTGAAGGAACGGCAAAAACCGCAGCCGAGGAGTACGAAGAATACAAAACGGCATACGATGCTTACCATTCAGAAAACGGCAGCAGCCTGATTGAAAAGATGACAGGAGATACAAAGAAAGCATATGACATATACAAAAATATCATTGATGGAACGAAAGTATCAATGAATGACGAGAAGTTTCTTATTTTCCATAATTGGACAATGTACAGGGCAGCAAAAGCCGAATATATTCGAAACACCGATGAACTATATAATACAACGAATGGCATTCCTTTAAAATAGCAATTTGTGACAAGGGAACATCCACCGTGCAGGGAGAGGTTGTTTTTGCAGAACAACACATAAAGGGAGTGCGGATTAAAGAAAGCGTATTCTTTGGATTTATTTATACAGCAAACAGATTTCCGCGGTTATATAAAAGGAGAGTGCAGATTGTGAATATTGATTATAGACAGTTTTACAGAGGGACAACAAATATCCCCTTATATGGAAGTGGTGCATATAAGAAAGACACCCTTGTAAAATATGAGTTTAACACCACGGATGAGCATGGCAACAAGATCATGGATAAGATGTCAAAGGAGGAAACCTTGCAGGCGATGAAAGACATCCGTTCACAGTATGGGGATTCGGTTATCGTGGAGTTTTCCGGCGATGGACTGGCGGCTCTTGCGGAGGACAGGAGGGATAGCATGTCGCCGGAAGATCGGGAAGCAATGGAGGCGAGAAATGCAGCATTCCAAAAGGATATTGTGCAGATTGACAAATCCTTAAATAATCTTCCGGCATATTCGGGGATGTACGGCGCAGACAAGGCGGTTGCGTCTGCGTTGGAGAACTGTGGCAAGGAGGATCAGGGATTTGTGTATGACATCATCCGGCAGAACTTCCTTGTCGGGAACAGCGGCTCCATGACGGAGGAGGAACGTCAGGCGAACATATCGCTCGGCATGAAGAAAGCAGAATATGCGGCGGAGAACTTTATCCCGGAGGAAAGTCGGAAGTCATTCATGGAGGCGATGGAATCCATTGCGAAGCTGGCAAGCGCAGGAAAAGCAGATCCAAGTGGAAACATGGATTACGGTATGGCGCAGGGCAGGTATTTAGGGCATGGGAGCGGACTTGTCAGGACAACAAGTGCGCTTGACATGATGCGGACAATGGATAAGGACGCATACGCAGAGTACCAGAAGATGGGGAAAAACGATGACGGCGGGCTTAGCTCGTTGAAATACCTTACAAACTGGTATGCAGGCGCAGTAAAGAAGAATCCTTTGATGGTTGATAATTACGAAAAGCAGTCGGATGAATATGTGGAGAAGAATGTGAAAAATCAGAAGTTGGATAAGACTTTTGCGGGCTTAAAGACAGGGAGCAAGGCCGCTTTCTTTGAAAGCCTGAAAATGTTCCAGAGCAACAATCCCAATTTTCTCTCATCCATCGTAAACCGGGAGCTGACATCGAAGTTTTGGGGATTTTAGGATTGTGGTGGAGGTTGCTTAGAGGTGCATATTACCAATATGGCACAGAGGGCGGCTCTGAATGACAGAGGGGCTGCTATTAAAATAATGGATAGTAATGGAGGTTTTGAGAAATGAATGTAAATGGAATAGGGGCAGCAGGGTATCCGGCATGGCAGGGAGCGAGAAAGGCAGAAAGCAGTACGAAAGGCGGCTTTGGGGCAAATGTGCAGGGTGCAAAAAATGTAGTACATATTGACCCTGACGCAGTATTTTCTATCCATCATGTAAAGACAGGAGAAAGCGCAAATGTATACCGGGAGGATGATTATTCAGAAGATAATCCGGTTTACCTCGTGAAAGGCACTGACAAAAACGGAAATGAATACGAGCAGACGGTGGATGTGAGCAAGGTAAATCCAAATAGCTGCTCTTATACGGAGCTGCTTGCGTTAAATGCGCATACAGGGAATAGATCGGACAGTAATTTTATGACCATGTCGATATTAAAGGATAAGATGGGCGGTACTTCCTACCACGAAAAAACGGATTATATGACGATGGCACACGAACTTATGAATGATATGAAAACGCTTGGAAATTGGGACGGATATTTGCGGTATAACAAATGGATCAATGACATTATGACTTTCTGCAAAAGCAAATTATAATTGAAAACAGCCTGCCCACGGACACGTATTCCCGATAAACTACAGCCTGACAAAGCAGGTCGGACATCCCCGGCGTTCCGATAAGTTAGGGAATCGGGGAGCCGGGAGAGGATATATCTATGAAAGAATGTATAAAGAACCGGGTACATGAATTGTACTGGAATGATGATGTAAATTGTGCTAGGACAGCAATCATATGTTTGAGTGAATTATTTGAAACTGCCATTGAACAGCAAATTATCTGGTCTGCGGTTGGATTGCATGGTGCTGGAGGTTATAGGGCACAGTGCGGCTTAGTGGAAGGCACACTTATGTTTATAGGCATTTATCTTCATAAGATGGGGAAAACAGAAGATGAAATTGTATCTGCCTGCTATAACTTTGCGTCTGATTTTGAAAAAATATTTTGTTCATTAAGATGTTTTGAACTACGCCCTATGGGATTTTCAGAAAATGATCCGCCACATATGTGTGAAAATTTGACTTGTAGAGGGATTGAATTTGCGCACCAATATATTTTGGAGATTACACAAAGGGGCATATGAGGCTTTGAATGATAGAGGAACTACAGGTAAGATTTTTGTAGAGGAGGATGATATTATGGCAATGGAGATTAAGGGGAATCTTCCTGACTATGGAGTCAGGAAGCAGAATTACAGCAATTTGGAACAGGTTAATACAGATAAAGAAGTGCGGACAAAAGCAGTAAAGAAGGAAACGGAAAAGAAAAGCACATACGGGAGCAGACGGGAATATTCAGAATATCTGAATCATAAATATGCCTGCCTGACACCAACAAAGGACAGTTCCGTGACAATCAATTCCAGCCTGCTTTCAAAGGCGGCATCTAATCCCAAAACGGCTGAATGGCTGGAGAATACGCTTTCCCAAATGCCGGACTGTATCAATAAGATATGTGAAAATTCTGCTAAAAATGGGGCGAGGCTGGTCAGTCTGGAAATCAGCATAGACAGCGAGGACTGTATTACGACAAAGTGCGTAGGTGTTTTTGAAGCTGACCCCGGTACAGAGGAGTCCAAGAAAATGGCAGAGGAGGCGAGAGCCAGAAATAAAGAGCGTAAAGAGGAATGGGAAAAGCTGCTTGAAAAGAATAAGGAAAAGAAGGCTGGGCAGGAGAAGCTGGAAGAAAAGAAAGATGGCAGGCAGTATGATATTACTGTAATGGGAACGGATATGGGAAAAGTTACAGAGAACTTGATAAGTAAAATTGGCAGGGGTAATAGTTCCATATCCACAGTACCGACAGTGACAGGCTTTGATTTAAAAGTGTAAATATTATATCAAAAAATGGAGGATATTTGAAAATGAGTGTGAATGGAATTGGAAGCAATTATTGTTATATGGGGACTGCTGTAAATCATATGCAGGAAAAGGCATCTGATACGAATGCAGGCAGGAAAGTGACGCAACAGCCAGTTAATCTCTCTATTTCTGATGAGGGAAGAAATATGCTGCGGGAAATGGTAAATAAATTTGAACCTGATTCGGATTATGTCAATGCAAGGGAGCTGACAATACAAAATACAAATGAGGTTGCATGGGAACATTATACGGCAATGAGGGGAATCAGCAGCCAGACATTAAAAGATGGGAACTATAATGTGGAAGATGTAATGAAATCAATCATGGATACATATGAGGCGCGTTATAATGAAATCGTAAAAAAACATGAAAAGGGAGACCGTGAAGTTTCTTACGAACTTACGGGGAAAAGGTCTCTTACGCTTGAAGAAGATTTGGCTGGGCTGGATGAGGCTTTTAAGATGCGTCTGGCAAATCTGGAAGGATATATTACCTGTCAGCAGACAAACAAAGCCTTTGAAAATCCGGACAGTTCATGGTTTTTCAATAGAAACGGTTCTCAAAATGAAGGAGAAGAACAAGACAGGATTCAGCTTTTTGACACAGAATACCGGGATTTGGCAGTATCAATCATGGAACAGACAAGAGAAAAGTTTTTGGCGGCTTTTAAGAGTTTTGGCTACAAAAAAGGAACAGCGTTAGACATATTCGCAAATGTATTGAAAGAGAATATAAACTTTGCGGCAAAAACAAATAATTTATTGTAGTGCAAAGGTTATTATGAAAATGATTATGGGCATTTATTGTTTAGCGGATGAAAGGCAGTTCCACAAATTATTTTAGAGTTTGGAGGGAAAAGAAAGTATGCCAATTAGTATTTTAAATTATCCGGTACATTTGCAGGAAGGGCTTAAACTTAATAGAGAGTGCGTGAAGTCTAAGGGAAGCCAAAATGAAGACCGGAAAGTATTTCACAGGGATTCCTTAGAAGTTTCCCAATTATCGAAAAACAGGGAAATCATAACGGATAAAATAAAGCATACGGTAGTGCAGTCGGCTGCATCGTTCAGCGATATGAGAGCTGGAATCTTAAAAGAAATCAGGGAAGAAAAAGGGCAGTATGGTTATCACGATGTAGTGAATGCCTGCGGGTTGAGCTATGCAAGACTGTATTCAGAAATCGAACTGCGTCATGAAAATGAACAGTATTATAAGACAGATGGGACGCCGCTGACAAAGGAAGAAGAGACAGAATGGCTGGATATGCAGTATGGGCAGGAAGTGGAGTGGCAGAAGTCCTGTGCCAGAATAGCGGCACAAGGGCAGGCATTTCAGGGAAATATTTCGGAAACGCCGACAAAAGAGATGGAAGAATTGGAAGCTGCTTTTTATCAGGCGAAGGATGCTTATATGAAGTTGCACCATGAAAGTAAACAGGATGGGAGGCCGCTTGCTTTGCAGAATTTTGTTTTTGGGAACAGTCGGATGTATGAAGTGCTGGACAGATTAGGAAATTTGCAGGAGAGGGTGGAATAATGCAGGTTAATTCGTCCAATGGCTCATTGCAGAACAGATACTTTTCAGGGACAGGAAGCATAGGAGGTATCCATCTGCCTGACTTTCATGATAGATATGTTTTCTCCAAAAAGAAAAGCGGCGTCAGTGATGAGGAGTACCGGAGGCAGATTAGGGAACAGGCTTATAAGGATTTTGAAAAAGGGCAGTTCCAAAACAAATCCGAAGGATTTAATAAGCTGATGAAAAGTTACACATCGGAAGTGTCCCCGGACAGAAAGGGAATCATCACTTCCGGGCTGAAAGCCGTTTCAAAGAACAGGAAGAATGTGCCTAAGCCCATAGACATTGTGGCAACGCTGCTTGAAGGGAAAGTGAAATATCAGAAACTGCCATCAGGAAACAGCGATTACATAGAGTTTTACGATAAGAACGGTGAGATGGTGGCGACTTATTCCAACAATGGGTGGACGATGTATACCACCAATGCGGAGGCATCCAGACAGACGGAAATGTGCATGATCTATAATGAGGCATGGGGAAACGCAAAGAGGGGCATTCCGCTGGCGGGTGAAGAAGCGGTGGGTGTGGAAAATCCGCAGAATAGTTTTGACGCTAAAGCATAGCAGAAAATAAATTTTACGGTTTCATATTCCCGATAAGCTACAACCTGACAAGGCAGGGCAGGCATCCCCGGTTTTCCGGCAGATTGGGAAATTGCGGGGTTTTAGGACAATAGGAAGGAGAGATAAAATGCCTTATATTTCAGTCGAAAGTGGAGCTTTATCAGATGGTCAAAAGGAGGAACTGATAAAACGGTTGACGGAAGTGTCTTCCGAAATTATGAAAGTGCCGCAAGAATTTTTTGTTACAACAATTAAGGAAGTGCCGGACAAAAATTTTGGCATTGGAGGCAAAACGATTGATAAAGTAAAAGCAGAGTATATACAGACACATAAATGATTTTCGGGAGGAAAGGGCGGCTTTGTGTAAATGGATTAAGGATAGCTGGAGGAAAATAGGCGCAGAGGAATATAGGAGGGATAATGAATCATACAGTTTTAGAATTTGAATGTGTCGGCATGGATAATGGAGGGAAATTTCCAATCGAATATACCGGGCGGGGGCAGGACATATCGCCGGTATTTGTCATTAAAAATTTATCGTCAGATGCAAAGACGCTTGCTATTACATTAGAGGATATATCCCACCCGATTAAAAACTTTACGCACTGGCTTATTTGGAATATTCCTGCCGCTGACAGGATAAAGGGGGATATTCCGACAGGCAGGATTGTGCCAGCGTTAGGGAATGCCTGTCAGGGCATAGGATACGGTATTCATCGGTATGCAGGCCCGAAGCCGCCGAAAGGGAGAAAGCATACTTACCGCTTTACAGTTTATTCCTTAGACTGTGAAATGAACATAAGCGCCAATTCCATGAAAAGAAATTTTCTGAAGAAGGCAGAAAAGCATATCATTCAAAAAGGCAGTATTGTTGGTGACTTTGAATAAGAAATAAATTTCAACGGCTTTATATCCATAATATGCTACAGCTTGGCAAGGCAGGGGCAGTCAATCCCGTCATTATGGAAGATTGGGGAATTGGGGAGCAGGGGCGGTTCTGATTGACAAAGAGGCGTTTTTTCTTTGCTTGGATTGGGAATTTAAAAGGTGAGAATATCAAGGAGGTTTTATGCGTAAATGTATTCGCTGTGGCAGCACAATGGTTGAGGGCTGTGGCATAAAAGTAAAAGGTGGAGCATACGGAATTGTTTTGACAGATAATGAAAATAAGTGGTGGGGTGGGCGTATAGGTGAACCCAAAGTCGCAATCTGCCCTAATTGTGGTGAAGTTTCTATTTATCTGGAAAATGTAGAAAAGTTAAAAAAATAATGAGAAATGAAACTATCGGCTACATATCCCCAATATGCCACAGCCTGACAGGGCAGGCATCCCCGGCGTTCCGGTAGATCGGTGAATAATTAAAACAGCTTTTGGAAGAGGTATCATATGAAAAAGAACATTATTTTA
>OFFV01002125.1_pt1 | contig 10005 bp, 12 predicted proteins | sample 1521461 | NCBI WGS metagenome assembly OFFV01 (sample SAMEA3504120, study PRJEB24116) | mouse gut metagenome | biome: mouse gut; feature: mouse-associated habitat; material: faeces | place: Denmark | collected 2011 | reverse complement strand
CCCGTCTGCCCATCCCCCAAACCGCCCCGGCGGCGGGGCAGGGGGACGGGGCGGAAAACGGCAGCTTTGTGGTGTAAAGGAAAGGAGCGGTTTTGCATGAGTATCAGCCTTAAAGGATTCCAGGAGAAGTTCGTCACCTTCCAGGCGGGGGAGGGGTGCACCGTGGGCGCCCCGGTGGAGGTGACGGCGGAAAACACCGTCCTCCCCCAGACCGGGGGGAGCTTCGCCGGGGTGTGCGCGGCGGTGGAGGGGGATTTGGCCCTGGTGCAGGTAAGCGGCTTTGTCATCCTCCCCGCCGATACCGCCCAGGGAGCCCTGGCCCTGGGGAGCGGCAGCGTTGTCCTGGCGGAGGGAAAGGTGAAAAGCGGCGCCGGGCGGGGCGCCATCGTCACCGCCATCCGGGAGGACGGCATGGCAGAGATGATTTTACTGTAAGGAAAGGAGAGGCAGCTTATGAACTACGAGACCATCCGGCTGGATAAATCCATGTACAAGGGGGGCGGGAGCTTCACCGCCCATCTGGAGGAGCTGGACCCCTCCGGGCAGTACCGGGGCACCCCCCTGGAGAAGCTGGACGCCTATCAGCGGCAGCTCAAGCGGTTTGACATCCGGGTCAAAGGGGCCGGGTCCGACCTGGTGGACAAGTTCTTCTCCTCCGCCCAGTCGGCGGTGCTCTTCCCCGAGTACATCGCCCGGGCGGTGAAGGTGGGCATGGAGGAGGCCAACATCCTCCCCGACATCACCGCCACCGAGACCCTCATCGAGGGGATGGACTACCGCTCCATCACCTCCGCGCCCGAGGATGAGAAGCAGCTCAAGCAGGTGGCCGAGGGGGCCGCCATCCCCCAGACCACCGTGCGCACCCGGGACAGCCTGGTCAAGCTCCACAAGCGGGGGCGGATGCTGGTGGCCAGTTATGAGGCGGTGCGCTTCCAGAAGCTGGACCTGTTCTCCGTTACCCTGCGGCAGATCGGCGCGCAGATCGGACGGATGCATTTGGAGGACGCCATCAACGTGATCGTCAACGGCGACGGCAACGGCAACCCCGCCCAGGCCAGCGCTGTGGAGACGGCGGGCACACTGGCCTATAAAGATCTGCTGGCATTCTGGAACAGCTTCGAGCCCTACCAGCTCAACACCCTGCTGGTGGGCACCGACACCCTGCCCAAGCTGCTGGACCAGATCCTGCTGGCCAGGGTGGTTCCCAACGCACCCCTTTCGATAGTCACCCCCGGCCAGCAGGCCCCCGAACCCCTCAAAAAAGCCAGTTAGGAGGAAGGTTTTATGGACGGTTATATCCGTATCCCCATCCTGGAGGCCGCCGCTCTGTGCGGTCTCCAGATGAAGCCGTCCACTCTGGATGATATTGAAGTACAGGCCCGGTGCCCCTTTTGTGACGACAAAAGCCACCACCTGTATCTCAATACCGAGGAGGACCTCTGCTGCTGCCACCGCTGCGGGACGGGCGGCAACAGCGTCACACTGTACGCCAGGATCACCGGCGTGGACAACAAAACAGCCTACCGGCAGCTGGTGGACAAGGTGGAGGGGACCGCTAAAACGCCTCCACCTGCAAAATCACCCTCAAAGTTGGCTCCTCTGCCCCTGCGCCACGATGTTTACTACGATCTGTTGGATTTGCTGACCCTTTCGGACTTTCACCAGAAGCAGCTTCTGAAACGGGGGCTCTCCCCGGAGCGGATACAGGAGAACCGGTATCGCTCGATGCCGGCCTCCTACTCCGCAAGAAAAAGAATAGCAGCCAAACTTTCGGCCAGCTATCCGCTAAAAGGCGTCCCCGGATTCTACCTGCGCGACGGAGCGTGGACCTTTGCCGGAAACGGCGGGTATCTTATCCCTATCTACAACAAGGACGGCTACATCCAGGGGATGCAGATCCGTTCCGACCGGGCCGAAGGCGGCATGAAGTACCGCTGGTTCTCCAGCAATCCCGCCAAGGGCTTTACCCTGGGGACAAAGGCCCAGACCTGGGTCCATGTCACCGGGGATTCCCAAAGCAAGGTGGCCTGCGTCACCGAAGGTGGGCTCAAAGGGGATGTGGCCAGCTATTTTATGGGCGATGCCCTCTTTGTCTGCGTACCGGGGGTCAACAGTCTGCGTTTCCTTCCCGAAACGCTGAACAGCCTTCCACTGAAAAAGGTGGTGGGAGCCTACGACATGGACAAGCTGGAAAATCCACAGGTGAGGGACGCCTTCTTCCAGGTGGAGAAGATCGCCCGTCAGAACGGCCTTCGGTTTGAGCCGCTGGAATGGGACGCACGGTTTAAGGGAATCGACGATTTCCTCTATGCCCGGTACCTCTACTCCACCGGTCAGGCACAAAAAATCCCATCCATCACTTCATAAAAAAGAAAAGGAGCGTTCTACTATGGCAAACATGAGCAACTTTATGGCAGTCAAAGGAGACAGCGGCGATGTGCTAGGGAAGATTTTGTACTTCTCTTTGGCGAACATCCTAATTGAAAAGCCGGTTCTGGAACAGCTCTGCCAGACCATGGATCTGCCATACAGCAAAGGCGGTCGGTTAAACGAGGCCGATGCTTTTCGCAGCGCCACCGGGGACATCCGAGATCGCAAGACTCAGGGCAGCAGTATCTTCAAAATTTATTGTCGGGATAACGAAAAATCCTCGTAGATCATCAGCCGGGAGCTAGTGAAGGAGGAGTTGGGAGAAAGCACCAACCAGTATGTCAAGCTGGCCAACCTTTGGATGGACCGACAGACCAACCAAATGGGGTACGATAACCTGGCTGTGGACAGCCTGGTGGACCCCTGGGACTACTGCCAGAAGGCAGTGGAACTGTTTGGGCTCTACAAGCGCTGTGCCACCCGCAAGCAGGTGGAAGGGCTGACGGACATTTTCCTTTCCCGCATGGAAGCTCTACCCATCTCCATCCACGGTAAGCTGTTCTTCGTCCCCCGAACCCATATGCAGGAGGTGACGTTGTTCGAGGACTTTATCGAGTCCCTGAACGCCAATAACCAAAACAGCGGCCAGCTTATCGTCAACAGTATGTATGTGCTGGACGACCAGAAGCAGCGGGACAAGATGGCCCAGGAGTTCTACATCGCCATGCGACGAGAGGTGGAGCTTTACCAGGAACGGGTAAAACACTTCATCGATACCGACATTACCAGCCCCGCGGTGATGAACCGCTGGATCGCCAAGATCGAGGCGCTGGAAGAAAAAAAGCGGCACTATGAGGGCATCCTCCGCCGCCAACTGGACGATCTGAACGACAAGTTTTCCACCCTGCAAATGTTCTCCCAGGATCTTCAGGTCCGGGTACAGCGGCAGAAAAAGGCCGCTTGAAGGGAAGGAAAATAACTGCCGTATGGCGGTTGTTTTCCAAATTTACATCGCGGAATGTCACAAAACGCTGTGTGCGTTTCCGGCCAGGGAAAACCTAGCCGGTTTTTTAAAATTTTTTGAAAATTTGTCCTCAAACTTAAAGTAAAAAAGTAGTTTCACTTTTCATTTTCCATGCAATTCTGCTAAACTTTTACTGTAAAGCGCTTTAATAACATTATTTGAGGAGACGGAAAATGCGAAAATTTCTGGAGGATTTCTACTACGGCAATCTTGCGCCGGCCGATCAGGAAATGGTCCCCAATTCGGAACTGCATCGGGCGGTAGGTAAGGCCGCAGATTGTGCGGAACAGCTTATGAAAAAGCTGGACGAGGCCGAACGGAATATTCTGGGCAGACTGATTGAAGCACAATTCACCATGGACGGTATCACAGCACGGGAAAACTTTATCTTAGGCTTCCGGTTAGGGATCCGAATGATGGCAGAATGTATGGATGACAACGACGGTGATCTTCAAAGAATAACAGCTGATAGTTAAAGGCAGAAGCTGTCAAACGCAAAGGCCCTGTGGAAAGGGGGGGTCCGTGTTTTTTGTTTTCGACAGGTTTTGACAAGGAAGCGTTTGAACACAAGGAGGCAGTATCTTCCCATTACGCAGGAAAGTGACAGTCATGGTCAGCATCGACAGCAAAGATTACAGGATCGAGAAGGGAGAGGATAACCTTTTTATTTGAGGAGCAGGGCTTCGCCCCATGGCTGTCCCCTTTGCGGGGGACAGCTTTCTGCCGTTGGCACCCGCCGCCGGCACTTTATCCGGGAGGATGGGACAAAGGCAGTCCTGATGATCCGGCGATACCGCTGTGAGGGCTGCGGCCATATCCACCATGAGCTGCCGGACTTTCTGCTGCCCTATAAGCAGCACACTGCTTTGACCTTTGAAAAGGTCTGCCAGGGAAGGCGTTGGGATGTCTGCTGCGACGACAATGATTTCCGGCGGCTCTATCTTTGGCTGATGAAGATTCTTTTGCCGATGGCGGCAAGGCTCTTTTCTTCCTCACCCGGTATTGGGCGTGTTCTGCTCCGCAAAAAGATTTCGGAATCCCCTCCGGGATGGCTTTCCAGGCTCGTTTACCGGTTGGTAAACGAGGACCGGTGGCAGACCCACTTTGCAGTTTCTTCCGGGTAATTTTCGGTTATGCTTATGCCAGGGCCCGACGAAAGGACGGTGATAGGCATGAGTGACCAGGAAACTGGAGGAAATCAGGACAATTTTATAAGGCTATTGTGCGATAGAGCCATACCCTTTTGATGGTCCTATTCCTGGAAGATGTATGAATATCCGCAAGATAGTGGCTTATTCCGCCAAAAACAGCAATCGTGTTATCGCTGTAAAGGAGGGGTTTTAGATGGAGCCAAGGGAATATGTTGTCAAGCTGCTGAAAAACCATACACGGATGGTGAGGGAGATTACCTCTCTCCGATTTGAGCTGAAGAACTTTGTGAAGGTCGGGGACGATGAGATCATTGAGGAGATGGCCCTTTCCCACCAAATGGGAGACGGTATTCGCTCCGGGTGTATCTCGAACAAGACCGCTGATGTAGCCCTGCGGTACCGGGAGGTGGCGGACCGGGTGAATGAGGAAGCCTACAAAGCGGTGGTCCGCAGGCTGATTGCATTGGAAACCGCCATCAACCGTTTGGATTTTTACATGAGTCTACTGGATGAGACACAGGCAGAGGTTCTGCGAAAATATTACTTTGACCGTTGTATTTGGCGGGACTTACAGGAAGATATGCAGTTGACTATGAAAACCCTGAGAAAAATCCGAGACGATGGTATTGTCGCACTGACTGAGCGATATGCAATGCTTTTTCCCTTGTCAGTCATTACCACAGAAGAATTAGAACTCTTCTGCCGAGAGAATAGGATACCACAGGAAGTGCCTTGCATCTACCCCAGAATTACCCTCGAATTACCCCAAGTTTACCCTCAATTTACCCTAAAATTTCCCCCATTGGGGTATTGCTTTTTTCTCCGTTTTGAGGAGTGAAATGATTTCTTTCCCACGGGTATTGAAAGTGAAGGATATACAACAAATCCTCCAAATTGGGCGGGTTGCAGCCTACCGGTTAATCCACACCGGGGCGTTTCCGGTAATTCGGGTAGGACACAGCTATCGCATCCCGGAGGAGGAGTTTCTTTGCTGGATGCGTACCAATTTTGGCCCTGCCCCTTACCCTATCCCTACCACAGCCCCCTCTCTGCTATTAGCTGGAAGAAATTCAATTCCTGCTGTTGATGGATCGTCAATTCTTGACCAACTAAGAACAGGAGGAATGATCCATGGCAGGAAATAAAGACAACTACAGGCCTTCCACAAAATATGCCAAGCTTTTCGAGGGTGGCTCCCTCTATCTCCGCAAGGACGGATACCTGATCTTCCAAAAATATGAGACCGATGAGAACGGCAAGTACCGGCGGGTGACCTTCACCGGCAAGACCGAGGAGCAGGTCGCCAAAAAGTACAAGGAGTTTCTCAAGCGGGCCAAAGAGATCCGGGGGCAGCGGCAGCAGGAAACCTACCGGATGCTCACCAATGCGACCCACGGGCTAAAGCCCCCGGCGGGAATCGAGATGGACATCGCCCTCTCTGACTGGGTGTTATACTTCATCCAGACCTACAAGACTCCGCCCTCGGTGAAGCGGACCACCTATTCTTCCTATATGCAGACCTACCAGACCCAGATCCTGCCCTTTTTTGGCAAAACGCCGCTGAACGCCGTGACCGACGCCGATATGCAGACTTATCTCAACTACCTGCAAACCAATGGGCGGCTGGATAAGAAGGGAGGACTTTCTCCCAAGAGCATCTACAACATCTTCGTGGTGCTGAATGCGGCTATGGAAAAGGCGAGAGGGAAAATCATCATTGAGAATCCCGCCGCTGACCTCCGGCTCCCGGAGATACAGCCCACCGAACGCCGTGTGCTGACGGTGGAGGAGATGGAGATCTTCATCAAGGAAATATTCTCCGAGCGGCTGCGGATGGCCATGCTTCTTTCCCTTTTTACCGGGGCAAGGATGGGAGAGGTCTTAGCGCTGGGGTGGGACGACCTCAACGAAAAAAAGCGGACCATTCGCATCAACAAGGACCTGGAACGGGTACAGCTTTTTGACGACCCGTCCGGCAAGAAAACGGAACTGATCCTCCAGGAGACCCCCAAGAGCAAAACCAGCAACCGGGAAACGCCGGTCTATGAGAATATCTGGCAGCTGCTCATGTTCCAACGGCAAGTACAACTTCACGATGGACAGCCAAATCCCCAGAACCTCATCTTTCCGTCGAAACGGGGAACCTACACCGACCCCCGAACCTACCAGAAACGGGTCCAGGCAGTTTGCAAGCGCTGTGAACTGCAAGGAGTCAATGTCCATGCACTTCGGCACACCTTCGCCACCAGACTGATGGAACAGAATGTTCCCATCCGCATCATCCAGAATCTGATGGGCCATGCCTCCATTGTCACCACCGAGAAATATTCTCATGTGCTGGACGATGAAAAGAGGAAAGCCATCGACCGGATGAGCGGTTTCCTGCCGGAGACAGAGGAGCCGGAGCGGGACACGCCACAGTAGGGAAGATTTTTTCCGGCAAAAAATAGGACTGCAACAAAACTGCAACAAGCCAAATCGCACTGAAAACCGCTCAGGATTTATTCACTTTTGCTGCACTTCTTCCTAACGAGCGAAAAAATCCCAACTGCAACAAACTCCGGAGGGAAAAATGGCAAAGAAAGACCCGCAAAGCGGCTTGCCATGCGGGTTTTTGGTTGCGGAGGCAGGATTTGAACCTGCGGCCTTCGGGTTATGAGCCCGACGAGCTACCGGACTGCTCCACTCCGCGGTATTTCTTTTTTGAGCGCTCATTTATTATACCACACCCCCGCAGGGAATGCAAGAGTAAATTTCCCCTTTTTTTCGTCTTTTTCCTTGCCGTGTAAAAAGCCCCCGCCTCCTGCTACACCGAAAAGAGCCGCCCCAAAAACGCCTCCAGCGTCCCAAAGGTCTCCTCCGGCTCCCCCTCCTTCATCTTCTCCAAATAATGGGCGTCGGAATTTTTCAGGATGGCATACCTCTCCCGGATGTTCCGATGGGCGCTGTCCTGGAAGAAGACCTCCGGCTGCCACACCTCGGCGAAGGAGAAGTCCAGGTGGTCCGGGAAATACCCCAGATTGGCAAAGACGCTGTTGGAGGTGCGGTCGATGTGTGCAGGGAAGGCGACGCCGCCATATTTTTTGGCGAACCCCGGCATCTCGTCGATGGAAAGACCGGTGGCGTTGATGAGCAGCGTTTCCAGCTCCCCCAGCCGCTCTTCCCCCGGCCCCAGAATCCACTGGTGGCCGAAAATCTCCGGCTTGTTCTTCACCGGCAGCAGGGCGGCCTCCACCTCCTCCCCGGCGGCCTGGGCGGCGGCCAGCTCCGGGAAGAGGCAGACCACGTGGACCTCCTCGGCGGTGGTCACCTCCATGCCGGGGAGCACCCGGAGAGGCAGACCCAGCATCCGGGCGGCCTCCATCACCGCCCCGGCGTTGCGGCAGGAGTTGTGGTCGGTGACGGCGATAAGATCCAGCCCCAGCAGCGCCGCCATGTTGGCGATGTTCGGCGGGGTCATGTCGTCGTCCCCGCAGGGGGAAAGACAGCTGTGGATATGCAGGTCGTAGGAAAAACCCATGCTGCCGCCTCCTTTGCCATTGTTACTCCATTACCCCCGGCCCTGTCTTCTGCCGCAAAAACTCCCGCAGCTGCTCCGGAGTACCCAGGGTCATCCCGGATTTTTGCACCACCAGCGCCTGGTTTTTGCCGATATAGAGGTAAAAGTACCCTTCGTCCTCCCCCACACGGGAGATTTGGCGGTATTCATAATACCCCTGGGCCTGCGACCCAGCGTGCTCCAGCCGGTCCTCAAAGAACCGCTGGCGGTTCACTGGCGGCCGGCCGTCCCCCAAATCGGGGACCTTGATGCTGGCCCGGCCACTGAGCATACGGATTCCTGCCAGCAGCAGCCCCAGCCCAAAGGTGCCCAGCACCGTGGGCAGCAGCCGCTCCCCCATCCAAAACCGCCAGGCTGCAAGGCAGACAAACAGCCCCCCCAGCACCAGATAGGCCAGCGGTCCCCGCCGGTCCACATGGCGGTAGTGGTAGGTGGTGTAATGGCGCACCGCCTCCTTGTCGTAGGTGGTGATGGCCTCAAAGTAGTATTCCATCCCGCAGTCCTCTCCCTTAACCCTTCCTCAGCTTCTCCTGGAGGAACAGCCGCAGCTGATCCGGGGTCCCCAGACTCATCCGGGCTTTTTCTACCACCAGGGCCCGGTTTTTAGCCACATAGAGGAAGAAATACTCCCGGCTCTCCCCCAGGCGGAGCACCTGGTTGTAGGTATAAAAGCCCTGCTCCTGCCGCCCGGCGTACTCCACCCGGTCATCAAAGAAGCGGATGCGGTTGTCCTGGGATTCCCGCACCCCGGCGGCGAACCGCCCCAGCAGCAGATTGACCCCAAAGGTCAGCAGGACTGCTCCCGCTACCATCATGGTCAGGCCGCCCTCCTGAAAAAGCCCCAGCAGAAAGAACACCGCCCCCAAAAAGAGCAGAAGGATGGGCAGGCCGGGGACCACATGGCGGTAGTGGTACCTGGTAAAGGCCCGGAGGCTCTCTTTATTATAGCTGGTCACACACTCAAAATAATAGGTCATTTTTGCGCCTCACATTGTCTGTTAAACCCGCTGGGCCTTTTGCTTTCAGGGGAGGCCCAGCGCCTTTGCCGCCGCCCTGGCGGCCTCGTATACTGGCAGAGGGGTTTTCAGCACGGTGACGTCCTGCTGCTCCCCCCGGAGTCTGGCGTCCTCATCCAGGGCCATCCCCTCCGCCAGAAGGATGCAGGCGGAATCGGTGAGCACCGCCACGGCGATGGAGTTAAGGTTCCCCATCACCGTCACCCACAGGCCGTCCGCCGGGGCCCGGCCCATGACGATGGAGAGCAGGTCGCAGCAGTAGATGCCCCCCTCAATCTCCCGCTCCCCGGTGCCGCAGGCCAGGGTAAAGCCGCAGGCGGCGGCCAGTTCCTTTCCAGTCATGGGGCGGCTCCCTCCTTTTGTTTGGCGTTCAGGTCATGCTTTTCCAGCATGGAGCGCATCACCGCGTCCAGCTTTTCCTGGAGGACATAGATGCAGCTGTCCTCCACGGCGTATCCCCGGACCACATCCTCCGCCAAGGCGTGGCAGGAGGGGGCCCCGCAGGAGCCGCAGTCCAGCCCCCGCAGCCGCTCCTCAATCTCCCCCATCTGCTCCAGCAGCTCCATGGCCCGGAAGGGGTTTTGATCCAGCTGCATCACCGGGGTGTAATCCATCTCCCGGTCCCACTTGGCCTCCGGGGGGATGCTGTCCCCCATGTGGTTGCAGGAAACCGGGCGGTAGCGGGCCAGCCTTTTCAGGCGGACGGCGGCGACATAGGGATTTTCGATGTTCAGCACCCCCCCCACGCAGCCGGCGGAGCAGGCGTTCAGCTCCACAAAGTCCAGCCCCCGGAGCTTTTCCTCGATCCTGCCCATCTGCTCCAGCATCTCCATGGCGTGGAGGGGGTTTTTGTCCAGGCGCATCACCGGGGTGTAGCTTACTTCC
>OFFV01002106.1_pt1 | contig 10063 bp, 8 predicted proteins | sample 1521461 | NCBI WGS metagenome assembly OFFV01 (sample SAMEA3504120, study PRJEB24116) | mouse gut metagenome | biome: mouse gut; feature: mouse-associated habitat; material: faeces | place: Denmark | collected 2011 | reverse complement strand
CGCTGTGGTAGGCGGCGTCTACAAGGCAACCCGGGGGCTGCTGGAGGAGTTTGGGCCGGAGCGGGTGCGCAATACGCCGCTGTCTGAGCTGGCGATTGCCGGTGTGGCGGCCGGGGCCGCCATGTGTGGGGCGCGCCCGGTGGCGGAGATCATGCATATCGATTTTATGGGGTGCTGCATGGATATCATGCTCAACCAGATCTCGAAAATGTGCTACAAGACCAACGGGAGGGTCCATGTCCCCCTGGTGATACGCACGCAGGGCGGCCGCGGCCGCTCCAATGGGTGTACCCAGTCCCAGAGTCTGGAGGCCCTCTTTACCCACATCCCCGGACTGAAGGTGGTGATGCCCGCCACCCCCTACGACGCCAAGGGCCTGCTGAAAAGTGCTATTCGGGATGAAAATCCGGTGCTGTTTATTGAGCATAAGGGACTTTATCAGACAAGAGGGGAGGTGCCTGAAGAGGAGTATCTGATCCCCCTGGGCAGGGCGGATGTGAAACGCTGGGGCAGGGATGTGACCATAATCACGTACTCCAAGACGGTGCTTGCGGCGATGGAGGCGGCGGAAAAGCTGTCTGAACAGGGGATTGAGGCGGAGGTGTTGGACCTGCGCTGTCTGGTGCCGCTGGACTTTGAGACGATTGCCCAGTCAGTGGAAAAGACGGGCCGGGTGATTGTGGCCCATGAGGCGTACCGCCGAGGGGGCTATGGGGCGGAGGTGGCCGCCGAGATTGGGGAGAGGCTCTTTGATGAACTGGACGCCCCGGTGTGCCGGGTGTGCGGGGCCGACATTCCGGTACCAAACGCCACACTGCCGGAGCAGGAGTCCGCCCCCACCGCTGAAAAACTGATCCGGGCGGCACAGGAAATTTGCCAAGGAGGGAGACACATTGGCTGAGTTCTTTCAAATGCCCAAATTGGGTATGGACATGAGTGAAGGGTCCATTGTAAAATGGTTGAAACAGCGGGGGGACTCGGTGAAGAGAGGGGAGCCCCTGGCTGAGATTGAGACAGACAAGTCGACGGTAGAGGTGGAGTCCCCAGTTTCCGGCGTGCTGTTGCGGCAATATTATGAGGAGGGGGCCTGTCTGCCCTGCGGGCCCCCCCTGGCCGCCATTGGCGCAGCTGGGGAGGATGCTCCGGAGCTGCCCTGTCTGGAACGCGAGGGCGGAGGAGAGGCAGCCGCCCCTGAGACTCGCTCCGCGCCCCAGCCGGAATCTGCCGCTGAACCCAGAGAGGGCAGGCCGCGGGTGTCGCCCAGGGCGCGCCGCCTGGCGGAGCGAGAGGGGGCAGAACTGGCGCTGATTTTGGGGACGGGCCCCAAAGGCCGCATTGTGGAACAGGATGTGCGCGCCTATCTGAAGCAGCGGGCGGCTGCCCCCGCAAGCGGGGAGGGGCGCACCCATATGGAGACCATACAGCCCTTGAGCGGCATCCGGAAGATCACGGCTCAGCGGATGCACCAGAGTATATCTGAAATGGCCCAGACGACCCACCGGGTGGATGTGGATATGGTCGAATTAATCGATTTTCGCCGGCGGCTGAATGAGCGTCTGGAACCAGAGGGGTGGAAAATATCCTTTGTGGATCTGCTGGTGGCGGTGTGCGCCAAGTCGCTGATGGAGCACCCACAGGCCAATGCCTCCCTCCGGCCAGACGGGCTGCATACCTTTGGGTATGCCAATGTGGGTGTGGCGGTGGACACGCCCAGGGGCCTGGTGGTTCCGGTGATCCGGGACGCCGACAGCCTCTCTCTGAGGGAGATTGCCAAGACCAGTCGAGGGCTGATCGAAAAAGCCCGCCAGGGCACGTTGGGGCCAGAGGAGATGAGAGGGGGCACCTTTACCATCTCCAATCTGGGGATGTATGAGCTGGACTCGTTCACCGCGATTGTCAACCCGCCGGAGACCAGCATTCTGGCGGTGGGCCGCATTCTGGACCGGGTGGTGGCGCTGAACGGACAGGCGGTGGTCCGCCCCATGATGAATTTGGGGCTGACCTATGACCACCGAGTTCTGGACGGGGCCCCTGCGGCCCGCTTCCTCCAGACGATCAAGGGGTATATCGAGCACCCGGCCTGTCTGCTGCTGTAGCGGAGCGGCCGCGGGATACAATCTGTTGTTGTGAAATGAGGGGACGATCGCTATGGGGCGCGTATATTACCAGACCTGTATTCTTCTGATCACCATATGTGCCGGCTGCCTGCTCCGGCGCTGGGGGATCTTGGAGAAGGACGACGCACGTACCATCTCTAAACTGATGATGTATGTCACCCTGCCCTGTGTGGTGGTGAAAAACCTCAACGGGGTGACTTTAACAACAGATATTTTGGCCGCGGCAGTCATTGGAGTGGCAGTAAACGGGCTTTTCTTTATGACAGCCCTGCTCACCTCCCGAAACAGTGACCGGGACGACCGGGTGGTAAAAATATTCTCACTGTCCTCCTTCAATATCGGCAGCTTTGCCATCCCGGTTTTAAGTACGTTTGTCAGTCCGGCCGCCATGGCGGGGGGGCTGGCCTTCAACTATCCGGGGACTGCGCTGTTTACCTATGGAGTGGGCCCCACGGCGGCCAATATGGTCTACGGCTCTGGCCATAGGGGCAGTTGGAAGATGCTGCGGGACAACTTGCTGCACAATGTGCCCACCGTCACCTGTGTCGTTATGCTGGTGCTGTCCTTGTTTCATGTGGCGCTGCCGGAGTGGGCGGCGGGGGTGTTTGTCTCCATCAGCGGGGCGAATTCTACGCTGGCAATGCTGTCTATTGGCATTTTGCTGGATCTGCGTCTGCCCAAAGAGGAGGCCGGGCGGGACGGACAGGTGGTGCTGCTGCGCGTGTGCGCCGCGGCGCTGAGCGCAGTGGCCCTCTACTTCCTGGCGCCGGTGGGTCCGGAGCTGAAACGGGCCCTGATGCTGGTGGCCTTTGCGCCGATTGCCAGTTGCGGCCCCGTGCTGGCCCTCCACTGCGGTTACCAGGGCAGCCGGGTGGCGGTGATCAATTCCATGTATCTGCTGGTCAGTATTGTGTGCATGTCTGGACTTACCGTGCTGCTGTATTGACGGGCCGGGAGGAACTTGTATGGAGTATGTGGAGTCGTCGTCTACCGATCCCCGGTGGAACCTGGCCCTGGAGGAGTACCTCTTTACCGGCGCGGAGAGGTCCAAAGACTATTTTATGTTGTGGCAGAATGAGAATACTGTGGTGGTGGGGAAGAATCAAAATGTAGCGGAGGAGATCAACGAGGAGGCGGTCCGGCGCTTTGGCACGGCGGTGGTTCGACGGATGTCCGGCGGCGGCGCGGTCTACCACGATCTGGGCAACCTGAACTACACCTTCATTACCGATACAGACCGCCTGTCTGAGATAGACTTTCTCCGCTTTTGCCGGCCGGTGGCGGAGACCCTGCGGGCCATGGGGGTGCCTGCGGAGATCAGCGGACGAAACGATCTCACCCTTGGCGGAAAGAAATTTTCCGGCAGCGCCCAGTGGATTCAGGGCGGCAGGGTGCTGCACCACGGCACGCTGCTGTTTCGGTCCGATTTGGACCGGGCGGCGCAGGTGCTTCGAGCCGGCACGAAAAGGGTCCACTCCAACAGCATCAAATCGGTGCCCAGTCGGATTGTGAACATTGGCAGCTGTCTTCCCGAGCGGATCAGTCTGGAGCAGTTCAAAGGGGAGCTGTGCCGGCGGATATTGGGCCGGGAGACCCCCTGCCCCCTGGTGCTCTCCCAGGGGGCGCTGGCGGCTGTCCAGGCGCTGAAGCAGGCCCGGTATGACAAGTGGGAGTGGAACTATGGCCGCTTTCCCAGGTATGAGACGACAAAGGAGCAGTGGTTTCCCCAATGCGGCTTTCTCACAGTGGATATGCGGGTGGAACAGGGCGTCATCCGAGAGCTACAGCTGCTGGGCGATTTTTTTGGCAATGGAGGCGTAGAAGAACTGGCCGAGGTGCTGGTGGGCTGCCGGGTGGACTATGACCAGGTCCTGTCCAGACTGCGGACCCTTCCCGTGTCCTGGTATATCAAAAATATGGAGCCGGAGGGATTGGCCAGGCTGATTGTATCCTGAGAATAGAGGGGGCATATATGAACAAAATTGCGGTACTTTGGCCCAATCGTCTTCTTCATCCGGAACAGGTTGATATTCCGGGGGTGCGGGTCTATGAGGGGATGGGCGCACTCAATACCCCCGAGACCGCGGCCGGCCTGAAGGACGGAGGGTTTCATGCGGTGATCTGTACCGGAGGAATTGAGACGGTGGTCAGACAGGCCACCGATCTGCCCATATATGTGGTCACCTCCGGATATATTGACGTGCTGGAATCTCTGCACCAGTTGGAGAATGCGTATGGAATCAGAGACAGAAGGGTGGCGCTGCTGCTCCATGAGAATAACCCCATACAGCTGTCCCGCCTCGCCCCCTTTGTCCAAAATCGGGTGACAAAATTTGTTTTTTCTGACCGGGCGGGGATTATACAGGCACAGCGGCGGATTGCGGAACAGGGCTTTGACGCCATTGTCACCGGTCCCACCGGTCTCACCCTGAGCCGGGAGCGCGGCCTGGAAATTCCGGCCTATCCCCTGCTGTACAGCGAGGAGTCTCTGCTGGAGGCGGTGGCCCAGATAAACCGCATTCTGGATGCCGGCCGGCAGGAGCTTTTGCGGGCCAAGCAGGCCCAGGCCGCCATTGATGCCGCCCCCTACGCCATTTTGGCCACCGACGCAGGGGGGGTGATCAACCTGTGTAGCCGCAGAGTGGGTGATATTCTCTCCAGCACACAGGAGAGGATTCTAAATCGCTCGATCGGCGAGGTGCTGGGAGACCCCTCCTGGCAGCAGGTCTATACCCGGGGAGTCACCCAGCGGGAGGTACTGGTTCGGCTGGGGGAGACCGACTACTTTTCCACCCGAATGCCCATCATTCAGAAGGGGCAGATCATAGGTTCGGTGGGCACGCTGCAGGAGGTGGAACAGATCCAGGCTATGGAGCACAAACTGCGCTCCCTCCGGGCCAGGGGGCTGACGGCCCAGTATCGCTTTGAGGATATCATCTTTCACAGTGATCGGATGGGGCGGGTGCTTCAGCAGGCCAGGGTGTACGCCGCCGCTGACCTCACAGTTCTGATTGAGGGGGAGACAGGGACGGGTAAGGAGATGGTGGCGCAGTCCATCCACAACGAGAGCCCGCGCCGGAGCGGACCCTTTGTGGCCATCAACTGTGCGGCCCTGGCGGAATCGCTGTTAGAGAGCGAGCTGATGGGCTATGAGGAGGGGGCGTTTACTGGGGCGAAGAAGGGCGGAAAACTGGGCCTGTTTGAACTGGCGCACAACGGGACTCTTTTTTTAGACGAGGTAAACCAACTCTCCCCCGCCCTCCAGAGCAAGCTGCTCCGGGTGATTCAGGAACGGACCGTCATTCGAGTGGGAGGTACCCGGATGATCCCGGTCAATGTGCGGATTATTGCAGCCTCCAACGAGAGTTTAAAAAAGAAGGTGCAGGCTGGTCTGTTCCGCAGCGATCTGTATTACCGGATCAACATTCTGCCCCTCCAGCTGCCTGCCCTGCGGGAGCGGCAGGAGGACCTTCTATCCCTGATTGAGTGCTTCGCCAGGCGGAAAGGGGCAGACGAGCTGTGTATTCAAATTCTGTATGAGAACGCGGCGCGGTACAGCTGGCCGGGGAATATCCGGGAGTTGGAGAACTACGTGTGGCGCAGCGTGGTGCTCTATGAGCAGGGCATTTGCCCCGCGTGTCCCGGGGAGGAGGATGCTCCGCCTGAAGAGACAAATCAGGCCCTGCCCGAGGAGGGGGGAGGGATTCGGGTCCCCCTGGGGACGCTGGCAGAGATGGAAAAGGAACTGGTGGCCCAGGTGGTTCAAAGGATGGGCGGGAACCGGGCGAAAGCGGCGAGATTTCTTGGAATTACGCGCAACACGGTGAGCAGCAAGCTGCGGTGACAAAGTCTGCTTGGGCAAAAGACGCCGGCGTCCCCCGACATAAGGTGTTGGGGAACGCCGGAATTTTCTGGAAGGTGGGCCCGGGCGGAGGGGGTCAGAGCAGGGGGAGCAGAGTGCTGGAGTTGGTTTTCTGCTGACACCACTCCCGGAAAAAACGGATGGAAGTAGTGACCAAATTTGAGGGCTCAACATTGTTTAAATAGCCAAACACAATATTTTTTCGGATGGGATTTTTCAAACGCACCTGGGTCACCCCGTCAATGCCGTAGGAGGGGATTTCCTCAGCGGGCAGGAAGGCAATTCCCAGTCCGGCCCGCACCAGGTGGAGCGTCAGGGTGGAATTGCGGTTTCGGCAGATGATGTTGGGGACAAAGCCCGCCTCCTGGCAGGCGGCCATACAGGTGTCGCACATGCTCTGGTTTTCGTGGTGGAAAATAAAACGCTCCTCCCTGGCCTGGGCCAGGTCGATCATGCCGTATTTGGCAAAGGGGTGCCGGCTGCTGACAATCAGGTGATACTCGTCCTGCCCCACCGTCTCAAAATTGATGTCGGGGTATTGGTCCACATTTGGGATGGCGCAGAAGACCAGGTCGATGGACTTGGCCCGGAGGGCGCTGACCAGCTCATAACTGCCGCCGTGGATAATATTGAGCTGTAGATTTGGGTGGATGGCGAAGAAGATGGTAATCATATTGCTGAAGTCGATGGAGCCCAAAGAGGTGATAGCCCCCAGACTGAGTGTCCCTTTGAGCAGTCCGCTGTAGCCCATCATGGACTGTTCCAACTTCTCCAGTTCCTGAATGATGATGGAGGCCCGCTGGACAAATTCGGCGCCGGCCTCGGTCAGGGCTACAGAGCGGGTGTTGCGAGAAAACAGCTTGATGTGCAGTTCCTTTTCCAGCTTAGAGATCTGCTGGGAGAGGGTGGACTGACCCACATAGCATTTCTCGGCGGCCAGGGAGAAGCTGTGGGTGTATGCCACAGCCAGTGCGTATTTAAGCTGGTGAATTTCCATAATATTCGTCTCCTTTTTCTGGCTGTGATGTGCGGGCAGGACTGTGGCTCCTTCTTGCGTAACCGCCCCTGACGGCTGGCGCGAGGGGGCGGCCGCTGGCAATAGGATGCCCCTGCGGCCTGCCGGTCTTTCAACTGGCTCTGGGCTTTGTCGTATTTATTGGCGCGGACAATATGACCTAATGACAATTCAGATTGCGGCGCTGTCTCCAAATCAGTTAAGATAAGTATATCATACAGGCCACCGTATACGCTGAAAAGGAGATGGTTGTTTTGAATCGCAACTACTTTACCGGTCAGGACGTCAGGCGTCTGGAGGAGAAGACGTTGGACATCCGGCATGATGTGCTCAACATGATCTATCGTGCCAAAGCCGGCCACCCAGGCGGGTCCCTGTCCGCGGCAGAGATCGTAACCGCGCTGTATTTTCATGTGATGAATATCGACCCCAATCGCCCGGACGATCCGGACCGGGACCGCTTTGTGCTCTCCAAGGGCCATGCCTGTCCGGTGCTCTACTCCGCGCTGGCGGAGCGCGGCTTCTTCGACAAAAAGGAGTTGGATACCCTGCGGCAGTACCACTCCATACTCCAGGGGCACCCGGATATGAACAAGGTGCCCGGCCTGGACATGACGACGGGCTCTCTGGGCAACGGGCTGTCCGTGGCCGTGGGCATGGCGCTGTCCGGCCGGATGAAGGGCCAGGACTACATGACCTATGTCCTGCTGGGAGATGGCGAGTGCCAGGAGGGGATGGTCTGGGAGGCGGCCATGGCGGCCAGCCACCACCGGCTGAAAAATTTGATTGCCATTGTGGACTGCAACGGCGTGCAGATCAACGGCTGGGTCAATGACATCCTGCGGGTTGAGCCCTTTGCCGATAAGTGGCGCGCCTTTGGCTGGGCTGTGATTGAAATTGACGGCCATGATATGCGCCAGGTGCTCACCGCCCTCCACGATGCCAGAACCATGCGCTGCCCCACTGTCATTCTGGCCAGAACTGTCAAGGGGAAGGGGGTCTCCTTTATGGAGGACAACTCGGCCTGGCATGGAGCGGCCCCCAATGCTGAGCAGCTGGCCCAGGCGATGAGAGAAATTGAGGAAGGAGCGGACTGAGATGGCACTGATGGCGACAAGAATGGCGTTTGGCCATGAGCTGATTGAAATTGCAAAGACCCGGGAGGACTTTGTGGTCTGCAATGCAGATACGAAGACCTGTGGATTGGAAAAATTCGGGACCTATTTTCCAGAGCGAGAGTTTAGCTTCGGCATTGCGGAACAAAATCTGGTGGGCGGCTCTGCCGGCCTGGCCAGCTGTGGAAACAAGGTGTTTTTGGCCACCTTCGCGGTGTTTGCCAGCATGAGGGCCTGCGAGCAGGTGCGGACCTTTATCTGCTATCCGAATCTGAATGTGACCATCATCGGCACACATGCGGGCCTTCAGGTTGGGGGCGACGGCGCTACCCACGCCGCGATTGAGGATGTCAGCATTATGCGGGCCTTCCCCAATATGACGGTGATTCAGCCCTCTGACGCGGTGTCAGCCAGAGCGGCCGCCCACGCCGCCGTGGACTTTAAGGGGCCGCTCTATATCCGCCTGCACCGCAACCCGGTGGCGGACATCCATAACCCTGACACCTACCAGTTTGAGATTGGAAAGTCCTATCCCATCTTGGACTATGGGAAGGATCTGACGATGTTTGTCTCCGGCATTCTGCTGAAGAAGGCGATGGACGCCGCGGAACTTCTGCGGGAGCGGGGCGTGGGCGTCCGAGTGGTGGATATGCCCACCATTAAGCCCCTGGACAGGGCGGCAGTGCTTCAGGCTGCCGGGGAGACTGGCGCCATTATGACCATTGAGGACCACACCATTTATGGGGGATTGGGTTCCACTGTGGCCGAGGTGGTGTGCCAGGAATGTCCCGTCCCCATGGCGATTGTGGGGATTCAAGACCGCTTTGGCGAGTCCGGCGACCCAGAATTGTTGTATCGGGATAACGGGATGGATGTAGACAGTATTGTGTCCAAGGCCATGGCCTTGGCAGCCAGAAAGCACTGAAGGAGGGCAGGACGATGACGGTTGGAATGATTGGTCTGGGCGCAATGGGACACAGCATTGCCCAGAATATCCTGAGCCATGGCCATTCCATGGTGCTGTATGACCTGCGCCAGGAGGCGGTGAAGGACTTGCTGGGCCCCCAGGCCAGCGCCGCGTCCAGCCCCCAGGAGCTGGCCCAAAAGGTGGATACAGTGCTTGTCATCGTCAATACCTTTGCCCAGTGCCGCGATGTAGTGGAGGCGCTGCTGGAGACCATGGACCGGGGTGTCATCGTCAACATGAGCACCATTGCCATGGATGAGGCCAAGGTCCTGGGAGAACTGGCCGGAAGAAAGGGCGTTGACATGATGGACTGTCCGGTAAGCGGCGGAACAGCGGGCGCGAAGGCGGGAACGCTGACGGTGATGGCAGCGGGGGAGGACCGGCTCTTCCAGAGCTGCCGCCCCCTGTTTGCCAGCTTCGCTTCCAACATTGTCCATGTGGGTCAGGAGATTGGACAGGGGCAGGCCGTTAAGGCCATTAATCAGCTGCTGGTGGGCGTTCATATGTGCGCGACAGCGGAGGCCTTCACACTGGCTCGGAAATGCGGTCTGGATCTGCAGCTAGTTTATGATACCATCCGGGCCAGCGCCGGCAGCTCCCGGATCTTTGAAAATCGGGGACAGTTTCTGATTGACCGGGACTTCTCCACCCGCAGTACTTTGCAGATTCAGTTGAAGGACACGGATATCGCCTGCCGGACAGCCAATCAGGTGGGGGCACCCGCCTGGCTGTGCACAACGGCCAGAGAGCTCTTTAAGCTGTCAGTGGCCAAGTTTCCGCCTACTGACGACTCGATTGAGGTGGTTCGGCTCTACGAGGAGCTGTGTGGACTGGCGGATCAGGACTAAAGGGGCATCCCCCATTGTAAAAAGAATGACAGGAGAGCAGACAGAGTTGTCTGCTCTTTTTTTGACTCAATACAGCCTGAGGCCGCGCTGCCGTGCGCCTTTGAAGTACTGAGAAAAGGGCGGGCCGTCCCCCTTCTGA
>OFFV01002103.1_pt1 | contig 10069 bp, 7 predicted proteins | sample 1521461 | NCBI WGS metagenome assembly OFFV01 (sample SAMEA3504120, study PRJEB24116) | mouse gut metagenome | biome: mouse gut; feature: mouse-associated habitat; material: faeces | place: Denmark | collected 2011 | reverse complement strand
CGGATAGGCATGATATATAATAATTGAGTCGCGGAGGGACGATTCTGTGGTACAGAACATTGCATCCACCACTGAGGCATCCCTCCGGGACGCCGGGACTTGGTATAGACTCTTTCCGTGCACTCCGCTGCGCTCCATACACGGTTAGGACACAGCGCGCCCCGGGGGGCTTGTCCATCAAGCCTTATCAGCTTAACTCAACCACATTGATATGTCTTAAAAGTCTGATTCCCAATCAATCCATAATCGAATTCTTATATAATCTGATCGACAAATTTCCCCGCTTCCGACCCTAAGGCGTTCCTGATCCTCCCGATTATTCTTGACCGTTTATTGTAGTAGTATTTCAGTTTGATTCCGGTAAAAAGGCAGACGGCTCTTGGTGAGAAACCCGCATATAAAAGCGCGAGGAAGGTGATATCGTCATTTTTCAGGAAATGACATTCTGTCCTCAACCTGTCAATAATGCCGTCCATATATCTGTTGACCGAATCTACGATCATCATGATATTTTTAGGCGAACGCATTTTTTCAAGTTCCCGCTCGATGTTTTTCACCACTGACAATCGCGCGTTTGAAGAGCTCTCCAATTCGAAATATTCATTACACATGATATTAAGCTCCGACCATCTGTCGCGGAACAGCTGACGCACAGCCAGTTTGGAATCACTGAGATCATTACGCTTCTCCAATTGGCGTATCTGACGCTCCCGGGAGTCTATCGCATCTTTCAGCGAAGCAATCTGAGCCTCGTTTTCTTTCACATTGCTATCCAGAGTCGCATTGCGGCCACACTCATATTCCAGACGGGAGGAAACCACATACAGATCCAATATCTTGTTTCTGATTTCCGCATTCTTTGATCTGATATGGAATCTTATCAGTACACCGCTCACAATTATTAATGCGCAAAACAGAATGAAAAGCGCCAGAATCACTATTTTAAGGAAATTTCTGCGGCCGATCTCGACATCCTGCTTGGAGGAGACATAGTCACCGAGCGCTACTGTTGCCGTCTGGCCGAGGGCTATAGCCTCTTCGCGCGATGAAACAGAATCAAAGATATGGTCGATTGCCTCGGTCAGTTTTCCGACCCATTGTTCATCACCCATCTCCTTCGCAAGATTACGCGCCCGCATGAACGGAACGAATGCCTTGGAAGGATGCCCGGTCTCTTCTAAAACCACCCCCTGATAATATAGCGCTTTGATCTGTCTTTTAGACGGCCATTTGCCATTATAATAAGCCGCCGAGGCTGAAATGGCAGAATCGGAGGATACGGGCAATCCTCTTTCAATCCGGGTCTGCACGGATAAAAGTCCGTAAAGGGCCCTGTCATCTTCGTCGCCGATAAGCGCCTGATCGACCTTCTTCAGCAACACCGAAGCTTCAGCCGGAGACTGATCGACAATACGCTCGGCCTCGTCCAGAAGCTCACATGCCGGGTCCCCGCAGGAAAGAAACAGCAGCAAGAAGATGAAGAGTATTGGAATCCGGGCTATATGTTGCATAAATGTTTGGATGGGCTACAAATGTAAAGATAGGAATTTTACGGCAATATCCCTACACATATAAAGTTTTAACGGCGGATTCCCGTTGTTGTGGGGAATCCGCCGTCGGTATAGATGGAGATATTTATCAGATTGCGTCCTCGAGGGCGTTGACAGCGTTTGCTTCATCAGCGCTAACCTTGGAGCTGACAGGCTTGGAACCGATCAGCGCATAGAAGAGCAGATAAGCGGCACATGCGATCACTACCCAGAACGAGTTGTAGTAGCCGGCGGCATCGGCAACGGCACCCTGGATTGCGAGCATTACGGCGCAACCGAACACCATTGTCATGAAGATACCGGAAGCGATAGCGGTGTATTTGCCGAGACCTTCCACTGCAAGGTTGAAGATGGCGCCCCACATAACGGAAGTGCAGAGACCCACCAGAAGGAATGCGAAAATACCCAGAGGAATCTCCTGCCATACGATTGCGAGATTGCCCCAGTCAACACCCGGGAAGTTGACCTTGACGCTTTCGGGAGCATACATACCGAAGAGAACGAGAACGATGGTTGCGGTAGCTACGGCAACGATCATGCTGCGGGCCGATATCTTCGAGCCGATGGAAGCTCCGACGAAACGGCCTATGAGCATCATGAACCAATAGACGGCGATGATCAGACCTACGGTGCCGGCGGGAATGCCTTCACCGATGAGAAGCTGCTGCGAGTAGTTGGGGACACCGACCTCGATACCCATGTAGAGGAATATGGCGAGAGCGCCGAGAGCGAAGTGACGGTAGCTGAGCGCACCCTTGATAAGGCTTACCTGAACGGGAGCCTGCTGGGGTTCCTTGATCTTGGTGAAGCAGATGACTATGAAAGCGACCACGAAGATAGCCAGAGCTATCATGAGAGCCGGAGTGGCATCGGAAATTTTGGCTTTAGTAACGTCGCCTATGAGAGCGCCCATGAGGATGTAGCATGCAACGGCTGCCGACGAGTTGAACACACCGCCGAGCTGGATAAGCTTGTTGCCTTCGTTGCCGCCGCCGCCGAGAATGTTAAGCATGGGGTTCACAACGCAGTTGAGGATACACATGCAGAGACCGGCGATGAATGCTCCGATGAGATAGACAGTAAACACAAGACCGAGATTGGCCTGAGCGTCCATCAGACCGCTCACCCACTGGATCAGAATACCGGCTGCTCCGATGGCAAGACCAATAAGAGCCGTTTTCTTGTAGCCGAACTTGGCGATCAGCATACCCGCCGGAATACCCATTATGAGATAGGCGATGAAGTTACCGTAGTTTCCGATCTGGGCGAGCACATTGGAAATATCACCCTGATTTTTGATGATTGTGGCCATTGGTGTACACAGGTTGGTCACGAATGCAATCATCGCGAAAAGCGCTATCATCACTATGATGGCGCCCCATTGTTTAGAGTTATTGCTCATGATAGTAAATTGGTTTATTTGTTGATTATGTATATGCGATATAAGGTAAGAATTCCGGGGGAATCTTGTTTTCAGGGGTTAAAGTTAGCGTTTTTTTGCGACACGGCAATCAAAATCGATGAAAATTCGCCAAGATGGCTGATTTATGGATTAAATTCGATAACTTTGCATCGTATTACACGACATACTTGAAACAGCATAACCGATGATGCATACCCAACAGTTTGAGATGGTGGCCAAGACCTTCCAGGGATTGGAAGATGTGCTGGCCGAAGAATTGCGCTCGCTTGGCGCGACTAATGTGGAACCGGGCCGCAGAATGGTTTCCTTCGAAGGTGACCGCGCCATGCTTTACAAGGCCAACATGTGTTGCCGCACCGCCCTGCGCATTCTCAAACCGATATATAAATTCACAGCCGCCGACCCCGACGAGCTCTATGAACTCATCAAGGAATATGACTGGAGCTCCGTCCTGAGTCTCGACAAGACGTTTTCGATTGACACCGTCTCCAATTCCGAAGAGTTTACCCATTCACGCTATGTGACCTACCGAGTCAAGGACGGAATTGTCGATTATTTCCGCGACAAGTTCGGCCCCGAGTCGCGCCCGCGCGTAAGGCTTCAGGATGCCGACGTCAGAATCAACGTCCACATCCAGGGTGAGCGCGTGACTGTCTCACTCGACTCGTCGGGAGAATCGCTCCACAAACGCGGCTACCGTGTTGCCCAGACCGAAGCGCCGATCAACGAAGTGCTCGCTGCCGGAATCATTCTGAAAAGCGGTTGGCGCGGCGATTGTCCTTTTGTCGATCCAATGTGCGGTTCCGGAACATTTGTCATCGAGGCAGCGCTCATCGCCGCCGGAATCAATCCCGGCGTCTATCGTCGCCGGTTCGCCTTCGAGTCATGGCCCGATTTCGATGCGGAACTTTTCGATGCGATCTATAACGACGATTCACGGGAGCGCACGGTCGATTTCCCGATAATCGGTTGCGACATGTCGCCGAAAGCCATAGCCATAGCCACGGAAAACGTGAAAAGCGCCGGTGTCGGCAAATTCGTCTCTCTGGAGGTGAAGCCTCTTTCCCAGTGGAATGAAGCGCCCGCCAACGGAGTGCTGGTCACCAATCCCCCCTACGGCGAGCGCATCAGCTCCGACGACATGGAAGGCCTCTATTCTCTGATCGGTCAGAAACTCAAACAGGTCTTCACAGGCTACCATGCATGGATAATCGGCTACCGCGAGGAATATTTCCAGAAAATAGGACTCGCGCCCTCACTCAAAGAACCGATATTTAACGGAGCTCTCGAATGTGAGCTGCGCGAATATGTGATTTTCGAGGGCGACTACAAATCATTCCGTCGGGAAGGCGGCCATCTCAAGACCGCTCCGGCCGACAGTGAGCGTCACGAACGCGGCAGAAGGACAAGCGACCGCGAATGGCGCGACCGCGCACGCCGCGGAGGGTTCGGAGGCAAGAGTTTTGACCGCGACAGAAAAGCTCCCCGCAAAGGAGAGTCAAAATATGCGCCGACCAAAGGCCGCTTCGCCAAGACAGTGCAGCGCGAAGAGCCCTCGGAGAACCCTCTGGCAGCCCGTCGAAACGTGCATGCCCTCAAAGGAATCATCGGACGCAAGCCTTCGCTTTCGGAAGACAAGACCGGAGTGACATTCCGTCCGCGCCGACGCTGGAAACGCCCGGGCCAGTCGGAGGAAGGAAACGACTGATTCCCGCCAACTCCTTTTTCAACCTGTTTTAACATCAGATTCCATCATTACAATTCATAAGCATAGTCATGAAAATTCTATTGCTCGGATCAGGCGGCCGCGAATCGGCTCTTGCCTGGAAAATAAGTCAGAGTCCATTAACCGACGCTCTTTTTATCGCACCGGGAAACGGCGGCACAGACCAATATGGCACCAATGTGGCCATAAAGCCGCTTGATTTCGAGGCTGTCAGAAAATTCACCGCCGACAACGCCATCGACATGATTGTCGTCGGCAATGAGGATCCCCTCGTCGAAGGCATTTATGACTACATGAAATCGCAGATGCCGGAAGTCCTTGTCGTGGGTCCCTCCAAAGCCGGAGCCATGCTTGAAGGAAGCAAGGATTTTGCAAAGAAATTCATGACTGACATGAATATCCCTACCGCCCGCTACCAGTCTTTCACCAAGGAAACAGCCGATGAAGGATGTGAGTTTCTCGGCACGCTCAAGGCTCCTTACGTACTCAAAGCCGACGGACTCGCTGCTGGAAAAGGAGTGTTGATCATCAACGACCTTGAAGAGGCCCGCAAGAGTCTCCGCGAAATGCTGTCGGGAATGTTCGGCGGTGCGAGCGCCACGGTTGTGGTGGAAGAATATCTTTCCGGAATCGAATGCTCTGTCTTCGTCCTCACTGACGGCAACGGAGGCTACCGCATACTGCCTGTCGCCAAAGACTACAAACGCATAGGGGAAGGCGACACAGGCCTCAACACCGGCGGCATGGGCGCCGTAAGTCCCGTCCCCTTTGCCGATGCAGCTTTTATGGAGAAAGTCGAAGAGCGCATCATCCGTCCTACCATAAAAGGACTTCTCGACGCAGGCATAACCTATCGCGGATTCATATTCCTGGGTCTCATAAATGTCGAAAGCAATCCTATGGTGATCGAATACAACGTGCGCATGGGCGACCCGGAGACTGAAGCCGTCATGCTTCGCGTGGATTCCGACCTGGTAGAACTTATGAAAGCTGCCGCAGAGGGAAATCTCGGCGATCTCGAGCTGCGCCACAGCCCCATGGCTGCCGCGACGGTGATGATGGTAAGTGGCGGATATCCCGGCTCCTATCCCAAAGGAAAAGCTATCACCGGCATAGAAAATGTCACCGACAGCATAGTATTCCATGCCGGAACGGCCCGCGACGCTCAAGGCTCGCTCGTAACTTCCGGAGGCCGCGTTCTCGCCGCCAGCTCCCTCGGCAAGACTCTCGAGGAAGCTCTCGCCAAGAGCTACGCATCGGTTGGTAAAATCAATTTTGACGGAGCCTATTTCCGCCGTGATATCGGCCGCGATGTGATGGCCTGACCACAATTTGGATTTTGAAACCCTCCGAACGTACATTCACCCGATTGTTGCGCAGCCGGCTTGGAGCCTACATGCTTGCCGGCCTCTCGTTTCTGCTCATATTCGCGGCTTCCGTTCTCGCCAAACTGCCGGCTGTTCCCACAGCCCGCGGGCTTGTCACAGGCATGGGAGCCGCCCCCCATATTTCGGGCACCGCCTCAGTTGGCGGGGCCTTAGCGCTCATAGCGCTGATTATGGCTGGAATGGCCATACTCAACAAGACTTTCAACTTCCTGAGGACATCCTCGATGATCTACATCGGGGTCTTCGGGGTCATGGAGGCGGCCAGTCCTATCATCTCGACACGCTTGAGCTCCGGAATGATAGTTGCGATAGTCATGTTGTCGGCGCTGGGTCTGATGTATTCCATCTATCAACGACCAAAACAATGTGCCAAGCGCATATTTCTCACTTTTTTCCTTCTCTCGCTCGGCTCCATGGCACAGTATGCGTTCATCGCGTATATTCCTGTTTTCATAGCCGGATGCGCTCAGATGAGATGTTTCTCCATGAAATCGCTCATGGCTGCAGGCGTAGGGATTGCCGTGCCGTGGTGGATTATGTGGGGGGCCGGAATCATCCACTGGTCCGACTTGGTATTTCCAGCCAATCTCAGCATCTTTTCGCAGCTTGACCTTGAAGACATCGCCCAGCTTGTTGCAGTGATTGTCGTCACGGTGATAGCAGGATTCACCCTGACTCTGGTAAACATGGTGAAGATATACAGCTACAATGCCCGGACGCGGTCATTCAACGGGCTGCTCGTGACCGTGACCATAGCCACGCTGCTGCTGGCCATGGTGGATTTCGCCAACGTGACGGCCTATCTGACTCTGCTTAACTGCTGCGTGGCCTATCAGGCGGCCCTTTGCTTCAAGATTACCGCGGAGAAACGGGGCTATCTGACCGTTGTCGCGCTTCTGTCAATATATTTCATTCTGTTCGCATGGAGCATTTTCATATAATAATAGAAAAAAACATTCCCTTCATAAGGGGTGTGTTCGATGACGTTGCAAGCGTATCTTATCTTGCGCCCGAGGAAATCACACGTGAGGCAATGAAAGACGCCGACGCATTGGTAACACGTACACGCACACGCTGTGACCGGAATCTGCTGGAAGGTTCACGATGCCGCATCATCGCTTCCGCCACTATCGGACTCGACCATATAGACACCGCATGGTGTTCGCAAAACCGCATCTCCGTAAAAAACGCTCCCGGTTGCAATGCCCCGGCTGTCGCACAATACGTATTCGCTTCCATAATCTCGGCTTACGGGACCGATCTCCGCGGCCTTACTCTCGGCATTGTCGGAGTGGGCCATGTCGGTTCAATCGTCAAGGACTGGGGCGAACGTCTCGGCATGACGGTTATGGGCGTCGATCCGCCACGCGCCGAGGTAGAAAAGGATGAGACTTTCCATTCACTGGAAGAGACCGCGGCGAAGGCCGACATCATAACGGTCCACACTCCATATACGCGAAGCGGAGCGCACGCCACCCACCATCTTTTCGATTCGGCATTCTTTTCATCGCTGAAGCGCTCGCCGATGATCATCAATTCGGCCCGCGGAGCCATCATAGACACTCCCGCGCTGAAAGAGGCCATGAAGGAAGGACGCGTCAGCCGAGCCGTCATCGACTGCTGGGAAAACGAGCCCGGCATAGACCGCGTTCTCCTTGACGAGGCGTATATAGCCACGCCGCACATCGCAGGATATTCACGCGAAGGCAAATGGCGCGCTTCGCAGATGGCGCTCGACGCCCTGACCGCCCGGTTCGGCCTTCCGCACATACGCCTCGCCGAAGACGCCCCGCTCCCGGTGCCCGACTCTGTCACCTCCTCTGCCGTGGCCGCGAGCTACAACCCGCTGCTCGCCGACACCCCTGCGCTCAAAGCGCATCCCGAGCAGTTCGAGCAGCTGCGCAACGACTATAGCCTGCGCACAGAACTGCATTGACAAATAGCGCTGGAACGCATACGACGATTTACGTTTTCCGTCCACAAAGAAAACCTCATCCACACCACGCACCTAAAGAAATACGAGCAAACATAAGCAATTGACATCGGTGCCAGATTTTACGAATTTAGTTCAGCACCATATTTAAAAAGGTCAATTAACATTTTTTTCACTAAAAATTAATGATGAAAAAGCGTTTTTTTCGCTCACACATATAGCTTATTTCAAAAAAAGCAGTACCTTTGCAGGTGTGTTTTTTATAGTATTAGATTAAGGATAAAGGTCTGGAAAGAGATGTTGCGAAACATCTCTTTTTCTTTTTTTGAACCCTTGCCATGAGGGGTGTGTTATATGGGCATGACTAACCCTTCGCGCACATTCCTGCTCGCTGCACTTTTCGTAAGCCTGCTCCTGGTGTCCGTGGCCTATCATTCCGGCCGCCGCAGCACACGCGTAGGCGACATCGCGCCCGCTCTCAGCTTCGACAGCAAGCCGTCCGATGCCTTGCGTGCGCTGCGCGGCAAATATGTACTGCTCAACTTCTGGTCGTCCACCAACGCTCCGTCGCGCGAGGCCGTTGACCGCTACACGGCATGGGTAGAGCGGCAGCCCAATTCCGGCATAGGCCTCCTGTCTTTCAATTTCGACAAATCAGAGCCGCTTTTCCGCGAAATAGTAAAACGCGACGGCCTCAACCAGCAGCTGCAGTTCCGCCTCAGCGACAAACGCATGGAACAACTGATGCGCGACTACAACCTGCGGCAAGGCCAGTACGGCACCCTGCTCATAGCCCCCGACGGACGCATCATAGCCCATAACCCCGATCCCGCCGACCTCACCGATTTAATATCAGAACGATAAAAACAAGAATCCACACACTTACCCTTAGGGGGGAGATTAAAACGTATCCGCACGCCTGCGCGGACAAAAAAACTTTTTTCATCAAAAGCGGCGGCAGTTTCAATTTCTTTTGTTACATTTGCGGTGTTAACAATTCAACCTATCTATACCACATGGATATTAACAAAATCATGGCCGACCTCGAGGCCAAGCACCCCGGGGAAAAAGAATATCTGCAGGCCGTAAAAGAAGTGCTTATGTCGGTGCAGGACGTGTACAACGAACATCCCGAATTCGAGCACAACAAAATCGTTGAACGCATGGTTGAGCCCGACCGCATCGTCACTTTCCGCGTCACATGGCTCGACGACAAAGGCGAAGTCCAGAACAACATAGGCTATCGCGTGCAGTTCAACAACGCCATAGGCCCGTACAAGGGCGGCATCCGTTTCCACGCATCCGTTAACCTGTCGATTCTGAAATTCCTCGGTTTCGAACAGACCTTCAAAAACGCCCTCACCACACTGCCCATGGGCGGCGCAAAGGGCGGCAGCGATTTCTCGCCCCGTGGCAAGAGCGACCGCGAAATCATGCGCTTCTGCCAGGCATTCATGCTCGGCCTCTGGAAAAACCTCGGTCCTGACCGCGACGTGCCCGCCGGCGACATCGGCGTGGGCGGACGCGAAGTGGGCTACATGTACGGCATGTACAAGCGACTCGTCAACGAACACAACGGCACATTCACAGGCAAGGGCCTAAGTTTCGGCGGCTCGCGCATCCGTCCCGAAGCCACCGGTTTCGGCGCATTATACTTCGTGCAGAGCGTGCTTAAAGAGAAAGGCGAGGACATAGCCGGCAAGACTGTGGCCATTTCCGGATTCGGCAACGTGGCATGGGGCGCAGCCCTCAAAGCCACCGAACTCGGCGCCAAGGTGGTGACAATCTCCGGCCCCGACGGCTACATCTATGACCCCGCAGGCCTTGATGCCGAAAAAATCGACTATATGCTCGAACTCCGTGCCAGCGGCAACGATATTGTGGCTCCTTACGCTGAAAAATTCGCAGGCAGCGAATTCTTCGCAGGCCGCAAGCCCTGGGAGCGCAAAGTCGACATCGCCCTGCCCTGCGCCACGCAGAACGAGGTGAACGGCGAAGACGCAGCCATGCTCGTGGCCAACGGCGTACAGCTCGTGGCTGAAGTCAGCA
>OFFV01002102.1_pt1 | contig 10072 bp, 9 predicted proteins | sample 1521461 | NCBI WGS metagenome assembly OFFV01 (sample SAMEA3504120, study PRJEB24116) | mouse gut metagenome | biome: mouse gut; feature: mouse-associated habitat; material: faeces | place: Denmark | collected 2011 | reverse complement strand
TGGCGGCTCCTGCCACCTCGCTGGTGGAACAGCCCACCACAAAAATATCTCCTCTTCCCACATGTGCCTTGTCAAGAAGTTCTCTTGCCGCTCTGTACGCCTGTTCCCCTGCCATTTTCGTTTCTTCTGTCATTCTGACCTCCAAATCCTTTTTCCCATGCCTGCCCTGCCGACCCAGCGGCCGCTGTTCTGCCGTTCCCTTTGCATGCCTGCTCTGCCGGCTCTCACACTTCAATTTCCCTGGAATATAGTAAAGAGAAATCAATCATTGTGGGAGAAACCTTATGATCACTGCCTCTCTCCTGTTTGGGATATCCGCAAGCCTGGATGCCCTGCTTGTAGGCGTCAGCTACGGCATCCGGGGAATCCGCATCAGGCTCTGGCAGAACCTGGCCATCAGCCTTGTGACCCTCCTGGGAACCTGCCTGTCCGTGGGCCTGGGACACCGGATGGCCGCTTTCCTCCCTGATTCTGTCAGCAGCTGCGCCGGAAGCCTTGTCCTGGTTCTCCTGGGCCTTTATTATATCTCCAAATGGGTGAAAACATTCCTGAAAAACTGCCAAAAGGAGCCTGGGGCCGACTGCTGCACGGCCTCCCTGCCAGAACCTGCCGCCGGGCTGCGGCCTCCGGAAGTGCTGGCCCTGAGCATGACCCTGTCCCTGAACAACTTAAGCGCAGGACTCAGCGCCAGTCTGGCCGGGCTGCCCCTGATTCCCGCGGCCATCTCCACACTGGTCTGTTCGGTGCTCTTCCTGGCCGCCGGCAACCGTCTGGGAGGTCACTCCCTTCTGCAGCTTGCCGGCCGGGCAACGGACCTGCTCTCCGGTCTACTGCTCATCGGCCTGGGCCTGGTACAGCTTTTTTTCTAAACACCGCCGGAAGGCTATGTGGAAAGCACGGTGCTTTCTTCTTTTTGTGAAACAGGTTCCGCACCTGTTTCGCGTACATAGGGAATTGTCTCTTTTTGACGGTTCCTGAAAAATTCCCCCTGGATACGCTTCTTCTCTATTATCACTCCTCTTCCCGCATAAAATCAAGTTTTCTGTACAAAATAATTTTTATTTGCAAAGGTGGAGACAGCATGACTGCATTATCAAAGGTCTTATCGGAAAATATCAGCTATATTGAAAGCAGGCTCCCTGTGGGGACAAGCTTTGACTTTATGACCAGGCGCCTGCTCCTGGGAGAGACGCCCTGCTATTTTATCGGGATCAACGGTTTCTGTAAAACAGAGGTTCTGCAGCAGATCCTGGCGGAAATGCAGAATCCCCTGGTGTCCGACAGCCCTGTGGAAGATATTGTGCGCTACATGGACAGCCGTATCGGGTATGCCCAGGCCTCCCTGGCGGACTCCTGGGAGGATATTGTCCGCAGCCTGCTCAGCGGACCTGCGGTGCTGCTGGTGGACGGCTTTGCCCAGGGCATACTCATAGACGTGCGCACCTACCCCTCCAGAGGTGTGGCGGAACCGGATCTGGAGCGGGCCACCAGGGGAGCCCGGGACGGTTTTGTAGAGACACTTCTGTCCAATGCCAACCTGATCCGCCGCAGGGTGCGCTCTCCCGGCCTGTGTTTTGCCATGCACTCTGTGGGTACGGAGAGCAGAACCGACGTGGCTGTGGCCTACCTGGAGGGCACCGTAAACCGGGATCTTCTGGACACCCTTTCCGCCGCCCTGGACACCCTCCAGGCCACCGCCCTGACCATGGGGGCCACAAGTCTGGAGGAACTTCTGGTGCATAAAAGGTGGTGGAACCCTCTGCCCAGCATACAGATGACCGAGCGCCCGGACGTGGCCTGCAGCTACCTGTCCGAGGGGCATATCCTGGTACTGGTGGACAACTCCCCCCAGGTGCTGATCCTGCCCTGCACCATCTTTCAGTTTACCCAGAACCCGGAAGACTACTATAAAAGCCCCCCGGTGGGCACCTACTTCCGTCTGGTGCGCTTTTTATGCATCCCTGTGAGCCTGGCACTGATGCCCCTGTTTCTTCTGGCCGCCGCATACTATCCGGACCTGGCCCAAAGCTGGGGCCTCCTGTCCCAGGACGGCATGACGCCCCAAAGGCTCTTCTTCTATGTTCTGGCGGTGGAATTTTTACTGGATCTGTTCAAGTACTCCTCCTCCCTTAGCTCGGGAAGATTCTCCGGCTCCCTGTCCATTGTGGGGGGACTGATCATAGGGGATGTGGCCGTAAGCCTGAACTGGGCCTCGGTGGAAGTGCTCTTCTATGCCGCCGTGACGCTTTTGGCCTCCCTGGCCATCACGGACACGGAATTCAGCGACGCCATCCGTCTGTACCGGATTCTGATGCTGATGGCCACCGGATTTTTCGGCCTTCCAGGTTTTGCGGTCTCTCTGGCGCTGGTGGTCCTGTCGGCTGCCACCACCCCCACCTTCGGAGGCTTCAGCTACTTCTGGCCCCTGTTTCCCTTTAACGGAAAAGCCCTCTCCAGGCTGCTGCTGCGAAGTCCCACTTTCAAGGCACAGCCCGCCACCACCTGGAGCCGTGGAAAAGTGCATAAATGACGGTTTTATGAAATTACAACAACATGCCTCTGCTGCTTGCTGAGCTGGTGTCTCAGGGGCTGGCTGACCCTGATCCTCTGTCTGAGCCGGTGTCTCAGAAGCCGGTGGAGTCTGACCTGCTGCCTGAGAACCGCTCTGTTTTGCCGTTGTCCGGGAATCACCCTGGACTCGAAGTCCTTCACGGAGTAAAAGTTCGTCGGCCACACTGTGGATTCCGCCTCAGCGGTTTTTGGCGTCTCTTTCGCTTCCAGGGCAGATTCCGCTGAGGACTCTCTACCTTTGCCTCAGATTCGGACTTTGGCAAGCCACTCTCCTGACTGCTGCCGTTTCCATCCTGACTGCTCCCGGCATCCGCCACAGCCGCCCGAACTCTGCCGTCACCTTCATTTCCAATTCCACAGCCGGTGATGACACCTGCCGCAATTACTGTGAACAATAATACAGTCACAACAGAGTTGTCCCTCATGGCCTTTTCCCTGGCCTCATACTCCATGCGTAATTGTTTGTCCTGACTGATGATCTGCAGCTGCCTGTAGGCGCTGTCAATATAAGGATCCTTTTCTGCGATCATATCAAACTCCTCCTTTTCCTCCGCATTGATAAACTTGGCCCAGAGTTCCAGCTTCGTGTAGCTTTCCTTCACAGGAAGCTTGGGAAGCTCAATCACATGGAATTCCATTTTGTCTGTATACCTGAAGTGGCGGGTATCCTCCATGCTCCGGCCACTTACTCCGATAACGAAATCCACTCTGCGAGACAAGGATATATCCGGGATGGCTACCACATTGGTGAGAATGCTGAGCGTTCTGACGATGCAGCAAGATGGCTCCTGCAAAGTCAACGGATACTGCACCTGCGGAGCGGGATGCATGGCCACAGCCTGCAGAAAGGACGCTGGACAGCAGCTATACCTTCCGCTGCCAGATCGCAGCAGTTAATGATATTAAAGCATATATGGGGACAGCTAATCAGAATACACAGCAATAAAACGTGATAACAGAAAAAAGCCTCAAACCCGTGAATTTCCTAAAAAATCCTTGATTTGTGACTTTTTTATCTAGAGCGATAGACGGGACTCGAACCCGCGATTTCCACCTTGGCAAGGTGGCGCTCTACCAACTGAGCCACTATCGCACAACACTTGATGCCTGTATGTTCTCTGCATCAAACATATTCAGTATAAAGGATACCCCGCTTTTTGTCAAGGGTTAAATAAAAATTTTTTTTGAATTATTTTCCAAAAAGATTTCATGATACCCTTGGGCCAGATTCAGACTGCACAGCCTGCCATGCACCCTTCATTTGGCCCAAATCTTCCACAATCAGCACCGACTTTCAGGTATAACTGCCCGCCTGGGCCAGGAACATCTTCTGGTACAGGCTTCCCTCTTTCTTCATCAGAACTTCATGGGGGGCAAAATCTGCCACTCTGCCCCCGTCGATCACCAGAACCTTGTCGCAGAACACACTGGATGACATCCGGTGAGAAATATACAGAGCCGTCTTTCCCCCTGCCAGCTGATTGAAGTTCTCATAGATCTCCGCCTCCGCCAGAGGATCCAGGGCACTGGTGGGCTCATCCAGAATGATCAGCGAGGCATCCTTGTAGAGAGCCCTGGCAATGGCCACCTTCTGCTGTTCCCCGCCGGACAATTCTGTCCCCTCCTGGTCGTAGGCCCTGCCCAGAAAAGTGTCCATCCCCCGGGGCAGCTGGCTCACTTTCTCCCACAGCCCCACCTGGGACAGCAGCCCCTCCACTTTTCCTCCGTCCTGCCCGCAGCTCACATTCTCCTCTATACTGTGGGCAAAAAGCTTATAGTCCTGAAATACTGCCGCCAGCTGCCCCATATAGGAACGATGGTCATAGGCATAGATATCCCGTCCATTTACCAGGATCCTGCCGGATTGAGGACGACAGAAACGGCACAGCAGCTTTACCAGGGTGCTCTTGCCCGCACCGTTAAGCCCCACCAGGGCAATCTTTTCTCCCTTTTCCACCGAAAAGCTCACCTGATCCAACACCATCCTGTCACTGCCCGGATAGCTGAAGCTGACATTTTCAAAAACCACACTCTCCACCGGCCCCTTGAAGGCTATTCCCTCCAGACTTTCCTGCTCGTCCGGCAGACCCATCAACTCCAGAAAAGGATCCAGGTACCCCAGCAGCTGCCCCAGTCTGATGACAGACTGCCCCAGTTCTGTGATATTTGCAGAAAACTGCACCGCCGCGTTCACATACATGACAAAGGAGCCCAGGCCGATGCGTCCCCCCAGCCAGTCCGCAGCCACCCGTATTCCCACATAACCGTAGGAAAACGCTGCCTGCAGATCGTTGATTACGCTGTAGATTCCCATATAGCTCCCCTGTCTCCGGCGGAACCTGTCAAACATGTCCGTCATATTCCGGTTGTACCACGCCACCCTGTCTCCCACCATCCCGGCCATATCGTAAAGGCGCAGATCCTTCTGGAGAGCATCCCCATAAGCCAGGTTCACATAGTACCCATACCGACGGTTCAATGGAAGCGTCATCTCATTTACTTTCCTCTGGTGCACATAAAACCGCTTCTGGATCACCAGCATCACGCCCACCAACACCAGGAGCACCGCCGCCAGGACCGGACTCAGGGTCATCATCACCGCCCCCAGGCCCAGAATGCTGCTTCCCGTCTGCAGGATCCCCGCCAGACTGGTGATCATATTACCCATGGCCTCCTGGTTCTCAAAGGCAAAAGAGGCTCTCTCCTTCAGATCCAGGTAATAGGGATCCTCCAGCCTGGCATAGGGCAGGCTCATGACCTTTTCCCCCAGCAGCCGCTCCATCTTCTGGGTCACACAGGGATTCTGCACTTCCATGCAGCGTTTCATTACAAGATCCAGCCAGGCAAAAAACAGGTTGGAGCCCACCACCAGCCCTCCGTACAGAAGCAGCCTTTCAGGCTCACACCCGCCGGTAAGCTCGTCGATGAGGAATTTGGGCAGCACCACATTCATCACAACCCGGCCCCCTGTGAGCAGCGTCTGTACCACCAACAACACAATATAGGAAGGCACTGTCTCCCAGGATATCCGAAAGAACAGCCTTAATTTTTTCCATTGACTCATCTCATTCCTCCTGCGCCCCTTGGGTATAATATTTTCCCTGCACGGTGAACATTTCGTAATAACTGCCCCGGCGGGCCATCAGCTCCTCATGGGTTCCGTACTCCCTCAGACCATCATGGTCGAACATGGCAATATGATCACAGAAACGTGTACTGGCAAGCCGGTGAGAGATATACAGCGCCGTCCGCCCCTTCACCAGACTGTCAAAATTCTCATAGATCTCCGCCTCTGCCAGAGGATCCAGGGCTGCGGTGGGTTCATCCATAATCACCATGGGCGCGTCCTTGTAGAGGGCCCTGGCAATGGCCAGTTTCTGGTTCTGGCCCCCGGAGAGAAGTGCCCCGTCCTCCTCCACCACCTTCAGCATCATCTGCTCCACACCCTTGGGCAGGGCTTTCACGGTCTCCCCCAGACCCGCCCGCTCCAGAGCCTGTTCCACCCGTCCATGGTCAATGCCCTCCCTGCGGCAGGCTACATTTTCCTCCAGCGTGAAGGCCAGAATGTTCACATCCTGGAATACGGCGGAAAACATGGAATACAGAGCTTTTTTGTCAAATTCCCCAATGGGAATGCCGTTGATGCGGATCTCCCCTTCCGTCACATCGTACAGTCCCGTCATCAGCTTCACCAGGGTACTCTTGCCCGCACCGTTGACGCCCACCACAGCCAGACGTTCTCCCTTATGAATGGTCAGATTCAGGTGACGGAAGACATACTTTTCCGCCCCGGGATAGCGAAAACCCACATCGTCAAAGACAATCTCCAGAGTCCCCTCCTCTATGGCCTGGCGGCTGCCCCCCTTTTCTCCCATATCCTTATCCAGGAAGCAATACATCTCATGGACATACTGGCCCTCATTCAGCACAAAACTCAGCTGCTCGGCAGCCTGTTTCAGATATCCTGAGAGGGTCAGAGCCGCCGTGAGATACATGGAAAAATCCGCCACGGACATGCCTGCCGCCGTGCGTACAATCAGGGTACCATAGGTCAGAATATCCCCCAAAAGCAGCACCGCCAGACCTGCAAGCCCAAGATAATACTCTCTGGCGGCAAGCAGTCTGTTCAGGTTTCTGAACCCCTGAATTTCCCTGGAATAATTCTCCAGAAGCCTCTCCTTCATTCTGTACATGCGAATGTCTTTTCCATAGGCAAAGTCGCTGGAAACCTGGTTATAATAATGAATCTTCCGCAGCCAGCCGGCCTCCTCCTCCCTTTTTCCATAGCGAAAGCGGTGGCTCATGCGGCTGATCCACACCATGGCGGCAAGGTTCAGGCCAAGTCCCAGAAGCACCCAAAGGCTCAGACGGCCCACAAAAACACTCAGGGCCGCAGCGCACAGGAACACTGCAGGTATCTCATAGAGCTTGTGATAGATTCCCTCCACTCCGTTCTCATTGCTCTGGGTGGCAATAAACGCCTTGTAATATTTCTGCAAAAACCCGGCGTCCTCCGTATTGGGATAGGCCATCTCCATCAATTTCACACTGGTCAGCCTCACGTAATCCAGACGCAGAAGAGATATTTTGGAGTAGGGCATATGTTTCAGGAAAGTGCGCACAAAGCCAATTGCCCCCGCCAGCACAAAATACCCTGCCGCCGTCCACAGCACTGCCTCCGGTCTGGCCTCATAGCCCTTTTGAAGCTCTCCCAGGATAAGCTTTGGCAGCGCAACTGCCAGAAAAGGATAGACCGCCGCAGCAACAGTGTATATCCCGCAAAAAGCAAACAGACGCGGATTCATCTCCCAGGCGTTTTTCAGCATCCGCTTCAGGGTCGCTCCCAAGGGATAGGACCTCTTTACTTCTGTATGTTCCATTGCCACCCTCCATTTCTCTGCTGTCCTTCGTGAATCTGCTGTTCCCGCTGCTGCTCCTGGCGTTCTACGCGGGTCAGGGACAGCTGTCCAATTCCTCTGCCTGTCTCCTCCAGGCTCTGTTTCCTCACCTGGTAATAGACCTTCTTCTTCTCCTGGGTCATCTGTACCTCAATCAGCTCCTCCGCCATCAAAATTCCCAGATGGTGCAGCACTGTGGCCGGCGTCAGCCCAAGCTCCCTGGCCATCTCCTGCAGATAGCAGGGACGCTCCACCAGCTGATGAATGATTTTCAGTCTCACAGGATCCCCCAGGGCCTTCAGTCTGGCCAGAAGGCGGTCGTCATTGTACAGATCTTTCTGCCTGGATTTGTACAGATAAAAGGTCTCGATCCCCAGATGAAGTTTCAGCTCCACAGTCCCCGATTCCGCAGTGTCCTCCGTATCCTCCGTGGCCTGCAGCATAATCCCGTCATAGCGCATTACCCCAGGGGTAATGGCCCCTATACAATTCCCCTCGCACTGAAGTCCCACCTCCCGGAGCAGGGAGGACAGCTCTTCCGGTTTTTTCAAAAATTCCATGCATGCGTCATACCTCTCCTGCACCAGTTCCAGACAACTGCGCCCCACCTCCGCGCATGCCCCCTGAATGCTCCAGAGCTGCTCCATCACTTCCCGCCGTTCCGAGTACAGTCTCAAAAGTTTAAATTTATCGGCGTCCGCGCCCTCCCAGCCCTCCAGGGCCTCCATCACATCCGCCAATCCAGCACACCGCCGCCGTTGTCGTAAATCTCCTCCCGCCGGGGGCTGGATTGAAGGGCCTCCATCACATCCGCCAATCCCCGGATCACCGGTTCCCGGGCGTCCGGAGACTTCTGCAGGTCGCTTCCCAGCATGCGCTGAAAAGCCCGGTTCAGCAGCCCCTCCAATTCCTCCTCCGTCGGTCTCTCCTCTCCCTCCAGTACATACTGCATCTGGGTCAGGAAGGAGATCATGGGCGGATCATAGCTTCGCAGGCTCTCCCTCTCCCTGGGGGTGGCGTCCACATATCCTCCCAGCAAAGGATACTGCTCCAGAATCGGCTTCAGTCTGGCACGCATGGCCCCACGGTAACTTCGATAGGGGAGCAGGAATTCCTCTTTCTGTCCCCTGCTCCATGCACTGTTCTTCTCCAGCCACGCTTCACTGTCCAGCACATAGACATAGTTCATGCATGCCATCATCTCCAGCAGCCAGAATGGCTCCGGACGTACGGACATATTCCACTGTTTGCTCATGCCCTCAGAGCTCCTTTCATTATTGTAGAATGTTTTATTTATATCTGGTTTATTTTATTTTTACCATAATATATTATATATGTCAAGTATATTTTATATTTATCTAATATATAAGAAAACGCCCGGATGGTGCAGGACCATTCGGGCGCCGGGCAGATACTTTTGCTTCTATTTCATACTTTGTCCTTGATTTTTTGTGTTATAGTCAGCGTCAGGACACCCGGAGGGGGCCGAAAATGGCGTACATTTTACCTTGTTCCAGTTGGGCGCTGATCCCACGCAGCACAGTATGCTTTCCATAGGCATATCTGAGATTTTCGATTTCTATAATTGGCATGCTTTCACCCTCCTTAACCCATTTTTGACAGGATTTCATTTGGCTTGTTTTTCGCCGGACATAGAGGTATGCCCGCTGCCATATTTGCATTGTGTATACATCTCCTTTGTTGGTTTTATCACGCTTATCAAAATAGCACCTCTGTGTTTCACCAATATGGAGCGTATATTTCACCAGTATTTCAAACAAAAAAGCTCCCCACTTCAAAAGCAGGAAGCTGATTGTGTGACTGCTAAAAGAAAATAGTGAAACGCATACCACTGTGCTTTTCTCCGCCCTGGCCGACAAACGGCTCAAAGGAAAACCGATAAGAGAGGGTATTCAAAATTCTTGCGGTGATATATAGGCCCAGTCCATTTCCACCATCCGGGTTTTCACTTCCCTGGTTCCGGCTGCGGGAGAAATCGGGCCGGTAGAACGGCTCAAAAATGTGCGGCAGCACACTTGCTTGAATAGGCTCACATTCATTTTCAATGATAACAGCTCTGCCACGAAAATAGGCATTTACTTTTCCGGGAGACTTCGTATGCTTAACGGCGTTTGAAAGAATATTTGACAGGGCCTTTTCCATGGCGTTCGCGGGAAAGCTGGCTGAAAAGTCATCGGAAAATCCGTGCTTTGGAGGCATCCAATATCTCCTGTATCATCACACCAAATTTATTCACCATATCCCGGCACACCGGCAGATAGGTTTCCCAGTCCCGATACCTGCCAATACCCATTATCATGTTGTCGAGCATACCCCCCAACGCTGTGACAGGCGTTTTCAATTCATGGGACGCCGCCCGCAGGAAGTCCACCTTTGCCGCCTCCGCTTCACTGACACGGGCATTTTCTTCCTGCAAATCATCTATGGTCGTGAGCAGACTTTGATATAGAGCATTGACATTTTCTGAAAGCATCCCTATCTCGTCCTTGGTTTCCACATGGCATATCGCCGATGGGTCGAGTTCTTTCATCCGGGCTGTCATGGCTGAGATCTCGGATAACGGAGAGGATATTTTTTTGGAA
>OFFV01002099.1_pt1 | contig 10079 bp, 8 predicted proteins | sample 1521461 | NCBI WGS metagenome assembly OFFV01 (sample SAMEA3504120, study PRJEB24116) | mouse gut metagenome | biome: mouse gut; feature: mouse-associated habitat; material: faeces | place: Denmark | collected 2011 | reverse complement strand
CAGGGTGTGTTACGGACTTTCACCGATTAGATTGCGCCCATACTGGGCGCACATAGAAAAAGGCAGAAATTTTTCATTCTCTGCCTTTTCTCTCAATATTCAGTTGCAGCCATTATTTCGTTTATTCCATGTCTTCTACAATTCCTAACATCTTAGAAGCATCTGCCTCATCCATAATTTCCACTTTGGAAAGCTTTTTCTGTATCATTTCATTTCTGCTCTGCAAATCATCCGCAGCCGATTGCGCCTCATGAAGTTTTTTCTGTGTTTTTGAGATTAACTGTCCGAACTTCTCGTATTGCGCCTTCACGGCGCTTAAAGTCTTGAGTATCTCTTTTGAATTTTTATTCACAGTCAAATACCTAAAGCCAATTGATAGACTGTTTAACAATGCCACAAGTGTTGTGGGACCAGATATAACAATCTTACACTCATTTTGGCACCACTCCGTCAATCCGGCAATACGTATCACTTCTGCATATAATCCTTCTGTCGGAAGAAACAGGATGGCAAAATCTGTTGTGTTTGGAGGGTCTATGTACTTATCTCTGATCGTTCTCGCCTCCGACTTAATCCTTTGCTCCAATTCCTTAGTTGCCTGCTTTAACCCATCCGAATCCGCATGATTAGAAGCATCTGATATCTTATTGTAAATATCAGCCGGAAACTTTGAATCAATAGGAAGATAAATGAATCCGTTTCTATCTTCCTTATCTGGTATCTTAATGGCAAATTCAACTCTGTCTGATGACTTTTTCTTTGTTGCTATATTTTCTTCATATTGAGAAGAATCCATAATATCCATCAAAATATTTTTTAGTTGAATTTCTCCAAAAATACCTCTAGTCTTTACATTTGAAAGTGTTTTCTGCAAATCTGATACACCGGAAGAAAGTGACTGCAATTCCCCAAGACTTTTATATAAAGTTGAAAGTTGGTCGCCAATCTGCCTAAAACTGGAATCAAGCCTTTCATTTAACGATTTATCTAGTTTTTCATTTACATTGTGCTGAATATCATTCAGCCGCCTATCATTTGCATTTTGTATTTCTTGCAATGCCTGAATCATTGTTTCCTGCATCCTGCTTTGTGCATCAGAATTATTTTTAAGCAATTCCATACCCATTTTGTGAAGCGAATCTTTTAATGCGGATGACAGACTTAATGATGATTCACTTTGAATTTTTTGTTGTTGAATCATTATTTCGCGAATTACCTGATTTTCTGACTGCATTTTTTCATAGAACTCTTTGGCAATTCCGTTTGAATTGGATTGCCTTAAAACCCTCGACACCAAGAATAAAACAAAAAACAACAACGCAACAGCTGCCATCAGTAATAAAATTATCAATATTTCCATAATCTTCCTGCCTTTCCCAATACCTACACTATATCAGATTTTAGCGAAAAACGGAAGAAAAAAGACCGTATTTCATGTTTGAAAGCCTCTTCCGTCGGTCATTTTTATATTAATGCTTGCGAAATCAAAAAAATATGATAAAATAAATAGCCGGGCATATACGCCTTATGTTGAAACAGCAGAAAGAAGGATAAGACCTATGAATATGAAAAGAGAAGACGTCCGCAATATCGCCATTATCGCCCATGTCGACCATGGCAAAACAACCCTTGTAGACGAGCTTTTAAAACAAAGCGGCGTGTTTCGTGAAAATCAGGAAATCAAAGAACGCGTCATGGACTCCAACGATATCGAACGGGAACGCGGGATTACGATTCTTTCCAAAAATACCGCCGTTTTTTACAAAAATACGAAGATCAACATTATCGACACACCGGGACACGCGGATTTTGGAGGCGAAGTCGAACGCGTCTTAAAAATGGTAAACGGCGTCATACTTGTAGTAGACGCTTTTGAAGGCGTTATGCCGCAGACTAAATTTGTACTGATGAAAGCACTTTCCCTCAACCTTCCGGTAATTGTCTGCGTCAATAAAATCGACCGCCCGGAAGCAAGACCGGATGAAGTCATCGACGAAGTGCTGGAATTATTTATGGATTTAGACGCTACAGACGAGCAGCTGGACTGTCCGTTTATTTTCACATCTGCCAGAAACGGCTGTGCCATGAAAGATTTACAGCATCCCAAAGAAGATATGACGGATTTATTTGATACGATTTTAAACGATATTCCGGCGCCTCAGGGAGATCCGGATGCCGGCACGCAGGTTTTAATCAGCACGATCGACTATAACGAATATGTCGGACGCATCGGCGTCGGCAAAGTAGACAACGGCTGTCTGAAAGTCAATCAGGACGCGCTCCTTTTAAACCACCACGAACCTGAAAAGCATCAGAAAATAAGAATCAGCAAATTATATGAATTTGACGGACTGAATAAAATAGAAGTCACAGAAGCAAACATCGGTTCCATCGTGGCAATATCGGGAATTTCCGATCTTCATATCGGAGATACCATCTGTTCTATGGATCAGCCTTCTGCCATTCCTTTTCAGAAAATATCCGAACCGACGCTGTCCATGAATTTTATTGTCAACGACAGCCCGTTTGCCGGAACGGACGGAAAATACGTCACGTCCCGCCATATCCGCGACAGGCTCTTTCGGGAACTGAATACGGATGTCAGTCTGCGCGTAGAGGAAACGGACAGTCCCGACAGTTATAAAGTATCGGGACGTGGAGAACTACATCTGTCTGTCCTGATCGAAAACATGCGCCGGGAAGGTTATGAATTTGCCGTCAGCAAAGCGGAAGTCCTCTACCATACAAATGAAGCCGGACAAAAGACAGAACCGATGGAGCTTGCCTATATCGACGTTCCCGACGATTTTACGGGAGCCGTTATTTCCAAATTGAGTACACGCAAAGGAAATCTCCTAAATATGAAGAGTATCAGCGGAGGGTATACAAGGCTCGAATTCCGTATCCCTTCCAGAGGTTTGATCGGCTACCGCGGAGAATTTTTAACAGATACTAAGGGAAACGGCATTATCAATACTATCTTTGACGGCTACGATCCCTACTGCGGAGACATCGCCTATCGAAAATCAGGCTCTCTGATTGCATTTGAAACAGGAGAATCCGTCACCTACGGGCTGTTTGCGGCACAAGACCGCGGAACCTTATTTATCGGACCGGGAGAAAAAGTCTATTCCGGTATGATCATCGGCTCCTCTTCCCGGGCAGAAGATATTGAAATCAATGTCTGCAAAAAAAAGCATCTGACCAATACCCGTTCTTCTTCTGCCGATGAAGCGCTCACTCTGACACCGCCGAAAACCTTAAGCTTAGAACAGGCGATCGATTTTATCGATGTGGATGAACTGTTGGAAGTTACGCCGAATAATCTTCGGATCCGTAAACGGATCTTAGATTCTACGCTTCGAAAACGAGCGAACCTGAAAAAATAATATACAAATTTTTTACAGAATTTTTAGTAATCTTTTCTTTGGACTTTGCATTCCTTTCATGCTATAATACAAAGCACACCTCATCGTTCAGCCTGAAAGGAGTGAAGCCCATGGCATTAACACCTGAAGATTTACAGGCAATCAGCAGCCTGATCCAGCCTCTGCGGGACGATATGCAGACGGTAAAAGCGGATATACAAAGTATGAAAACAGACATGAATATCATGAAAGCTGATATTCTAAACATGAAGCAGGATATCCAAAACATGAAACAGGATATCCAAAATATGAAACAGGATATCCAGCTCTTAAATGACCGTGTTGAAAAACTGGAACAACGCGTCACATCCGTTGAATTAACTCTCGAAAATGTAACTAACCATAACATTCAGCTGCTTGCCGAAAATCACATCAATTTAGTTGACAAGCTTAATCAAGCAATTCGGGTACAGGATAAATCTATTTTATATGAAGTACAGGTATCTGATTTAAGATCAAGAGTCGAATTTCTGGAAAAAGAATTTGCAGAAATGAAAACGAAAATTGCGTAAAAGACAGAGCATTCTAACGCCATTCCTTGTTAAATACAAAACGGCTGACCTGCGGCTAATTAAAGCATATTTTTGCTTAGCCGCAGGTTTCTTAAACCATTTCCATCCTACTCATCTTTATGAATCTCATGAATATCCGCCGCCGGTTCTTTCAATCCTTCCACTTGAATTCCCTGTTTTTGGGCATAATCCCAAAGCGCCGCATGAATCGCCTCTTCTGCCAAAAGCGAACAGTGTACTTTTACCGGAGGAAGACCGTCCAATGCTTCCATAACCGCCTTGTTTGTGACCAGAAGAGCTTCCTGGACGGTTTTTCCGGTCACAAGCTCCGTTGCCATGCTGCTCGTCGCCACGGCGGCTCCGCAGCCAAACGTTTTAAACTTTGCTTCACGTATTACGCCGTTTTCATCAATATCCAGATACATCCGCATAATATCTCCGCATTTTGCGTTTCCTACTGTTCCGACTCCCTTCGGATGTTCGATTTCTCCCATATTTCTCGGATTTTTAAAATGATCCATAACCTTTTCACTATACATAATGTTCTTCTCCTATCATTCATTTACTTTGCAAAGGATACCTTTATGCCGTTCGGCAGATTTAAGGTAACCCTAAAGGATGCCTTTATGCCGTTCGGCAGATTTAAGGTAATCTTCATACAGCGGGGACATGCTGCGGAGACGTTGGATGGTCTTTTTTAATTCCTCTACCACATAATCCAGCTCTTCCTTTGTCGTCTGCTCCGACAGCGTCAGGCGCAGAGAACCATGCGCAAGTTCATGAGGCCTTCCGATGGCAAGCAGCACGTGCGAAGGGTCTAGGGATCCCGATGTACATGCGGAACCGCTGGAAGCGCAGATCCCCGCTTCATCCAAAAGAATCAGCATGGATTCTCCTTCAATAAATCGAAAACAAAAATGCACATGATGCGGCAGGCGCCGGATCCGGTCTCCGTTTAAGACAGAAAAAGGAATCTCATTCTCAATCCTTTCGATCAGATAATCCCGCAGTCCGCTCTCGTATTCTATCGTCTCTTTCATGTGATCGGCTGCACGTTTTGCCGCTGCAGCAAATCCAACAATACCAGGCACATTATGCGTACCTGCGCGTTTCCCTCTCTCCTGTGCTCCGCCATGAATCAGCGGAGGAAGTTTTACCGATGTTCTCACATATAAAAATCCGACGCCTTTCGGTCCGTGGATTTTATGGGCGCTTGCGCTCATCAGATCAATGTTCATTTCTTCCGCATTAAGAGGAATATGACCGAATGCCTGTACCGCATCCGTATGGAAGAAAACGCCGAATTCCTTTGCGATCTGTCCGATCCCGGCAATGGGCTGAATCGTTCCGATTTCATTATTTGCAGCCATAATCGAAATAAGAATCGTATCCGGACGAATCGATTGTTTCAGCTGATCCAAATCGATGATTCCCTGCTCGTTTACCGAAAGATACGTCACGTCAAATCCCTGCTTTTCCAAATATTGACATGTATGCAAAACGGCATGGTGTTCTATGCTCGAAGTGATGATATGATTTCCCTTTGACCGATACGTCTCTGCAATGATCTTTAACGCCCAGTTATCCGACTCGCTCCCGCCTCCGGTAAAATAGATTTCGGATGGCTTCGCCCCAATCATCGCCGCAATCTCTTCCCTGGCATTCTCGACTGCCTGGCTGCTTGTTTGGGCAAAGCGATAAATACTCGACGGATTTCCATAAAATTCTGTAAAATACGGCGTCATTTCTTTCCATACGTCCGGATGAAGCTGCGTGGTCGCCGCATTGTCCAAATATACCAACTGTCCCATTATAATCCCCTCTTTTCTTTCTCGTTTATATTTATATTTTTCCTATATGTTTAATATGATATATGCTGTAAGAGAAAGTCTGCCTTTTTTCGGCAGACCTTCTTCTGCAAAAACAGTCTAACATCTATTTGCATCCGTGTCAATCATTTTGTGCCGTTAATGTAACCGGAATCTCTTTTTCTTCGTAGGCTCCGTTATTAAATACCTGAACCGTCACTGTTACGGTATCTCCCACTTTAAATGCGCTGAGTGCAGATTTCAGTTCATCCATTGACGTTACTTTTTTATCGTCGATTTTCGTAACGATATTACCCGCGGTAATCCCCGCTGCTTCTGCCCCGCTGCCTTCCACGACCCGCGTCACATAAACGCCTGCGGGCATATTATACTGCCGGAACACTTCTTCTGTCACATCTGCGCCGTAGATTCCGATATACGGACTTCCGGTTGTTGTCGTTTTTCCGTTTGCGATCAAATCTTCCAGAATCGGTCCCGCCGTTGCCATTGGAATCGCAAATCCCATTCCTTCTACACTTGTTTCGGAATACTTGGAAGAATTGATACCGATCAGCTCGCCCTTTGTATTGATCAGGGCACCGCCGCTGTTGCCGGGATTAATCGCCGCATCCGTCTGAATCAGGCGGCTGGAAATAGTTTCTCCCGTTGCTTCGTTTTGAAATGTAACTTCCCTGCCCAAGGCGCTGATGACTCCTGTCGTCACAGACTGCCCGTACCCCAGAGCATTTCCGATCGCTATCGCAGGGTCGCCTACCGAAAGAGCGTCCGAGTCGCCGGTTACGGCTATTTTCACATGGTTCAGCGTCTCTTCCGACAAATCTGACAGTGCAATCTGAATCACTGCCAAGTCATTGGATGGAGCTGTCCCGCGTACCGTTGCGGGAGCAGTCGTCTCATCGGAAAACTGTACGGTCAGTGCATCTGTATTTTCTACAACATGATTATTCGTCGCTACGTAGAGATACTTATCGTCTTTATCGATCAAAATTCCGGAACCGCTGCTCTCACTTTCAATCGTCCTTCCCTGTCCGAAAAAACTCATAATCTCCTGCTGCGTCATACCGGTAATCGCTACGACAGACGGCATCGTCTCTTCTACCACGCCGGATATATCTGTTGTATTTACATTCGCTGACGTGCTGGTCGGCTGGATATTGGAAGAACTGACTGCCTCCTGTTTCCCGTCCGTCTCATTCTTTATCACCCTGCTCCCCAGAAAATAATTTGCTCCGGAAAACGCCGTGCCTCCTACAACACCGAATACAAGCGCCAATGCCGCACATTTCGTCAATTTTGCAAAAAATCCATGTTTACTCATAAAAATTACTCCTTCCACTTTACTTATTTCCACACGTTACATGCTTTTGTTTCGTTTACATGGAGTAGTGTAATCCTTAATTATGTTCTGTTTTTGATTAAAATATGAAAAAAATATGTTCTGACAATTTTTTCCGATTTTTATGCATCGGGCCTAAAACAGTTCCACGATCGTTCCGGTTGCTGCATAATGCTTACAATCGATTACGCGCTGATTGGCAGACCCTTTAAATTTCAGCATAATACTGTATTCTTCTTCCAGAAACGGTCCGTCGACCAGCACATCGATATAAGAAAGCATCTCCTGCGTATCTTGTGTATCACATTTTCCTCCCGAAACCAGATCCCGGTCCAATACATATCCCGTATATGCCCAGATATCCTTTTCGGGACACAATTTTTTTACGCGCCGTAAAAACGGCAGAAGCGCCGCCTGATTTTCCGGTTCCATCGGATCGCCGCCCAAAAGCGTAAGTCCCTTGATATAAGAAGGCTGCAAAGACTCGATCAGTGCATCTTCCACTTTCCGGGTAAAAGGCTGTCCATAGGAAAAATCCCATGTCTCCGGCTGGAAACAGCCTTTACAGCAGTTTCTGCAGCCCGAGACAAAGAGCACGGTACGAACTCCTGTCCCGTTTGCAATGTCACAATATTTGATCGCGGAATAATTCATAGATGCAGCACCCGGTCTTTGATCTCCTGTGTTCTTCCCTGATTCCAAAACTGCGTCCCGATATAGCCGCAGGTCCGCCTTGCCACGTTCATTTTATCCTGATTCCGGTTGCCGCAGTTCGGACATTCCCATACCAGCTTGCCGTGATCGTCCGTTGCAATTTTAATCTCGCCGTCATATCCGCAGATCTGACAGAAATCGCTTTTTGTATTTAACTCGGCATACATAATGTTATCATAGATATACTGCATCACAGAAAGAACCGCATCCAGATTCCCCGTCATATTCGGAACTTCCACATAGCTGATCGCCCCGCCGGGGGAAAGCTTCTGAAACTGCGCTTCAAATTTCAGCTTGGCGAACGCGTCGATCTCTTCGCTGACATGCACATGGTAGCTGTTGGTGATATAGTTTTTATCCGTTACTCCCGGAATCATGCCAAACCTCTTCTGCAGGCATTTGGCAAACTTATAAGTCGTAGATTCTAACGGAGTGCCGTATACACTGAAACCGATATTCGTCTCTTCCTTCCACTGTTCGCAGGCATCATTTAAACGCTGCATGACCGCCAGGGCAAACGGTGTCGCTGCCGGATCGGTGTGGGATTTGCCCGTCATATAATACGTACATTCGCTAAGTCCCGCATATCCCAGAGAAATCGAAGAATAGCCGCCGTATAAGAGCGGATCGATCGGCTCTCCCTTTTTCAGCCTGCTTAAAGCTCCGTCCTGCCAGAGAATCGGAGCAACATCCGAAGGTGTCCCTTTCAGCCGGTTATGACGGCACATCAGCGCCCGTTTACAAAGCGCAAGACGTTCGTCCAAAACTTCCCAGAAACGCTCCATATCTCCTCCGCTGCTGCAGGCGGCATCTACCAGATTCAACGTCACGACGCCCTGATTAAAGCGTCCGTAAAATTGGTATTTGCCCGTTTCGTTTTTATATAAATTTAGAAACGAACGGCATCCCATACAGGGATAGCAGTTCCCGTCTTTTAATTCCCGCATGATTTTTTCGGAAATATAATCGGGCACCATTCTCCTTGCCGTACATTCCGCCGCAAGTTTTGTCAGCTTCCAGTATTTGCTGCCCTCTGTAATATTGTCTTCTTCCAGCACATAGATCAGTTTCGGAAATGCCGGCGTAATATAGACGCCCGCCTCATTTTTCACGCCGTTGATCCGCTGTTTTAAGACTTCCTCGATCACAAGGGCAAGATCGTCTCTTGTCCTGCCTTCCGGCACCTCGTTGAGATACATAAATACCGTAACAAACGGGGCCTGTCCGTTCGTCGTCATCAGTGTAATGACCTGATACTGGATCATCTGCACGCCGCGGTTGATCTCTTCCAATACCCTGGACTCCGCGACGCTGTTTAACTGCTCTTCATTCAAAGTAATTCCCGCAGATTCAAATTCTTTCCGAACCTCCCTGCGGAACCGGTGGCGGCTGACATCTACAAACGGCGCCAAATGAGACAGCGAAATACTCTGTCCGCCGTACTGGGAACTTGCAATCTGTGCAATAATCTGCGTTGCAATATTGCACGCCGTAGAAAAACTATGCGGCTTTTCGATCATCGTACCGCTGATCACCGTTCCGTTCTGCAGCATATTTTCCAGATTGACCAGACAGCAGTTATGCATATGCTGCGCAAAATAATCCGAATCATGGAAATGGATAATTCCGTTTTCATGCGCTTCCACGATATCCTGCGGCAGTAAAAACCGCCGGGTGATATCCTTGCTGACTTCGCCTGCCATATAATCCCGCTGTACACTGTTGACCGTCGGGTTTTTATTGGAATTTTCCTGTTTTACTTCTTCATTGTCGCATTCCAGCAGCGTCATAATCTGCTTATCCGTAGAGTTGGCTTTCCGGACCAACGCCCTTTTATACCGGTAAGTAATATAATTGCGGGCAACCGCAAATGCCTGCTGCTGCATAATTTCATTTTCCACTAGATCCTGGATTTCTTCCACATTCAAAGCCCGTCCCATGCTGCTGCAGATGTCTTCTATCTCCCGGCAGATCTTTTGCACCTGCCCGCCGGTCAGCCGGTCCTGCTCCATCACAGACTGATTGGCTTTTAACACGGCTGTCTCTATTTTTGAAATATCAAAATCTTCTTCCGTACCGCTCCGCTTGATAATTTTCATAACCAATTCTCCTTTACATTCTTTCATACGATGCTCTTTCCTAACGAAAGTAAGACGATTTTACCATATCTAGTATGTTCCGTCAACAAAAAATCAATATATAGTATTCTCTATATTTCTATAAAAAATTATTGGTCAATTAGAATTATTATATAAATTAT
>OFFV01002097.1_pt1 | contig 10086 bp, 3 predicted proteins | sample 1521461 | NCBI WGS metagenome assembly OFFV01 (sample SAMEA3504120, study PRJEB24116) | mouse gut metagenome | biome: mouse gut; feature: mouse-associated habitat; material: faeces | place: Denmark | collected 2011 | reverse complement strand
CAGCCATCGTCCAGGCCTGTGGTCTTTACCTCAAACCCATCCGTGATGGCTGTCCCGTCAATGGCCACCTTCACAGAGCCAGCCTTGAACGCCAGGCCAGCGCTCAGAGAATCGTGCATGATGTACTTGTAGGTTTTGTAGCCGTCAATGTTGTCAGGCATGGTGCCAGTCAGCTTGAAGGACACGAGGTCGCCGATGTTGTAGTCGGCGGCGTCCACATCCTTGCCATTATCGACGATCTTCTTCTCCAGGGTGGGCGTACCCTCCTTGGTGGCCACGGTGATGTCGTTCTGGCCGGCGGTGTCCAGCATGACCAGGGAGTAGGTGTCGCTGTCTCCATCCTTTTGGGTCTCAACAATCAGGTAATAGCCCTGGTCAACGCCGGAGATGGTCTTGCCGGAGGCGGTCTTGTCGGCTGCCAGATCCTTCACCTGGGCGTAAATGTCATCGGCGAACTTCCGGGTTTGATCGGCAGTCAGGTGCTCCAGATAATCGACGATCTCCTCCTCGGTGGTCTTGGTGGTGACGGCTTTCAGAGCTGCATCGTACTTCTTATTGATGGTGTAGGAGTAGTTGTACTGGCAGGCGTCGCTGTGAACGTGGCTCTCGGTCGTGATGTCGCACTCCTTTGCGCTGGTGGTCAGGTTCAGCAGCTTATACGCCTGGAACTCGGCGCCTGTACCGTCAATAGTGATATTGGCGGCGAAAACCGGCACGGCCATCGAGGCGGCGAGGACGCCGGTGAGCATGAGGCTCTTGATTTTGTTTTTCTTCATTATCTGCGACTGCATGTTTTAATGCAGCCAACCTCCTTCTTTTAGTTAGAATACGGATTATTTCCTCCGTTTTTGGCCCACGCGGGAACTATTTATGTCATATGCAGCTATAAATAATTCAATCTGCGCTTTTTGAAATGGCTATATTTCGGCCTAGTTCCATCGGAATCTCCAGAAAAATCGGCATAACTTCGGCTATGGAATTCAGTCCTTGGTGCAATATTTCCAGCTGAGGCAGTTGCCTGGATAGACAAAAAAAAGCCCTCTCGCCCCAATTTTCTTTATTAACCCCCTAAAAAGAGCTTCTCTACAAGGTTAATACAAAGAAATGTGCAGCGAGAGAGCTGCAGGTTGATCTTCTTAGACAACTTCCTTAACTTGGCTGCAACTACCTCTCCTGCGTCTTGTTTCACGGCTTGGACCGCTTTGCCAATACAACCTCCTGACTTTGCATACGATAAAGATACGCCGTAGAACAGCATTCTTAAAAACGGCGAGGCTGAGCCCAACATACCCAACGTGGGGCTTGGGAACAAGCAACTACCTAGGGAAATGATATGGGCAAGGCCAAAAGTATAAAGAAGGAGGAACTTAAACCGTGAGGCAAAAAGCAAAAAGGATTACATCCGGGCTGTGGGCAGCCATTATGGTATTCGGGCTCATGGGCCCGATAACTCCAGCCAGCACTGCTAGTGATGCAAATGATCCGGAGCCGCACGTCCACACTTTCGCCTGCTATGAAGATTTCTGGCTGGATTGCGACAACAGCGATCCGGACCACAATCATTCCATCAACTGTTATGCGCATAGCGGCGAATTGGTCTGCGGATTGGAAGAGGGAGAGCTCCACATGCACGGGAGCGATGGGTGCGAGTGCCAGCTTGCGGCTACACTTCTCACCTGCGACATCCCGGAGCACATTCATAATGAGACCTGCGTTGAGAACAGACCGAATGAGGCGGTTCCCAACAATCCGCCCCAAGGAGAGGAGGATAATCCCACCATTCCTCCGGACGGCTCTCAACAGGAAGACTCCGCTGATTCTAGCGTGTCTCAGGAAGGGGATCGGGAGGGAGATAAAACAGAAGAGGAGCCTGCCGGTTCCAGTGAACTGGAAGGAGACTCCTCCACTGAAGGAAATAAAAATGATGGAATCGCTACCGGCGATTCAAGCGCTGATAGTTCCAGCGAGATAGAGCAGGATAGTACCGGTGATGCATCCACCAAGGAGAAACCCGTTACAGATGCAAGTCAGGAAAGTGCTGGAAAACCCGAGCAGGGTGATCTCACGGAGACTGCTGAGGAATTGACTGACGTTGAAGATGGCGATGTGCCCGTTGAAAACCCCGTGTACATCTGCGGGATCACTGAGCATCAACACACCTCCATGTGCTACCAGGAGATTTGGAAATGCAGGAAAGCGCCCGAAGCTGCTCCTATGATAAACTCTGTTGGGTTTACGCCGGTCGTAAAGAACACTATGGTTGCAACGTCGTCCAAGCCGAGAGTTTATTTTGGGCTTCAGCTTACAGAAGGCGATGAAGATTCCGTTATTATGCCTGAAAGCAAAGGCGGCGTTATTGTTGTGGGCGGCCTTGGTACCGGCACATACGTTGACGGGTCTGGCTCCACTACCTTTAATGAAATCGGATTTACCGCTCCAGGGTCCTATAAGTTTGCGATTTATACACCCGGAGCAGAAAGCAGTGCTTCAGCTAGAACATCTGGAAGCTTGGTGCCAGATACAGGCGGCAGTAGTTCAATCAATGACGAGAACTACAAGTATGATGAGCGCGTTTGGAAGCTGATGGTTGAGGTGACGGAGGAGAACGGAGAACTGGTTGCCACCGGGACCTACAGCTGCCCTATTGACTACGGTGCATCCTACTACCCTGAGACTACAGAGGGCGCCGAATTCATTACGATTTACAAGGGCTCTAACGGGTGGAGCTCCAACACTATCCGCCAGGCAAACCACATCATGGAAGGCATGACCCTGGAGGAGAAAGTTGGCCAGCTGTTCCTCTTACACTATCCCGGTGATGGCAGCGGCACGGTTGCTCAGGCACAATCTCTCATTGAGAAGTATCATCCCGGCGGCTACCTGGTATTTGCCGCAATGTTCCAGAATTCGAATCCCACGGCGGTGCGCCAGAAGATCGCTGATACCCAAGCGTCCAGCGATATCCCCCTCTTATTCTCCGTAGACGAAGAAGGAGGTATTGCTGCAAGCGGCAATCGTGTTGTCCGTATCAGCAAGTACAGCCAGTATGGCCATGCGGAGTTCCAGAGCCCGCAGGAGTTGAAAGCAGCTGGTGGTCTGTCTGCTGTGGTTTCCGACTCCAAAGACAAGGCCGCGTTCCTCAAAGACCTGGGACTCAACGTAAACCATGCTCCTGTGGCTGATGTGTCTGCCCCTGGCGGAATGATGTACGGACGCACTTGGGGTGGCGATGGAGTTGAGACTGCTGAATACGTCGAAACTCTGATCAAAGCCTATGATGGTACTGGCGTTGGAACGACCATGAAGCATTTCCCGGGTTATGGCGCCACCTCCGCTGATACTCATAACGGATTTGCGATAAATGACCTGACCAAGGACGAATTCGATCATAACGACCTTCTTCCCTTCTACGCTGGTATCGCTGCCGGTGGCCAAAGTGTGATGGTTACACACAATACCATTAACTGTCTGGACACCGAGAATCCCGCTTCCCTCTCCCCTGCGGTGTATAACTTGCTCCGCGAAGAGATGGGATTCGACGGAGTGGCAATGACAGACGATTTGGCTATGGGGGCTATCACTAATTTTACCGGCGCTGGCCAGGCCAGTCTGAGAGCTTTGCAGGCTGGCGCTGATATGGCGATGACCTCAACTCCTGACAGTGATATTCCCACGGTACTGACTGCGGTTAAAAACGGATCCCTCTCGTTGAGTGAGGTCGAGGAAAAGTGCCGTCGCATCCTGTGCTGGAAAATCGAGCTTGGGCTGATTGAGGAGGAAGTTATTGAGCCTGTAACGTATACGCCACAGTTGAATATCCAGTTTGACAAAAGTACAGAGGTGGCAAGCTACCTTTTTTATATTAAACAGGTAGGATCGGATAAAAACGTTGTGATGCCAGCCTATGACTACATTAGGGTTAGTCGTGTTGCAGATGGGTATGTGCAGGATGAATCTCATTCTTTCAGAGACATCACCTTTAATGATGCCGGAATCTATGAGTTTAGGATCTATATGAGCACATCATCCTCTAGTGTGTATGTGACTGAACCGAGTGAGTGGAAGTTAACAGTTACAGTCGCTTACAAAAACGGCAAACTGTCTGCAACAGGGGTGTATTCAAGTGGTACTGATTCCAGCGCAGATGCTGCATCTTTTCTGGTAAAAAAGGTTACCATGTCTACCGATGCAGAGGACTTTATTGATTTGACAAAAAAGCTTCCCTATGCTTCCTCGGTGACAGTTGATGATCTCGCCAGTCTGCGGACACAAATCGCATCGATTATGGAAATTTATAACCGCCTTTCTGCCGATGAGAAGGAACTGGCTGCGGTTAAGAGTGCAAGAAACGGCCGCCTGGCCAGTTTGCAGGCAATCCTTGATCGGGAAGATAACTTATCTGATGGTGCAAAGGAGTTTATTGCCGAAGTAAATGCCGTCGTTGTGCCCTCCTTCGATGTTCTGGATAAATCAATGTTTGATAGCTTCATCAAACTGGTTAATGACCTAAACGGCATTTACAAGAATTCGCTTACTGATGACGATAAAGCCTCGCTATCAGTAAAGGATACAAAGAAAAAGCTCGATAAACTGGATGCTACCAAGGTTGAGCTTGATAAGGCAGTAAAGTATGTCGAGGCTGCGGCCAAGATTGATTTGTCTGCCGAACTCACTTACGAGAGTTATCAGAAACTTAAAGATGCCTATTACGAGGCTCAGGAGAATTATTTTGCAGGAATGGAAACAAAATATCCCTTTACGGCAAACTCCGTTGAGATTATCGCAAAGGGTAAGGAAATTATTGACCGAGAGGAAAACCTATCTGGTGCAGCCCAAAACTACGTTGACAGCGTCAGCGAAATCAGGATTCCGGCAGAATTGACATCTTCTTCGTTGACATGGTTGAGGCAGGAAATCGCCAAAGCTCGTGCTCTGGAAGAAGCCCTCAGCGATGATGACCGTATGCGGGTCTATGTAAAGAACGCATCCAGCACTCTGGACACGCTACAGGCGGTCATTGACAACGAAGATGATCTTTCTGCCCGTGCCCAGGCATTCGTCATCAGCGTGGAGCGTATTCATTACTCTATTCCCTTCAGTAACGAATCTTTTGATGCCTTCAAAGCTGCTATTGAGACTGCAAATAATATGTATGACCGGTTAAGTGGCAGCGACAAGAGATTGGTTGTGATCCGGGATGAGGAACAGAAGCTTCGCGCCTTGGAGGCAATCCGAGATAGGGAAATCAATTTAAATGAGACCGCTGGAGCTTTCGTAAATGCTGTAAACAGTATTCGAATGCCTAATCCTCCTGAGCATACGGCAGAAGACACTAAGGCCCAGATTGATGCAGCGTCCACCCTTTACAATAATCTCAGCAGAGAAGATCTGAACCGGCTGTTAGTTATCAACATGAAGGAGAAGCTGAATACACTGTGTGTGCAGCTTGAGGACGTTGTGGGGTTGTCCGAAACCGCAAAGGCTTTCATTGCTGCGGTAAATGAGATCCAGATTCCTGACCCGATCGACGGTGAGTTCCTGAATCTTCTTTACTCCAGGTTCAACAACATCGACCAGTTGTATGGCCGGCTGACAGATGAGGATAAAGAGTGGTTTTCCGTACAGGAAGCTATCAAGAAGATGGCACTCTTTATTAACATCATGAACGATAAGAAGAGTGTCCATTATGAGGTCCAGTACTACGCCTATTTCAACCGGCTTGCCACAGAAGGCGATGATTCGCTCAAGATTATTGACACAAGCGGGAAGAATATGCCGCGGAACGGCGATTTGGGGCTCAAGGAATTCTACATGTGGATTGACACAGGTGGAAATGCTACCCTTGGCGCGACAGGGAAGATAAAAATGAATAAGGTTCTTACCCAGCTCTATGACAGCAGCAACTACAACCTTGTGAGTGAGTACGGCATTTCCAGGGTTGATAAATTGAGGGGTAAGGATGGCTACAAGCTTTCCGAGATTTGGGTGCTGAAAGAAGGCTGTGATCCCACCAGCACTGACTCTAATGACTGGATTGTCCACACCGACGTTGATTCCTTTACGCTGAATCCAGCAGAAGACGCTCTTAATACGGCAATTGTGAGCCTGAGCGACGAGATGGAATATTCAATGCTTAATAAGGCGAGCGAAGAAGAATTGACTGAAGAAATTGGTGATGGCAGTGATGTCATTGAAGGAGAAGAAGGGGTCGAGGGCAGCGAAATTACTGAGGAGCCTGGAGATGGCGAAGAAACAGGAGCCGAAACACCTGGTGAAACTTCAGGGGACAACAACCCCAACCTGCCCGTTGATCCGGGAAAAGTTGATCTGACTCCTGTTAAGAATATTGTGGTTCGGCTCGTTTATGACGAAAATACACAGAGTAAGGAAGTTCCAGTGAAGTTCTACGACTACGATATTACTGACGGAAAGAAAATACAGAATGGTAGCTATATTCAGGTAAACTCATCGGCTCATGGAATTAACAATTCCTCGAACTACTCGGGATCCGGAACAAAGTTTTCTTTCGGAAATGCCAACACTGGCGTAAGCGCACAGAACGCTACTTGGGTAGACCGCTATGGGATAACCAATAAGCCCAACCAAGCCAACAGAAACACCTCAACCGGTTCCAATTCTTATGAGTTGTGTACCTTTGGGATTGCTTCTGCCTTGGTTAATGGAAAAATCCAATATGCACCTGGCATTGACGTGCCGAATCTTTTTGATGATGGAGATGCAAACGGAAAAACTTCTTATGACCATGGAGAGTTTTCTCTGGGGTTTGACCGGTTTGGGGATACCTATACGCTTCAGAAGGTAAACAAGGGTGGGGTAACCGTTATTGATAACCTTGATCAATTCAAGGCACTCGTCAAAAAATGGAAGCCATCCACTTCGACGGAGCCGGATAAATTTATCTGGAGCAATAGCTTTTGGCCCATGGATTATGTGCCTAGCTTCAATGGAGAAAATAATGATCCGGCGTTTGGTTCGAAGTCTGGTATGATACATGGCAGTAGTGATATACCGTGGCCTTCTTCCGATGATTCGCTTAACCACAACTCTTATTTTGGCATGACATTCTCGGTTAAATTCGATGTACCTGCCGACTACATTGGTCCTCTGGAGTACTACTTCTTCGGCGATGACGACCTCTGGGTCTTCCTGGATGGTCAGCTGGTATGTGATATCGGCGGATGCCACAGTTCTGTAGGTGAGTACGTTGACCTGTGGGACTATGTGGAGCGAGGCATTGAATCGAGCCACACGCTCACCTTCTTCTACACCGAGCGTGGCGCTTCCGGTTCTTCCTGCTACATGCGGTATACCCTACCGTCTGTGACTGCTGCCACTGATATCGGCGAGGTTTCTGCTCTGCACTTCAATCCTAAAATTCTCAAAACTGTTGAGGGTACTGAGGACAAAGAAACATTTGAGTTCAGCATTCGGAACACTGGAACCACAGAAGGGGTTGCTATGCCGTCCAACACTACCTGCACCGTCAATGGTGCCGGTGAAGGCATATTCAACATGATTTCCTTTGTCAGACCTGGTACTTACCAGTTTGAGATTACGGAGGTCGATGGATACCTGCCTGGCTACATCTACGACGACACCGCTTGGACCCTGACCGTTAAGGTTGGGCTCTCCGGAGGCACGCTCTATGCGGAATCTATCGAATATTCCAACCCGGACGGCACACTGACAAGCACCAAGAATGCCCAATTTACGAACCGGTATTCGCGGGATGAGGCAACCTTCACTCCGAAGGTAACCAAGGAGATCGCTAACGCAAATCTTATCAAGCCCGGAGCGGAAGAAACTTTCAAGTTCCAAATTATCCCACTGGCCTTCTATGAGAATATGAAGACCCCGGATACAATGATTGCTACCATCACCGGTGCTGGAACAGCTGAATTCGGCCACTTCCGGTTCATGGAAGAGGGAACCTACAAGTTCATGATTTCTGAGGATACTGGCAGTGCCAAGGACTATGAGTATGATAAAGGGATGTGGGTCCTCACAGTCACGGTGGTCAGAGACGGCGCAAGCCTGGTGGCCACAGGTGTCTATGAGCGGGATACTGGCACCGGTACGAATACCGAGTCGGCCATCTTTACCAACACCTATAAACCCGGAAAGTTGCTGCCCAAGACTGGCGGAAAAGGCATCACATATCTCTACCTCGTCGCAGCCGGCTTCCTGACCGGCGGAGCGGTCATCTGGCTCATCCGCCGCCGCGAGTACGCTTAATCAAACACATCGACTCAGCCCCGCTCAGGTGAGCGGGGCTCTTTTTATGTCCAGCTGGAGTCAGCAGCACGGGAGGTTCCAGCCACGGCAGAAACACAACCTCTCCCCTACCCCACACATTTCTTTGTATCAACTCCCCCATAAAATCAAGAAATCTCTCCTTGCATATGATGCAGTCAGTCTTTCAATGAGGACGCATCATAAAATTTAAGGAGGAATTAACATATGGGAAGGCACTGTCATCTGGTAATGGTAACTGCGGCAAACAACAATAAATATTACGACATGACAGAGCAGGGAGACTCTCTGCTGGTGAAGTACGGGCGGATCGGGAGCACGGAGACCACCAAGACGTATCCCATCAGCAAGTGGGACTCCATCTACGCACAGAAGATTGGGAAGGGCTACAAGGACGAGACGGCTCTGACCGCTGTGACACAGGTGATTGCCAAAGACGACTACAAGCCCATCGAGAACAAGGACATTGCCGCCGTGGTTGAGTTCCTGCGGGAACAGGCCCGGGAGACGGTGCGGAAGAACTACACTGTGGGGTCCGACAGCGTGACCCAGGACATGGTGGATGAGGCCCAGGCGAAGCTGGACTACATCTTCAAGTGCGCCACATCCATTACCGTGCAGCAGTTTAACGACGAATTGATCGAACTGTTCCACATCATCCCGCGGCGCATGAGCCAGGTTCAAGATTATCTGGCTGACAACACCGCTGACTTCGGCAAAATCATCGAGCGAGAGCAGAAACTGCTGGACGTAATGGCTGGTCAGGTGGTTGCCAAGGTGACTACAGTCAATGAAGACAATGACGGCGACAAGAGCCAGACGATCCTGGAGGCTATGGGACTGGAGTTCTCCCCTGTTGACGACAAGGACATCGCCATCATCAAGAAAGAGCTGGGCGAGTGCGCCAACATGTTCTACAAGGCCTGGCGCGTGGAGAATAAGGCGACCAGAAAGAAGTTCAAGGACTTTCTGAAGGGCAAGGGCAGATTCGTAAAGAAACTGTTCTGGCACGGATCCCGGACAGAGAACTGGTGGAATATCCTGCGTACCGGCTTGGTGCTCCGACCCACAAATGTCGTCATCAACGGCAAGATGTTCGGCTATGGCCTCTACTTTGCGCCCAAGGCCCGGAAATCGGTTGGATACACTTCCCTTCGCGGCTCCTACTGGGCCGGCGGCCAACTATGGGTTCCTCGCTCTGTGCGAGGTTGCATATGGGAAGCCCTACGACGTCTACGATTCTCAACAGGGCATGACCTGGGAAAGGCTCCAGAAGGTTGCCCCGGGCTGCAGCAGCCTGCACGCCCATGCTGGCCGCTCCCTTCGGAACGATGAGGTTATCGTTTATCGGGAGGATCAGGTGACCATCAAGTACCTGGTGGAGCTGAAAGCTCGGTAACACTCACTTTTGGGAATAAATAATAAAAAGGAGACAAAAATCATGAAACTCTACACTCTGGTACACACCGAAAACTCCAACTACCGCAGCGGTGCTGACGTTGAGTCCTTCCTGTTCCTGGGGGACGCCCAGAAGAAGATGCAGAAACAGTATGAGGCCAGCTGCAAGGAGGCTGGTCAGGACGCTCCGGACTTTAAGTCTGGAGACGACTCCTACCACGAGATCGAGGACACCCGCGCTGTTGTCCAAGACGGCATCGACACCTACAGCTGGCAAATCATCGAGCAGGACCTGCCTGTGGAGGTAGCTCTGGTCATCGAGATGGGAATGGTTGTCAATACCTATGCTACCGGCAAGGGCATCTGCACCACCATCTACGACCGGGACTCCGACACCAGGAATCAGGAAGAAAC
>OFFV01002092.1_pt1 | contig 10111 bp, 7 predicted proteins | sample 1521461 | NCBI WGS metagenome assembly OFFV01 (sample SAMEA3504120, study PRJEB24116) | mouse gut metagenome | biome: mouse gut; feature: mouse-associated habitat; material: faeces | place: Denmark | collected 2011 | reverse complement strand
CCCTGCCGTTTTGCATGCGCCGTCTTCTTCCTCCAGTCGTTTCACCTGCTGCGCCGGGAGGGAAGCTTCCAGCAGACCTGCGCTCCCGTCCCTTCCATCCTTCACCCAGGCCCGCAGCGAGATCCTGCCCTCTAAATCCGTCTCTTCCTGATACCATTCCACATGTCCGTACAGGACGGAGAACACACCGCCCTTTCCCGCCAGCAGAACCCGGTTGGAATCCGAATCCTCTTCCACGAAATACAGGCCGTAGTAAAACTTTACGCCCGCCTCCAGACACCGTTCCTCCAGATACCGCTTGGCCCTGTCGGGGATCATGATGTCCCCCGCAAAACACACCTCCGGGAAAAAATCTGCCGGGACCTCATCTCTCCTATACAGACACCGTCCGCAAAGATCCGCCGCCAGATAAGTCTCCTCCACGGCCAGCAGGACTTCTCTCCCCTGGCCCGCCAGTTCCAATGCCCGGCATACCCCCTGAAAAGTGTTGCCGATCAGAAGATATTCCGTCCGCCATTCTCTACTCATTCCACACAAAATCCTCATCAAGTGTCAGCGTCTTCCCGCTGCCGTCTCTGTCCAAATAGGTAATGTCAAAACGCTTCGCCGCAAGCCGCGCTGTCAACACCGCCTTAAGAGCTCCCTCCTGCCAGGAGATCTGCAGGATATCGTCCGCCGTATCATGTACCGTCATTTCTCCGTCAAACACGGGATAGTCATTCCGAAACTGCATCAATCTGCACAGCTTCCTTACCACAGGCTTTGTCACCCGCTCCCGTATTTCCTCCACCGTATAATCATGGCGGCTGATATTTCTGTCATAATTGGTGCGCCTCATCAGCTCGTAGTCATTCTCTCCCGCCAAAAGCCCCATATAGTACACCTGCGGAATGCCCGGCGTAAAGAACTGCAGCGCCCTTGACAACAGATACGCATCGTCATCTTCCCCGACCGCAGAATAGTAGGCGCAGTTGATCTGATAGACGATCTTCTTCCCGGTGGAACCTGCACTGTAATCCCACTTGAAATTGGCTCCGTACCTTTCCGTCTGATCGATCACATTCTGCAGCTCCTCCGGACTCAACAGATCCGCCACATCCACAGTGCCCAGACCGTCGTGCGTATCAAGCGTCGTCTGCTGATTCCTTGGGCAGATGGAAAGCCAGTGTTTCATCCTGGCCCCGCTTCCCGTATAGAGGGTATGAAGCACCATCACCGGCAGCACGAAATCGTAAATCGCGTAACCGTGATCCGATATCTTCATCTGCACGGAGTAATGATCATGGATCTCCGGCAGCATGGGAATCCCTTTCTCATCCAATATTTTCTGAATCCTGTCCATCATCTCCCAGATCTCAGGTTCCAGGAAAAAGCAGGTGGTGTCGATCTTCTTGGTGGCAAAGGCAAAAGCATCCAGACGAAGCTGAGAAAGCCCGTGATCCATCAAAAACCGCAGCGTCCTTTCCACATAATCCCACGTCACCTGTCTGCTCAGGTCAAGATCCATCTGCTCATCGTCGAAGGTGCACCAGATCTTTTCCGTGGTGCCGTCCGCAAAGGTGATCTCTTCACAGGGGGCACAGGGCTTTCTCTTGTTCAGAAGATCCACCTGCTCTCTGGTGGGTTCCCCACCCGGCCAGAAATTCTGAAACCGAAGAAACATGTCCGCATAGGCGGAATCATCGTGCTTCTCGATAAAATCAAGAAACTCCGGACTTCTCCTGGACAGATGGTTGATCATAAAGTCAAACATCAGCTCATAGTCCTTTGCAAGGGCCTGGATATCCTCCCAGCCCCCGAACTTCTCTTCCACTTTCGTGTAGTCCATGGGAGCAAACCCCCGGTCTCCCGAGGAAGGGAAGAAAGGCAGTATGTGGATGGATCCGATCTCTCTCTTGAAGAAGGTATCCACCATCTCTTTCAATTCTTTCAGATTCTTCCCGAAGCTGTCCGCATAAGTGATCAGCATTATTTTATTTTTCATGATTTCCTTTTCCTTTCCGATTTCCTTTCCGGCATCAAGGGGCCGAAAGCGTACCCTTGACACCCAGTTTCCATATGCTCAAAAATGCAGCTCTACCACACTGTTCTCTTCCAGGATCTTCACCCCATACAAGCCGCCTGCCATCGTCTCAAACTCACATTCTTTCCCGTTGACAAGAACCTGCCTTATCTGCTTTCCTGCCACGAAACCGAAGGTTCCAGACTCTGTTACAAGAACCCCTGTCGTGTCTTCTCTCTCCCACAGCCTGTCCATGCATCCGGGACCGATATATTTCTCCAGAATACCGATAAACTGCACTGCCCTATCCGGCAGGAGCAGATACAATTCCGCTTCCCCGGGTTCCAGACTGACCACGGTTTCACAGCCTTCCCCCAAACGGGTGATCCTCTGTTCGTTCCAGTGATAGACCAGCCATTTGTCTCCCGACAGCCCGGGAATATCCCTGACGCTCAGGGCGCCCTCGCAGATAGCTTCCTCTTTGTGGACCGAGAAAGCCGCCACCACATAGTGCACTCCGAAACGGTTCCAGATCTTTAACGGCTTCCTGCTTGTGAGAGGATCTGTCACCCCAGACAATCCACCGTGGGCATTCCCACGCCGTCGCAGCGGATCACACTGCCGTCTTTCCTGATCAGCGGCCATACCCAGGCCGGATCCGTCTCTCCCACCTTATCGCTGATATATACGGGACCGCCGCTGACTGCCCGCAGCATGGAATTGCAGCGGTTTTCCCTGTGGTCCGTATAGAACATATCCCAGTCGCCCCAGTAAAACTGCCCCTGCAGCAGACTGTTATAGCCATTCTGGATCACATGTTCCCGAAAACCGTTCTTTTCATTGGGCACGAAGTCATCACTGCTTCTGGAGACGGAGCTGGAAGGCCGGTTCCACATGTCTTCGCTGGCCATCCCCATACAGTTGATGATATGGTTCCCGAAATGAAGGGCTACAGAAGCGTTCAGACCCTTCTGAATCTCCCGGCTGGCCTCCCCGTAAGTCTTCATGCCGCCGTAAGCCAGGGAGATGGCGCTCTGGCCGTCCACCTTCACGAAATCAATCCCGCAGTGATTCCGTAAATAATCATGCCACCGGTCAAAAAACAGAAATGCACGCTCCGCCGACGGCGCCGGCAGAAGTCTTCCGTCCGGAAGCTGTGTCAATCCCGACTGTAAGGCGGCATGGGCAGGCGTGCCCTCCCGGACCCCGTTCCAGTATCCCATAACCGCATGCCAGACCCCGACTTTCCCGACACCGTATCTCTCCTTCAGCTCCCGGACACAGCCGCGAAGCCCTTCCGGGAACTGACTCTTCCCTGCATCCAGATCCGTCAGAACCTGCTCTTCATAATCTGCCGAAAGCCAGCCATCGTCGATCAGCGCCCACTTTACCGGCACTTCCTTCTCCCGGAATTCCTGCATCTTATCCAGGATTCCCTGATGGGATACCTGATGATAAAAGGCGTCCCAGCTGCACCAGCCAAAATACGCAAGCATCTCCGGATAACTTCTGTTCTTTCGGAGCATGGACTCCCTGCCCTGATACCGTAAAGCTTCCTCCACGGCCCTTTCACAACAGCGATAGGGATCCTTCCCTGCGGCGATCACAAGACTGCTGTCCGAAAGGTGTTTCCTGTTCCCCGCTCCCGGAGCCATCCGGATCAGGAGACCGGCCCCGCCCTTCCCGCTCATATCCGTCCTGCAAACCTCCCCGCAGACCGAAAGCAGCACGAAGAAAACATCCTCCTTCTTGAAAAGTAAAAGCTGGGTTCTGTCCGGCGTTTCGGACAGCCGCTTCAGAAAGGCAGGCCTGATCCACCAGTCCTTATGCTGGTAGATGGCCATCGCCCCTTCAAAGTCCGGAACCCTGACCTCATAAGTCATTCCCTCCTTTGCGTCATAGTACTTTTGCGGACCGAAACAGGGATTCTGCACATCGATCCGTCCCTCCGGACAGATCAACGCCGTATCTTCCTTACAATGCACGGTAAATTCTTCCGCTTTCCCCTCTTCCGTACAAGGAGAAAGCAGAAAAACCATTCCGCTGTCCCATACAATTTCTATATCTTCGCACTGAATCGTTGTTCTGCTTTGAAACATAATTATCTCCTGTCATTTAATTTTTCATAAAAACTTCATTTACCAGCTTATTGAAAAAGTTGTCCGCAACAACTTCCCCGGCTCCGATCACACCTGCGCTTTCTTTCAGGGAGGAGACCAGCATCCTGTTCTCCCTTGCCCCCTTCACTTTTCTTTGGTCCGCTACATCCTTTACGATATCAAAATACCTGGGATACCTCTGGATCAATATTCCTCCCAGGATCACAATCTCCGGATCCAGAATATTGATCAGATTACTGATGGCGACTCCCAGATAGAACGCTGACTGATTCAGAATGGATATGGTGAGCATATCTTTCTTTTCCGCCATTTCAAACACATCCTCGATCACCAGGTCTTCCCGTTTCTCATACAGAGGATGCTTCTCTTCCCTGTCCAGTCGTCTTCTCAGTTCCTTAATTACCGCAATTCCCGAGCTTACCGCCTCCAGGCAGCCCCGGTTGCCGCAATTGCACAGGGCTCCGTTGATATCCACCGTAATATGGCCAAATTCGCCTGCAATGCCATTCGCGCCGATATTCAGTTTGCCGTCGATTATGAGTCCGCTGCCGATTCCCATATCAACATCCGTATAGACCAGTGTGCTGCAGTCCCGGGCTTCCCCGCACCAGTATTCCCCGAAAGCGATCACATTGGTATCCTTATTCACAAAGACCGGAATTCCCGTATTCTTCTCCAGAATTTCCCGCAGGGGGAGATAGTTTAAAATCGGCATGTTGGGCGGTGTCAATATGACCCCCTCTGCATAATCTACAGGCCCGGGAACACCCACCCCGATCCCAAGGATCTTACTATGCTCTACGCCCGATCGTTTGATCACCCATTCCACAGACCGGCTTAACATTTCCACGAATTCATTCTGCCCGGAAAATCCTCTGTCCATGGAAAGCTTCTCCATCGCGATCACCTGCCCCCGCAGATTCATGACCGCTACTCTGGTAACGAACTTGTTGATATGTATGCCGATACTGTAGCGGTAATTTTCATTGATGGCGTAGGAGAGCGCTCTCCTTCCGCCTGTTGACTCCAGCTGACCGCCTTTGATCAGATTCAGCTTCTCCAGTTCTTCCAGAATCTTCTTGATCGCCATAAAGGTCAGTCCCGTTGCGGAGGCAAGTCCCGCTTTCGTGGCCGTCCCATTTTTTCTGATATAGTTAAGCACCGATCTTCTGTTGTAATTCTTAAGTTGTACCTGATTGTTCTGTTCCGCCATAATTTTCTCTTGTCCTTTTTATCCTTCTGAAAATATATAAGTATTTTGCCTTATTATACTTCATATTCTGCGAAAAAAGGACAAAAAATGAAAATTTGGCCTTCGTCAGCATGACTCCACTGTTACAATTCACGGCCCAATGTCATTAGGTTAGCTGGATGCGCCTGTCATTTTATAGTTCTCCTTCAGACGCGCTTTCGCTCGATTCCAAACGCAACGGTACTAAATTCGTGAAAAACCTCATTAAGTACCGGCGTTTTACAACGGTCCTCAGGAGAAACATAAAATAGCAGACGCTGAATACTGGCTTAACTAACTGACATCGACCGTGAATCGTAACACTCCATTTCCACTTCGATGCTGGCAATTTCCTGTCCGCTCAGTTTCCGGCTGTATGCGTCCGGCTGACATCCTCCCGCAAACAGGGTGAATCGGCCCGGCTCATACACGGTTTCCCCTTTTTCGTCGATCACGGCAAAACAGCTCCCCTCCACGGTAACGGAAATCTCCTGTTCCTCTCCCGGCTTTAAGGTGATCCGCTTCATGCCGCAGAGCTTATGCACCGGCACCCGCACGGAGGCTTCCTCGTCCCGCACATAGATCTGGACTACCTCATCGCCTTCCATGGCTCCCGTGTTCTTCACCCTGAGGCTTACCGTCACCGCTTCTCCCGGCCCAAACTTCAGCCTGTCCGCCTTCATTTCCGTAAAGGCAAAGGATGTGTAGCCAAGTCCATAACCGAAAGGATAAAGGGGCTCCCCGCGGAAAAATTTATAGGTCCTGTTTTCCATGCTGTAATCTTCAAAATCCGGAAGCTCATTGGTATTCTTATAGAAAGTCACCGGAAGCCTGCCCGAGGGGGAATATTCCCCGAAGAGCAGATCGCTGACCGCCCTGCCACCCATGGCTCCCGGATACCATGCCTGAATAATGGCATCCGCCTGACAGCCTTCCTCAAAGTCAATGGCACTGCCCGTCATATTCACCAGAACAACAGGCGTTTTTCTGGCACAGACGGTTTTGATCAGATCTCTCTGACTCTGCGGGAGCAGCAGATCCTTCTTGTCGCCGGTAAATCCTTCCCTGCCGGTAATCTCTTCCCCTTCTATCGTCTCGTCCATGCCTACCACCAGGATCACCACGTCGGCAAGATCCGTCAGCGCCTTTACTTCCGCCAGACAGTCCCCGGAATACCCCGGATCCTCCAGCTTGTGCTCATACAGATGACAGCCCTTGGAATAATTTACTCTGACGTCCGGCAGCGCTTCCCGGATGCCCTTAAGCACCGTATGATATTCGTTGGCCGTCCCATGATAATTGCCGTTTAAGGGTGTCACCGAATCTGCATTGGGACCGATCACCGCCACATTGTGCAGTTTCTCTTTCTTCAGGGGCAGAATACCGTTATTCTTCAGCAGTACCAGCGATTTTCTCGCCGCCTCCAGATTCAACGCCCGGTGGGCTTCACAGTCGATCACCGTATAATCCATGTCGTCAAAGGGCGTTTTTTCGTCGAACATGCCCAGTTTCATTCTGGTCGTCATCAGCCTGACGCAGGAGCTGCGGATTTCTTCCTCCGTAATCTTATCTTCCTGCAGCGCCTTCAGGATATGGGCGTAGGTATTACCGCAGTTCAGATCGCAGCCGTTCTTCAAGGCCAGCGCCACAGACTCCACAGGTGTAGCCGTAACGCAGTGATGCAGATGGAAATCGGCGATAGCCCAGCAGTCAGAGGTAAAGTAGCCGTCAAATCCCCATGTTTCCCGCAGCAGATCCACCATCAGCGTTTTGCTGCCGCAGCAGGGTTCCCCGTTGGTACGGTTGTATGCACCCATGACCCCTTCCACTCCCGCATCCACCAGTTCCCTGAAAGCCGGCAGATAAGTTTCCGCCATATCCTGCATGGTCGCTTTCGCGTCAAACTCATGCCGCAGCCCCTCCGGCCCGCTGTGAACCGCGAAGTGCTTGGCGCAGGCGGCCGTTTTCAGATACCGCTCATCCGTTCCCTGCAGCCCCCGCACATAAGCCGCACCCAGCTTTCCCGTAAGGTAAGGATCTTCACCGTAGGTCTCCTGCCCCCTGCCCCATCTGGGATCGCGAAAGATATTCACATTGGGACTCCAGAAGGTGATCCCTTTATAAATGCCGTAATCTTCATATTTCTGAAAGGTATTGTATTTGGCCCTTCCCTCCGTGCTGACCACATCCGCGATCCGTTCCAAAAGCGCCGCGTCAAACGTAGATGCCATACCGATGGCCTGCGGAAATACGGTAGCCATACCGGAACGTGCTGCCCCGTGCAGGGCTTCGTTCCACCAGTTGAAGCTCTGCACGCCCAACCGCTCGATCTTCGCCGCCTCAAAGAGCATCTGGGAGGCGCATTCCTCCACGCTCATCCGATCCACCAGATCTTTTGCCCGCTCTTTAAAGGACAAAGTCTCGTCCTGATATTTCTGCTTCATTCTATAGTTTCCTCCATTCCGAAACTTCCTGTTCTTATCTCCTTATTCCTGTCATTTCAACTTCCGGCCATCCGCCCTTCTTTCCCCTCAGAATTCCCGGATTCTTCCCAGCAGTTTCGCACAGCAGATCGTCCGGGCAGCATTCTCCACCGCATCCATCTTGTTAAAAGCCGTCGTCAGATCCTTCCCGCAGGTGATAATGCCATGATTCTGGAGGAAGATCACATCGCTGTCTGCCGCCGCCGTCCTTACCTTGTCCGCCAGCTCTCCGGAACCGGCCGGGGCATAGCCCGCCAGATTGATTCTGCCGATCACCGTCGGCACCTCGATAAGACAGTTGTCCGGAAGCGTCTGCCCACATACTGCAAAGGCGGTAGCCGCCGCCGGATGGCTGTGCACCACTGCTCCGATCTCAGGCCTGACAGTATAGATCCCGGCATGCAATTCTGCTTCCCGGGAAGATTTTCCCATTCCCCAGATAACGGTTCCATCCAGCTTCTGGCAGATCAAAAGCTCCGGCCTCAGTTCCCTCTTGTTCACGCCCGACGGCGTGATCAGCATGGCATCTTCCGATACTCTGACACTGATATTGCCGTCCGTACCACTGACCAGCCCCCTCTCATACAACAAGACCCCAATCTCACAAAGCTGTACCCGCAGTTCTCCGTATTCCTGCATCATAAGCACATCCTCCTTTTCCATCAGGCATCCGGGAAGAAATGTTCTTCCAACATGGCGCATAACGTATGATAGACCGGAAGATGATACTCCTGAATATCCGCCGTCACCTGAGCCGGAACGATCATGCAGACATCACTCAGCTCCTTTAGTTTACCGCCGTTTCTTCCCGTCATGGTGATGACCTTCACCCCCTTCGCCGCCGCCACTTTTGCCGCCAGGACCACATTCGCGGAATTCCCCGAAGTGCTGAGTCCCAGAAATACATCGCCGCCCTGGCCATAACCGTAAACCTGTTGGGCGAACACCATCGCCGGATCCACATCATTCAAAAATGCGGTGGAAAGGGCGCCATGCTGCGTCAGCGCGATTGCCGGAAGCGCTCCCTGAAGCTTTTCGCCCTGTTCGCCAAACCGCTTTCTTTCCTCCGTCGGCAGCATCCGCTGTTTATAAAAGCCCTTCATCAGTTCCCCCACGATATGGTCGGAATCCGCCGCACTGCCGCCGTTTCCACAGACTAACAGCTTGCCGCCTTTCTCATAACATTCTTCCAGTAATCTGTACGCCTGCTCTATCGCACCCCGCATCTGCGCAAGCGCCGGGTAACGCTCTATCAAATGTGTTAAATGATCCATTCTTTCCTCCATGCACGATTTATTCAACCTGCTCTTCTCCCACCTGTCTTCGCACTGCCTGCACCGCCTTTTCCAGGAAGGCTTCGCTGCCAAAACTTCCCGATTTCAGCACGAGATCGATGTCTCCCAGCGCCGACCTTCCCCGCATCAGGGGAATTCCCGCTTCGATCTCTCTGATCATATCCATGCGGTAGATCTTAAGCGCCTCCGTCACCGCCGCAGAAGTATCACCGCCCGCCACCACCAGCTTTCTGCAGCCGCTTTCTTCCATCACGCTGCGGGCGATCCGGCACATGACGCCGGAGATCCGTTTCCCCACTGCCTCATCGGAAAGTCCGTGTGCGGCGCCCCGCCTTTTGGTCTCCTCCACGGCTTCCGGTGCATTGGCAGTATGCAGAAGACAGATCCCCTTTTCCTGCATCTTCCGCAGCGCCGCCTTTGTCCATGCCTGTATCGTTTTCTCGAGTCCTTCTTCCGCACAGATCTCCTGCGTAGGAAATTCCAGCACCGGACAGCCCTTCTCCGTCCGGAAGGAGGCCAGCCCGTCCGCCCGCAGGCGCATCCCGTGGAAGGTCCCCCAGCATCCCGCCAGACTGCCGTCCTCCCGTACCGCCGTCCAGGCGTGTTCCAGGTCGTACATGTGCTGGATGTCATAGTCGTAGTAGACCGCGTACTCGATGATGAACGCCGCGCCATGCTCCGCCGGGTCCAGGGTCAGATCGCGGAAGCTCTGGGACCTCCCCTTCTCCCGGAAAACCGTATAGCCGATGTGCCGGATGGGGAACGGTTCCTTCCTGTCCCGGTAGATATGGGGCTGGCAGCACAGAACAAGTTCTTTCTGATCGTTCATGGGATGCTCTCCTTTATTTTGTCATTTTGCCGGCCGGTTCGTACATGTTTCCATATAAAAATACATGGACATTAGGTGCCGTTCTTTATTATACTATATCCCAGCCCGGTCCCTCTTGCAATGTAATCTAGCACTGTGCTATGATGTTGTC
>OFFV01002084.1_pt1 | contig 10142 bp, 10 predicted proteins | sample 1521461 | NCBI WGS metagenome assembly OFFV01 (sample SAMEA3504120, study PRJEB24116) | mouse gut metagenome | biome: mouse gut; feature: mouse-associated habitat; material: faeces | place: Denmark | collected 2011 | reverse complement strand
AGAAGCCCATCGCACAAGCCGGCGAACAGCTCCGGCGTCTCTTCGCATGCGATGACCGGCGCCGCTCCCGCAACGGCTACGGCGTGGACGTAGCTGCTCCCCAGCCGGAGCTCCCGCGGCTCCCGTCCCTCCGATGCCACGTGGTTTGAGGCGGATGTGACGGCAATCAAAGGTGTTCCAGCAAACATAAGCATTCCTCCTCTCGTTTTCCCCTTTAGCATACTTGCTTCGCTTTCGTTTGTCAAAACTGCTTTTTAAAATAAATCGGTTTGCTATTTGTTTCGCAAATAGCAAACCGCCATGCTTCCAATATCAACAAATGGCAAGCCATGTCTCGCCGGAAAAATTGTGCAAAAAAATGATATGCCTGCGGTCCTCGCCGCGGCGGACGGTCCGTTTTGCCGGAAATACCCGGCCTTAATTATATAGACCGTGCCAATTGATTCCATTAAATCTTCAAATTATACGAAACGCCTTTTCAATGCTATTATGACGATAGATTTATTGCTGCTCTGTACAATAGGGAATTACGAGAGGATGTGTGGATAGTGGACCGATTTGAAGAAATCAAGCTGGAGAGCCTCCAGGACAGCTGGGTCATCATGTATACCTTCGTGGCAAAGGAGCTGTACGACAAAGCGGGACTCGAGGGGGAGTCCGCCCTTCGGGAGGCCGTCCGTCGCTACGGACGCGACCGGGGGCTGACCAACCGGCAGCGGCTTTTGGACAACCACATTAAAATCAATCTTGAGACGCTTTTCCACGAAGGGAGGGACCGGCCCGGCGAACCACGGTTTCTCTCCAAAGTGATCCGCAGTACCCGTGAGGAGCGCATCAGCGACACGCTGATCTGCTCTTTTGCAGACGTATGGAAGCGATACGGGGCAAAGCATCTCGGCAGAATATACTGCGAGGAGTTTCATATTGCGTGCTATCAGGCTTTCGGTTTTGGTAAAACCAAGGTCAACCTTTCCCGTACGCTGACCCAGGATGGCGATGATCGCTGTATTTTTTACCACACCTACCGACCGGAAAACCTGACGGACGAGGAGCGCCGGTTAAGTTTTGAGGAGTATGACCCCGGTTATGTCAAGCCTCAGAAGCCAATGCCAAAGCCGGAGGGAAAAAGCGGCTTCAATATGCTTTGGATTAAAATGTATTTCTACCTGCTGGAAACGGCTGTAGAACGTCTGGGGGAAACGGGAAAGGTTTTGGTTGCGGCGGGCCTGCGCAACGCGGCCGTCGAGCAGGCGAGGGTCTTTCTTGCGCAGGCCGGCGCTACGGAGAGAACTGTGGACCGCGCCTATCTGACAGACCACTTGCCGCTGAAACTGCGGATAGAGGAAGAGCCGCTATGGGATACGTATCATCAATGGGGCGCGAAGCGGTTGCTGCGGGACAACTTCTACCAGGTCCTGTTTGAGGAGGTTCACTATGACGAGACATAAAAAAATTCCCTGCGACAATCAGGCGCAGGATCGATGGGCGCGGTTTTACCTGACAACGGCGGAGGCGGTTTGCCGGCGTTTTGGCCTGCCGGGCAGGGCGGCGGTCCGCGACGCTGTCCGGATGTATGGAGAATCCCTCGGACGGCAGCGGCGCAGCTTTCTGCTGGAAAACGGCAGAAAGCCGCATTTGGATAATCTTTTTGACAACGGCCCTCTTCCCTGCGGCGAACGGACGGAGAAGGAGTGGATTCGATCCTGTCCGCAGGAGGTGTTTGTCAATATCGGCGCTTGTCCCTGTGCGGCCTGCTGGAATGCAGCCCATGGCGCGGAGATAGGGAAAATATTTTGTGAGGAATTTTATCCCGCTTATATTTTTGCGGCCGTGTCGGCGAAAGCGCAGGTTAACGTTGGCCGGGAGCTGGTCAATGAGGGCGATACGCTTTGCCGCATTTCCGTCTATTTTCGTCCAGCCAACCTCCCTGTGGAGGAGCGGGGCTTCTACTTTGATGAATTTGATCCAGCTTACCGCGCGCCCCGGAAGCCCTGTCCTGAGGACGGGTTTCGGTATGATTTGGGCCTGACGCTTCTGCGCGGCTGCTTTGCCAGATGCGCCGGGGCGTGGCTGGGCGCCGAGGGGGAACAATTTGTGGAATCCGCCGCCGACGCGTTCCTCCAAAAGGAGGGCCTGTCATGAATTTTATGGAACAGTTTTCCGCGCGCATGCTTCAGGATTGCTGGAGCCTGCTTTACAAAAATCTTGCCTGCTGCGTTCTTGACCGCTGGGGTAAAATGGGAGAGTCCGCTGTACGGAAGGCCGTGCATTTATGCGGCGAAAGAATGGGGACGCTTGAGCGGGAGAAGCAGACTGCTCAGGGCCGCCGCAGTAATCTGGCAGCCTGTTTTTCTCAGCCGCAGATGGTTTTGCCGGATCCCCGCTTCCAGATTAAGTGGCAGCTTTTCAATGAGCAGGAGGCGGTTTTTGACGTGCTTTCCTGCCCGATTCGGGACCTGCTCACGGAAAGAGGCGGGAGCGGGGCGCTCCTTCTCTTCTGCGAGGAGCATCTGCACGGCTGCATCATGGGCTATACGGAGACAGTCGGCCAGTGCTGTCTGGCAGAGGACTTTGCCTTTCCGGGAGAATGCTCCTGCCGCTTCTCCTGCTATTTCCGTCCTGCAAATCTTCCCCCTGACAGTCGGGAGCTTCGCTTCAGCAGCGGGCCCCTGGCGGAAGAGGCGGCGCCGGGGACCTATGCCGTCGATCCAAATGCAGAGGTTCGCATAACGCGCTGGGCTTCGATACTGGTGGACAGTTTCCTCAGGGAATGTGTTAAAATCCATGACAGCGGCGCTGTCTGCGCTGTTGCATCAGGGTTGAAAGCCGCCGCAGGGGAAACGATCTCATATTGCCGGTCGCTCTGCGCCGCCGTCCATCGAAATCTGGACGACGATTTTGTTAAGCGGAATTGCCTCTGGGGCCAGCCGCCTCATGCGGATGAAGAGCTTGCCCCGGAGGCGGCTTCGCTGATAGAAATTAACTACTGCCGGCTCCTGCGGGAGGCGGCTGGGCAGCGGTGAGGGGAGAAGCGGCAATGGAAAATATTTATCAGAGATATACCCCTGAGCAGATGGAAACAATCCATCTTGCTGATTTCTATACCATGCTGTACGCGATTCTCGGGCAGACGCTGCTTGACGCGCTGGGCATAGAGGGGGAAGCGGTCTTGCGGGAGGCTACGCGGCGGTATGGGGCTGACCGCGGCCGGACCCGCCGGCAGAACCATCTCAGCGCCAATGTGAAGATCAATATGAAAAATCTTTTCAGCATCGGCAGCGACCTGCCAACCGATCCCCGCTTCTGCGGTCAGGCGCTGAAGCTGACTCCGGAGGAACGAAACCATCGTACGTTACGCTGTCCGATGGCGGAGCTGTGGGGGCGGGAGGGCTATCAATATGTAGGCCGGATCTACTGTGAGGAGTTCCATCCGGCCTGCTACGGCAGCTACGCATACGGCTATACACGGGTCGGTTTGGCCAGGACGCTGACCCAGAAGGGCGACAGCTTCTGCTCGTTTAATATTATCCTGCGGGCGGAAAATTTACCGGAGGAACTGAAAAGCATCTGTTTTGAGGAATATGATCCCTTTTTTACAGGACAGACCCATGATATTCCCCGGGCGGAGGGGAAATCCGGCTACAATTCCCTGTGCGTCCGAGTGTATTATTACCTTTTGGAGGTTATGCGGGAGCGGTTCGGAGAAGAGAGGGACGGTGTGCTGCAAAAGGGGCTTATCGCTTTTGCGCGTTATGCTGCCGGTGCGCTGCGCACGTACGCGGAGGAAATGGGGACTCCTTTGACGCCGGCCTTTGTCGAGTCTCATTTTCCCCTTTCCATGCAGCCTGAGCAGGAGCCGCTTTGGGCGCGCTATGCCGGTCATGGGGCCAGAAAGTTCTTGCAGGCCGAATTCTATCCTGCATTTGAAAAATACCTCGGTTTCCGGTCATAAGTGTGGCGACTGCATCCAGGCTTTTATGCGTTTATAAGGGAGAAGACTATGGAGAAAATCTATTCCTTTTTTTCACATGAGGACGACTATGCCGATCTGGACATTACGGCGGCTGCAGCGCGGCTCAGCCGTGCCATTCAGTGCCGGACGGTCAACTATGCAGATCGCAGCTGTACGGATTTTGGAGAGTTTGATAAGCTGCATGAACTGATCCGCAGAGAATATCCCCATGTTGCGGCACGGGGGACCATGGAAACCATCGGCGGACATGCCCTGCTTATCACGCTGGCCGGCAGCAGCCAGGGTCTTGCGCCGTGCTTGCTGATGGCCCATCAGGATGTAGTCCCCGTTGCCTCCGGCACAGAGACAGAATGGGTCTATCCGCCCTTTTCCGGAGCTATTGCCGACGGCTATATCTGGGGGAGGGGCGCTCTGGATGTAAAAAATCAGGTATTCGGCTGTCTGGAAGCAGCCGAATACCTGCTCTCTCGAGGTGCCGCGCTGGCCCGCACGGTTTATCTTGCCTTCGGAGATGATGAAGAGACGCTCCGCTTGGGTGCCAAAGCTCTGGCGGAAACCCTGCGCAGCCGGGGCTTACGGCTGGCGTACGTTCTGGACGAAGGCGGCGGAAAAATCCAGTGCGCCGCCGATTATGGCGCGCCGGAGACGTATATCTCTCCTGTGGGCGTTATGGAAAAGGGCTGTGTTGATCTGGAGCTTTTCGCTGCGGGGAGCGGCGGACACGCCGCCCGTCCGTTCGGCGGCACGTCCTTGGGAAAGATCAGCCGCGCGATTGCCGGCATTGCTTACCACCCCTTTCCCCCGCGCCTGCCGCCTGTGATGGCCCAGCTTTTCCGTACGCTGGCGCCGTATGTGACGAAAGAGCCGCTGCGGACGCTGGTACAGGATGTTGACGGTAACGCCAGGGAAATTGCCCGCTGGTGCAGCGGCGTTCCCAGTCTGTATCCTATGGTTTCCACGACCGCTGCGCCTACGATGATCTGCGGGGGCAGTGAGATGAGCAACGTCCTGCCCCGAGATATGCGCGCGGTCATCAATTTGCGCCTGATGGAGGGAGACACCATTGACAGTGTGCGGCGGCATCTCGCGGAGGCCGTACAGGATCCGGACGTCTCGATGCGGTTTCTCCGGGCCGACAACCCCTCTGCTTCGGCGCGGACAGATGGGTTTGGATATGCCAGCGTAACGGCCTCTATGGCCCGATATTTCAAGGATGTTGTATTGGTTCCCTCGCTGATAACCGGCGCTACGGACGCGCGCCGGTATGAGATTGTTTGCGACACCTGCCTGCGGTGCAGTCCCTTTATGGCATCTGCCGAGGATGTCGCTAAGGGGATTCATGGAACCAACGAGAAAATCTCTCTGCGCGCTTATGCGCAGGGAATCCGGGTTTTGATCCATCTGCTCCAGGAGACGGCTGTGGAGTAAATACCTGCCGCTGTATAAGTAGGAGACGGGCTGCGTTTTCCGCTTAAGCCCGGGTCAGTTTGCCATGTGCCTGCAATAAGAACGTACTGCCGGAAATCCAAACAGAGGAATCTCTATGATGCAGGCCCCGATCATAGCGTACGGCGTCCCCGGCGCAGTCATGGACAGCGCCACCGGCGCGATACAGAACACCAGCCCGGAGGCCTGCGCCTGGATGGGCGCGCCGTTTTCGCGTTCTGCCGCCCGGGGTTCCAGTGTTTTTCTACGGTCTTTCTCGCAATTTTCTCACAGAGCGGCGGTAGATTCGATGAAAATGTCTTTACGCATCATACAAATTGCCTGCGGCTACTGTCAGAGCCCAAAGGGAATTGACATCGTTCGGGTTAAGCAGTATACTTGCTGATATCAGTTCGGTAAAGTACCATTTTCAAAAACTGAACAAATCGGGGTTTGATAGAGCGCAATAACTTCCGGTTTTTCGGAATCAAAAAAGAGGAAGAATACAATGAATATACAGCATCCACAGGAAAATATTATTAAAACTTATGACTATAACGGGATTGCCGTTGATTTGATTGAATGGAGCGACACTATCTGGTGTGGAAAAGTCGGTTACGCAGACAATACTATTGACGAACCGAATGTGGAAAAAATTATGGAAGATTTTATGTCTGTTTCCACCTTGCCAAACAGCCGTGAAGATAATTGGGACATTTGCATGAGTTTGAATTATCTTTCACGCGAACGACCCAGTGGCGTAATGTTTGGATTTCTTGTCACAACTGATGTTCAGCCGGATTCATACGATATTTGTAAAATACCCGCTGCAAAATTTTTGAGGATAAGAATGTGTGACGAAACTGCAAGAGTACTCGGACATGAACCGTGGGAGGGCGGCATTCCTCCATATCAATGGATTGGAGAGCAAATAGCCCCTAAACTCGGCTATACTTATGGCAATGACACACTTCCAATCGTTGAATACTATGGTTTTTTCAAACCAGAAGAGGGGACTCACGAGTATTGTTACTTGTATGTTCCCGTAAAGAAAAATAGTGCTGTGACAAAATAAGGTCCGGTTTGAGGGGGATTTCACTTGGGTGAAATCCCCCTTGACAGACGGCGTTGTTGTTTTGCGGGAATTTTCCCCCCCACACCGCCTCGAAAAGCTCCTCCGAGGAGACCACCCGCCCCCGGTTTTGGAGGAGATGCCAGAGGATGGAAAACTCCAGAGGGGTGAGGGAAAGCTCCTTCCCGTTGAGGGTGCATTTGTGGCTTTGGCGGGAGATGGAAAGGCCCCGAAGATCCAGTGTGTCCTCCTCCTGCTTTGCCTCGCCGGGGCTGTTGTACCGGGTGTAGCGGCGCAGCTGGGTTTTGACGCGGGCCACCAGCTCCAAGGGATTAAAGGGCTTGGTGACGTAATCATCCGCCCCCAAAGTAAGGCCGGTGATTTTATCCATATCTTCCACCCTGGCTGTAAGCATGATAATGGGATAAAAGTACCGCTCCCGGATACGCTGGCAAAGGGTAAAGCCGTCCATATCCGGCAGCATCACATCCAACACCGCCAGGGCGGCCTCCTCCCGCAGGGCGTACTCCAGGGCCGGAAGGGCGGTATAAAATTTGGCTGTCTCAAACCCCTCGCTGCGCAGGTACAGCTCCACCAAATCGGCAATCTCCTTCTCGTCATCCACAATGATGATTTTCTTTTCCATCTTTCTCACCTATTCCCCGCGTTTTTTCAAAGCAGCTCCCGGCGCGCCGGAGGCCCCAGGCCGCTGCTTCTTATTATAGCTTTGTGGGTGGCAAAGCACAAGCTGCGGGGCGCTATAACCAGTTTACCAGATGTGGGCCGTCAGGGTGTGCTTTTTTCCTTGCGATTTTCTGACAAAATACTGACAGAAGCAACCCTTACCTTCCAGAGAGCGAAAACGATTGCCTGGAGTCTTGGCTAGCAGGGCCGAAGGGACGCGAAGCGGCCCGTTAGGGCTGCAGGGGACAAAGGCAGAGCCCCGGCCGCCTTCCGCAGAAGACGGAACTCCTTTCCGAAGGGCGCATTTTACTTTGACATGCCTTCGGCAACGTGGCCTACGGCCAATCATTCTTTTTGAAAGAAAAAAGAAAGGTGGAAGCCTTGCGCCCTATGCCGAGGGCGGCACCCTGGACGAGGGGCGGCGGGTCTTTTGGTGACAAACGGCGGACAGCCGTTTGGAGCTGAAAAGCCCGACGGGCCGGTGCCAGGGGGACGCACGGGCTACCCATCAAAAACATCCCAGTGGGATGTTTTTGAGAGCACCGAAGCGAAGGCGTTGGGCTTCGTTTTGGTTGGCGCAAGGCTCGTTCCTGGACTTTGTTTTCTGGCAGCAGCAGGCACTCGCCTGCACACTTTGCAAGAATTAAGCCTCCCGTCGGGCCCCCCGCTGGTGGTTTTAGACAATTTTATGGAATTTGATTGTTCATGTTATGCAATGATTATGGAAAAACCCAGTTGCAATCCCTCCTCCGGCGTATTATAATGCAGGGTAAGAACGGTAGCGCTTTACACTGTTACTACCCGAAAGGTAGTGTCTGCAAGCAGGGGAAAGCGCGTGCCGGACCGAAGAACAGGCTCTAAGACCCCTGTGCTTTACAACAAAGAGCCGCGGCCTCAAATGGGAAGGGCCCGCGGCTACAGAAAGGAAACGAATGAATATGAAACGTTTTGCAGCGTGCCTGCTGGCCGCCCTCATGGTTGTTGCCATGGCGGCCTGCAGTGGCAACAACAACCAGCAGTCCTCCACTCCCGGCGGCAATGCCGGTAACAGCACCTCTGCCGGAAACGACGCCCCCGCCGGAACGGTCACCATTAAGGTGGGCGGCATTGGGCCCCTCACCGGGGACCTGGCCCAGTACGGCACCGCCACCGAGTGGGGCGCCCAGGTAGCGGTGGATGAAATCAACGCCCTGAACGGGCCGATCCGCCTGGAGTACGACTTCCAGGATGACACCGGCGTGGCCGAGACCGGCGTGGCCGCCTACAACAGCCTGAAGGACTGGGATGTGGACGTCATCTATGGCACCACCACCACCGCTCCCTGCGTGGCCGTGGCCTCCGAGACCTTTGCCGACCGCTACTTCCAGCTGACCCCCTCCGCTTCCTCCCCCGACGTCACCGCGGGCAAGGACAACGCCTTCCAGATGTGCTTCACCGACCCCGGCCAGGGTGTGGCCGCCGCCAACTACCTGAAGGACAACAATCTGGGAACTAAAATTGGCGTGATTTACAACAACGGCGACGCCTACTCCACCGGCATCGCCCAGGCCTTTGCCGAGAAGGCCAAGGAGCTGGGGCTGGATGTGGTAGCCACCCAGACCTTCCCTGCCGACACCACAACCGACTACACTGTGCAGCTGAACGCCTGCAAGGATGCCGGGGCCGATCTGGTCTTCCTGCCCATCTACTACACCCCCGCCTCCCTCATCCTGGCCCAGGCCAAGCAGATGAGCTACGCCCCCATCTTCTTCGGGGCGGACGGCATGGACGGTATGCTGGATATGGAGGGCTTCGACAAGTCCCTGGCCGAGGGCCTGATGCTGATGACCCCCTTTAACGCCAGCGCCGCCGATAGCCGCACCACCACCTTTGTGGAGAGCTACAAGAAGCTCTCCGGAGGCGTTCTCCCCAACCAGTTTGCCGCCGACGGCTACGACTGCATGTACGCCATCTACGAGGCTTGCTGCCAGATTGAAGGGGTGGGGGAGATGGACCACAGCCAGCTGTGCGATGCCCTCATCGCCCTGTTCACCAGCGGCACCTTTAAGGTGGACGGCCTTACCGGCACCGGCATGACCTGGCTGGAGAGCGGCGAAATCTCCAAGGACCCCGTGGTGGTCAAGGTGGAGAACGGCGCCTACATCAACGCTTAAATAATGGGTCTTCTGTGAGCATGGGGAAGGGGACCGCCGGAATTTGGCGGCCCTCTTCTCCCTATTCCCGAAAGAGAGGTGTGTACATGTCCTTCCTGAGCAACATACTCACCGGCGTCAGCCTGGGCAGCATCTACGCCATCATCGCCCTGGGCTACACCATGGTGTACGGCATCGCCAAGATGCTGAACTTCGCCCACGGCGACGTGATCATGGTGGGGGCCTACGTGTGCTTCTTCGCCATGGGCAATTTTAACCTGCCCCCGGCGGTGGGGGTGGTGCTGGCGGTGGTGGTGTGCACCGTGCTGGGCATGGTGATTGAACGGCTGGCCTACAAGCCCCTCCGGGCGGCCCCTTCCCTGGCGGTGCTGATCACCGGCCTTGCCATGAAGATGATGGACCGGCCCCTGTCGGACATCATCGCCGTCACCATGCCCTGCTTCGGCACCACGGACCGCACGAGGAACAATGCCGTCATCCTGGCGGAGAAGCTGGGGACGGTGCTGAAAACCGTGGATATCACCGCCAGCGTCCGCAGCCACTTCCGGGACATCGGCCAGGACCCGGAGAACCACGACGTTACCTATTAGAATGACCAGGCCAGGGAGCGGACCCAGGTGCTGATGGACATCGCCAACCAGACCGGCGGTCTTGTCATCGGCACCGGGGACCTCAGCGAGCTAGCGCTGGGCTGGTGCACCTACAACGGCGACCACATGAGCATGTACGCCGTCAACGCCTCCATTCCCAAGACCCTGGTGCGGCATCTGGTGGCCCATCTGGCCCGGGACAACGCCGGCAAGGACGAGGCCCTTCACGACGTGCTGGAGGACAT
>OFFV01002075.1_pt1 | contig 10179 bp, 14 predicted proteins | sample 1521461 | NCBI WGS metagenome assembly OFFV01 (sample SAMEA3504120, study PRJEB24116) | mouse gut metagenome | biome: mouse gut; feature: mouse-associated habitat; material: faeces | place: Denmark | collected 2011 | reverse complement strand
GCTGTGCATCACCGCCCTTGACCAGGCCGGTGCGGCCCGGATGTACGAGACGCTGGGAGAGGACTACTTCTCCTCCGTGCGGGAGGAGTACCGCATCCGCACAGAGGCCGCGGCGGCGGCGCTGGAGAAGATCCCCGGCGTGCGGTTCCCCTCTCCCCAGGGGGCTTTCTATCTGATGGCGGCGCTGCCGGTGGACGATACGGAGAAGCTCCAGTACTTCCTGCTGGATGAGTTCCAGGACCGGGGGGAGACCATGATGTACGCCCCCGGCGCCGGGTTCTACGCCGACCCCGAGCAGGGCCGGGACAAGATCCGTCTTGCCTGCGTGAAAAACGCCGCCGAGCTGACACGGGCCATTGAGCTGTTGGGCCTTGGCATTGCGGCCTACCATCGGAAAAACGGGAATTGAGCATTATATTGAATTTTTGGGCTTTTATAATGGATAAAATGGAGGGAAGAGAATGATCCGTCACATTGTCATGTGGAAATTCAGGCCCGGCACGGAGGCGGAGGCGCGGGCCTTTCTGGACGGCCTGCGGGGGCTGTACGGGGTGATCCCCCAGATCAGGGAACAGGAGGTGTGCGCCAACTGCGTCCCCGGCAACTATGACGCGGCGCTGATTTCCGTTTTCGATTCCCTGGCGGACCTGGAGGCGTACAAGACCGATCCCCGGCACGTGAAGGTGTCCGCCCTGTGCAAGGCCATCCGCACCGACCGGGTGGCTGTAGACTGCGAGGTGTAGGGCCATGGCGATGCGACTGGACAGCTTTGGCCTGACGGAGCTTGCCGCCAAGCCGGAGGACGCCTTCCGCCTGGCCGGGCTGGCGATGGCCGAGGGGCGGCGGATTCCCGGCTACGGCGGGGATTACTACTATTACCGCACGCGGCGGCGGTTATCCGCACCCGCCTGGACCCGGAAACCGGCGAGGAGGAGCTGCTGGGCATGGACACCCACGCCGGTACGGACTGCCAGTGGACCTGCCAGGTGGTGAAGGACATCACGCCGGAGGACGCCGGCCCCCTCAGCCGCCGGGTCCTGGTGGGCCTGGCGGGGCGGGACGACCTGGCGGCGGTGGACCTGCTCTGCGCGGACGTGCTGCCGGACCTCCGGGAGGGGGACGAGCTGCGCCTGGGCATGGCGGGCTTTCCGCTGCGGATCTCCTACGACGAGGGGGAGAGCGGCGGCGTGGTGGAGGCCCAGCAGAACGCCACCCTGCTCCAGGGCGTGGTGAAGGACGCCAAGGTGGGGGAGAGCTACCTGGGGCTGGAGCCCCTGACCAGGTTCGTCAGCGTCACCGTCTCCACCCCCCTGGGGGACGTGGAGCTGTGCCACCCTATGGAATTGGTGGCGGAGGGGCAGCGGGACCTGGTGAAGCCGGGCTCCGTGGTATCCGCCCTGTGCGAGCTGTCCGGAAACTGCGCGGCGGGGGAGTACGCCGGCGGCATCGTCTTTGACGAGGACCGGGACTGGGCAGCGCTGTCCGCCTTCTTCCGGGAGGGCGGCGGGGCGCGGCTGCGGCCCCTGCTGCGGAGCGACTGCGCGTGTACCTTTCTGGAAAACCGGCAGGAGGGGCAGGAAAACGCCCTGGCCCTGCTGATGATGGTCCGGGAGGACCTGGCGGCGGCGGGACTGAACCGCTGCGCCATGGGCCGGCTCACCGGCGAGGGCATCCGTACCGAGATACTACCCCCATCCGTTCCTCCGGAGAAACGGGAGGACTGGGTGGAGAAGCGGGTCCGCAGTGGATGCCAGGTGCTGATTACCAACCCTAAATGCGTAGAAACCGGCCTGGATTTAAATGATTTTACCACCCTCATTTTCTATAGCATGGGCTACAACCTGTTCACCCTGCGCCAAGCGTCCCGGCGTTCCTGGCGAATCAATCAAAATGCGCCCCGGGTGGAGGTCTATATGTTCTACTACGCCAACACCATGCAAGCCAAAGCGATGAAGCTGATGGCCTCCAAGCTGGCTGTAGCGGGAATCATAGAAGGCAATCTATCCGAGGAGGGTCTTGCCGCTATGAGCGACGTAAAGGATCTTGCCTCTCAGATGGCGAAAGAATTGACCCAAGGAATCAAGGACAATGTGGAAGACATTGCTGCTGCCTTTAAGAAAATGGCGATTCTCAACCCTCATAGGGAACGTGTCCAGCCCGCAGCCCTGCCCGTTGCTGCTGTGGAAGATATGTCCGCCCCCATTACTACAATGGAACAGCCACAGATTCGGACCGCCGATGCGGAGAACAAACGGGTCTTGTACGAGGAGCTGCTGCAAAGAACATTGGAAGAACACAGAAAAAAGAAGTCGAAGAAAAAGCCAGTGGACGAAAACCAACTGTCTTTCTTCGATTTTGTTGCTTGAAGGAGGAAAAATGTGAATATTACCATAAATCGGGCTGAATTGCTGCACGCCGTCAAGCGTGCAGCTGCGATTGCCCCAACCGACTCACCTTTGGAATCCCTGAAAGGTGTACTGCTGGAGGTAGATGCAGCTAACAAGGCGCTGATCCTCACGGCCACCAATTTGGAGGTTACACTGAGACAAAAACTAGTCTGCACCGCACAGGAGGACGATAGCCTGGTGATTAACGCCCGCCTTTTGGTGGGGATGCTGGACAAATTGCCCGGTGAAACAGTGGAGCTGAACCGAAATCCGGACGCCAGACAGATGAAGATTTGGAGCGGAGCCTCCCAATATAATATCTCGGTCTGGGAACGAAGCAATTATCCCAAGGAAGAAATTCCTGCTGTGACCAATCTGGTCCGTGCCAGTGGCATTCCTTCTATGGCCAAGCGAACTGTTTTCGCCACCGACGAGAAGAACGAGAAACCTATGCTCAAATGTGTCCACCTCCAATTTACCCAGGACGGCCTGCGGGCTGCCGGGAGCGACGGTCATTGTGTGGTCACCGCCAAGGGAGATAACAAGAGCACCGGAGATTTCAGTATCCTGATTCCCGCTCCGTCTCTGGGCCGGCTGGCTCAGATGTGCGAGGACAAAGATGAATTTCGGGTGGGTACCACTGGGAAAAAGGTTGTGTTTGTCCGGGAGGGCTTTCTGTTCTCTGCCCGGCTGATTGAGGACAAGTACATTGACACGGAATTTCTTACCAGTTCCCTGAAAAGTCACTTCACCGTCCTTACCGATGTAACGGAGCTGCGCAAGTGCTTGGATTCCGTGTCCTGCGTAGAACCCGATGGAAAAGTGCGAATGACTTTTGATGGCATGACACTGTCCTTCCAGTGTGCCGGCGTTCATGGCAGCGCCAACGATGCCATCTCCGTGGCTCCGCTGACAGGAATGCCCCAGGGGGAGTATTGGTATCTTGTAAAGCAGCTGAGTAGTTGTCTGCGTTCCCTGTCTGGTACAGCTACATTGGGCGTTGCCGCCGGAGGGATACTAACGCTAAATACCGAAAATGCTTTCTATATGCAGACGGGCGTCCGGTCCAATGTGGTTCAGCCCGCACCCAAAAAGAAGGTAAAGAAGCTGCCTGCTACGAAGAAAGCAGCGTAGGAGGTGGGTACGGATGAAGATTCCTACTATTTGCCGCTACTGCGGAAGTGTGATCCGTCTGGTACCAGCCCGGAAGATTTATGGGGCTTCCACCGACCGGTTGGGCCTCACCGGTGAAAACATCTACCTATGTCAAAACTGCAACGCCAGGGTGGGCTGCCACAAGGGAAGTAACCGTCCTCTGGGCAACGTAGCCAATGAGGTACTGCGTCTCAAGCGCAGAGAGACCCATCAGGTCTTTGACAGCTACTGGCAAGAAAACGGAATGAGCCGGACGAAGGCCTACAAGTGGCTGTCCAGCCGGATGAACCTACCAGAAAAAGACGCCCATATTGGTGGCTTTGAGATGGATCAGTGCCAGCAGGCCATCGACCTATGCAGAAAAGATGGATAAAAGTTCGGTAAAGCATATTGCCTCGTGCTCATTCGGCAAGGACAGCCTTGCAACGGTACTGCTCTGCCTGGAACATGGAGAGCCGCTGGATGAGGTTATCTACTGTGAAGTCATGTTCGATCAGAACATTTCTGGGGAGGTTCCAGAGCATAGAGACTTTATTTATAAATACGCAATCCCATTCTTGGAGAAAAACGGGGTTAAAGTAGTTATTCTGCGCTCTGATATAACATTTATCCAGTCGTTTTACAGTATATGCAAAAGAGGAAAACATGCAGGCCAAATAAGGGCTTGGCCTTTATGCGGCAAATGCTGCATACAGCGGGATTGTAAACTTGCTCCAGTAAAAGCTTATATGAAAAGTCTTGAGTGTAATGTGGTTCAGTACATAGGTTACGCTTACGATGAACAGGAGCGCCTTATGCGGCTAGAAAGAGGAAAAAAAGTATCGCTGCTTGAGAAATACCGCCTGACTGAGCAAAATGCTGTGGAGTTGTGTAAAAAGGCCGGTCTCTATTCCCCAATCTATCAGTTCGCACCAAGAAATGGCTGCTTTTTTTGCGCAAATGCCAAAATGCGTGAGCTGCGGCACTTGTACGACTATCATCCAAATCTTTGGAGCCGCCTGCTGGAGTGTCAAAAAGCATCTAACAAAAGCACTGAATTATTTAATCGAGACAGCACAATTACAGAAATTGATGAGTTGTTCCAAGCCGAGGACAGGCAACTCTCGCTCTTTGATGAAGTGGCCTAAAACAAAAAGGAGACACACCTTTGAGAGTACAAACAAAACTCTGCAACGACTGCCTGCACTCCTACATGGAGTGCGAACACTTCCACCTGCGGCAGAAGTGCCGCAGCCCGGAGTACAACTCGCCAAACTACACCCATGATATGCTCATGGAGGACTGGGGCCAGGGCTGTTGCCGCTTCTGGACCCCCAACATAAAGAAGGAGTATCGCGATGAAAAATAATTATTCTATCACCGAGCGTAACCGTATCGTAGAGGAACACCTCTACTGCATCGACCGGATTATCCGTCGCAACAGTCCGCTGATGCAGGCTGCCCACCTGGACTATGACGATGTGTACCAGGACCTGGCCATTCGGCTGATTCGATGTGTGTCTGGCTTCGACCCCGACAAGGGCGAATTGGAGCAACACATTATGGCCCAACTCCAGTATGAGTTGCTCAACTGCAAGGACAGCCGCCGCCGGTACGGCTTCACTGCCGCCCCCCGCGACCTGCGGGGTGCAATAATCTCCCTGGACACTTTCCGGGATGCTGACAGCCTGTACCCGGAGGAGTTGGCTGTGGCGTGAGGGACGTTGTCTTTAAGATTCTCCTGATGCCTGATGAAGAACTTAGAGAATCCACATCGTTTTCGGTGCGTCAGTCGGAATCTGGCCCCGGCTGGGAGACAGTGACCGGCTTTTGCTGCTTGGGCGGCTGTGACATGGACGTGTACCGTTTCCAATCAAAGCGGGATGCGTTGCTGTTTGCGGTGCTGTTGAAGGCGGTAGGCTATCAGCCACCACATAATATCGCCTGTGCTGAATGCTATCAGGAATATATGTCCGAACAACTACAAGGAGGAATTGATTCTTATGGCGAATAACCAAAATTCTTTGAAAGACCGAATGCTAGCCGTGATCGCCGACGTGAACGCCCAGGTTGCCGAGCGGGAGGAGCTGGTAGAGATGATTGCCATCGCCTTGCTGACCGGGAAAAACCTGTTCATCCTGGGCGCTCCCGGCCAGGCCAAGAGCTATGCCATCAACGCCTTCCGTAGCCGAATCACCGGCGCCCGGCAGTTTGAGCGGCTGCTCTCTAAACAAACTGATGAGGAACAGCTTTTTGGACGCATTGATCTGTCCAGCCTGATCCCCGGCAGCGTGCCCAGGGATGTACTGGAACAGGATGATTATTGCCAGTGCCAGCGGGACACTTTACAGAATTTGATAAAAAATATTCGCCGCACTAAGGATGCGGACAAAATGGCAACATCCTTAGAACGGATGGAGATCATATCCAGTCAACTGGAAGCTTATGAAAAAGCTCTTGGGCTTGCCCACTGGGGAGAGCCGAAAGTCAACACCGCTGGCAAGATTCCGGAGGCGGATATCTGCTTTCTGGATGAAATCTTCAAGTGCAACGATGGAGTGCTCAACTCTCTACTTACCGCGCTGAATGAACGCAAGTACACCAATGAGGGGCGTACATACCACATCCCCACAATCTCTTTCTTTGCAGCATCCAACGAGATTCCTAATTTCAGCGACCCCCAGGAGAAAATCCTTGAGGCCCTGTACGACCGGCTGGAACTGAAGGTAGTGACGGCAAATATCGAGGATCGGGACAAGCGGCTGGATGTTCTGCGTGACAAACAGGCCGGCCGGGCCGGGCAGATTGCCGCCTCCATCACGCTAGATGAACTGAAGTGGATGCAGGAAGAGGTAACGGACATTCCGGTGCCGGACGTTGTCAACGAACTGGCCGATGATATCCTGTGCCAGCTGCGTAAGGATGCCATAATTGTGTCTGACCGTAAGTACCTTAACTTCTATCCTATCGCTCAGGCCAAGGCGTGGCTGTCCGGACACTCCCAGGTGGAGCCCCAGGACCTGCTGGCGCTGAAAAACTACCTCTGGCAGAAGCCAGGAGAGCGAGCCATGGTGGAATCGGAGCTGAACCGTATGTGCATCAATCCCATGCAGGACAAGGTAAACAACATTCGCGGTATGGCAGCTGAGGCAAAGGAGGAATTCGACGCAGCCAGAGATCAGATGGGCAGTAAAGCGCTGATCAAACTGCGGGGTGAGCTGCTTCACTTGTACAGCGACCAACAGAAGCTGGCCTCCGAGGCCCAGTCCGACAGTGAAAAGCAGATGACAGATGGACTTTTGACCGACCTGGAGATCATCAGCCGTCAGGCCCATGAGGCGGTGGGCTTTACCTACACACCTCTGGAGCAACTGGCTGCCTTGCAATAAAATGGTCTGTATTTGTTCCCGTAGCATCTTTTGATCGTTCCAGCGTACAGAAATAGTAAAAAGGAGAAATGCGCAATGTTAAACCACATTACTATTATGGGCCGTCTGACCCGGGACCCGGAGCTGCGCCACACTCAGGCGGGCGTCCCAGTTGCCAGCTTTTCCATCGCCTGCGACCGAGATTTCAAGGACAAAGCCACTGGCGAGCGGGCCACCGATTTCATTGATATCGTGGCCTGGCGTGCCGCCGGGGAGTTTGTGAGCAAGTATTTCGTCAAGGGCCGCATGGCCGTGGTCTCTGGCCGCTTGCAGATGCGGGACTGGACAGACAAGGAGGGCGGCAAGCGCCGTTCCGCCGAGATCATCGCCGACAGTGTCTACTTTGGCGATTCTAAGACAAAAGAGGGCCAGGAGCCACCGATCAGCGCTGGCGGACCTGTGGAAGCGGCAGGAGGAGACGCGTTTGGCCTGCCGGACAATTTCTCTCCGAATTTCGTTGACTTCTCTGGCGATAACGAACTGCCGTTCTGAACATCAATAGCAGGAAGGGACAAGCTGAAAAGGGGCGGCACGATTTTGTGCTGCCCCAAACTATAAACATTATGGAGGATGCGTATGGAAAAATATTTTGTGTACCTGGAGCAGCTGCGTCAATCTGGAAGAATCAACATGTTTGGCGCCGTCCCCTATTTACAGATGAAATTCCCCGAACTGTATCTTGACCAGGACAAGGCCGCTCGGATTTTACAGACATGGATGAACCGTTATCAGGAGGATGGTGAAAACAAATGCTGAAGCCCTACTGCACCATTGACGCTGTACTGAATTCTCCCTTAGTAAAGATAGCCGCCCCAGCAAAGGTGGAGACCACTGACCGGGTACTATGTTCCACCAGACTGGAGGACAGCATTTATACCGACCTCCGGGCTAGTGACGATGGACTGGATCAGATTGAGCAGACCGCCGGAAAAAAGTTGGCTTCGTTCCCGGCCCTGTCCAAGGACGTGTTCCAGTCCTTTTACTCCCTGCTGCCCCGGCACAACGATGAAAGCACCCTCTCTGTAACAGCCCGGAAATTTAATGCTCCAATTCTGGAGCGTATTACCCAGAGCGAAGATTTTCCCACACTGAAAGCCGTCTGCGAAGGGCGAGAACTGCCCGCCTATGAGGCGGCAGCCGAATTTATCACGCAAGCCGCTGGGGAGTTGGAAGGCCTGCTCTCTGATCTGGGTGGAGGAAAAAACGAGCTGAATACGCTGGAAAAGCTGGAAAAAGCAGAAGCGCAGGCGCAAAAAGATTTGGTAAATCTGTTGGAACAGATGCAGCGGTGCAAGGAGCGTGACGCCCAACTGGAGCAGTCCATAGTGGATGCTGCCAACCGTGTGGACAGTAAGCACCGTCAGGTGGCAGCTGTGGGCAAGATGATCGACACCAGTGCCGCCCAGCATAAGGAGGATTTGACCGCTCTTGTATCCCAAGTGGTCAGTGCGGCGGCAGAGAAGGCCGAGGAAATACAGAATATTATTGGGGCTTGGAGCGATGAACCGGGTAAGCTGGAGAAGAACGAGGTTAATACCGGTCTGCTTGACCTGGTGCGGAAAAGCCAGGTTTTAAAAGACATCTCCAAGTATCTGGGCCGGTTTCGTGAGATTTTTGCCCAGGGAAAACGCAATGGCTACACCTACGGTCGGGGCGAAAAATATTCCCTGGAACTGGGCAATAATCTTTCCCGGGCGCTTACATCGGAATTGGCCATGCTGGCCTCACCGAAAACGGTGCCGCTGTTCCTGCGAAAGTACCAGCGGCATCAGATCAAACAGTACCAGCGCCGGGAACCCATATACAAAGGCATGGGGGATATGATCTGCTGTCTGGACGAGTCCATCTCCACCGCCGGCGACCCCGCCGCGTGGGGGAAGGCCGTGGCTCTGACTTTGCTGGAGATTGCCGCTGATCAACACCGCAGTTTTGCCCTCGTTCATTTTGCAGGCAGCGGGGAGTTCAAGACCGATTTATTCCGTCCTGGCGAATACACCATGCAGGACAAGCTGTCCGCCGCCGAGACATTTCTCAACGGCGGAACCAACTTCCAGACGCCTATGGAGGAGGCCTTGCGCTTGATGAATGAGGAAGGCTTTGAAAATGCCGATATCGTATTTATCACGGACGGCGAGTGTAAACTTCACCAGGAATATCTGGAACAGCTTCATCAAGAACAGGCAGCCCGCCGCTTTACCGTTACCGGAGTGCTACTGGACAAGGAAGAGCCCGGCATGGACTTTAGCTTGAAATCGTTTTGCCAGGATATCTACCACACCAGTGAACTGCTGGGAGATGATATCGTGCGGTCTATTGTGTCAAAACGGGTTTGATTTTGTCAAACGGCTTGCGTCCAAGTGAAAAATATGCTAAAGTTTCAGTGAGGTGATCATGGATGTGCTATGAAGATATTGTTGCTGCTTGGCAGAAAAAGCAGGTCAGAACCGCCGCCGATCTTGCCTGTGAGATGAACGGCAACGGTGTGGCGTTTATCTACCACTCCGCCAAGATCGAGAACGACCGAATCACCTACCACGACACTCGGGAGATTTTCGACCACGGAGGGGTGACGGGCTATACCGGGGATGTGCGCTCACTCTTTGAGATTCAAAATTCTGTCGCAGCTTACTACCGGATGCTGGACGCCTTTGAGAAGCGGGAACCGCTGAGTGAGACGCTGATCTGCGAGCTTCAAGGGCTGCTCACTCAAGGAACCTATGACACCCTGCGCTATCAAAATGGAGAGCGGCCCGGCGCCTATAAGAAAAACGACTATGTGACCGGGGTCCGGAAGGTCGGTGCGCTTCCCGAGGACGTACCGGAGGAGCTGGGCGAGCTGGTAAAGGAGCTGGAAGATGTCCGGACGGAGCAGGCGCTGACCGCGGCGGCCTATTTCCACGCCAAATTCGAGAGCATCCACCCCTTTGCCGACGGCAACGGCCGGGCGGGCCGGCTGCTGATGAACTATCTGCTGCTCCTGCTGGACCACCCGCCCATCATCGTCCACGAGGAGGACCGGCGGGCGTACTATGATGCGCTGGAGTGGTTTGACAGCGATCAGGAGCTGGACAGCCTGGTGGATTTCTTGAAGGCGCAGACTGTAAAAACGTGGCAGGTACGGTTTGAACGTGGAAAAAACAGAACGTAATTTATGTCTTAGCGGCGGTCTTTGGGCTGATATGCTCCCTCTAAAGTAGACAGTGAAAAAACAAAACTGTCGAAATGGGGGA
>OFFV01002074.1_pt1 | contig 10181 bp, 7 predicted proteins | sample 1521461 | NCBI WGS metagenome assembly OFFV01 (sample SAMEA3504120, study PRJEB24116) | mouse gut metagenome | biome: mouse gut; feature: mouse-associated habitat; material: faeces | place: Denmark | collected 2011 | reverse complement strand
ACATCACGCAGCCAGAAGGTCAGACGATTAGAAATCAAGTCCGGCCTATGAGCGAACAGCGGCAGTTGAGATTTCTCTACCCGGTAGTTGGTAGGTACGGTAGTACCATCACACCCCGGCATAAAAACTGCGCCGCCGTAGACCATCTGCTCATTCATCAGTTCCACTTCGCTGTCACACCATGCACCCGCAGAGGGTTTGCCGTTGCTGACGGCGTTTGTGAGGTAGACCTTATGCTTCAAAACATGGTTAGGGAACGCTGCCTTGATGGTGGTTTTTGCCTGGTTCAGCCCTTCGGTATACATTTTGGAACCCATATAACCACCATCAGTGGTATTGGTGTCGTTCATAACGTGATTATACAGATTAGAGTCAGGCACAATCACGACATGGTGAGTATTCAGGTCAGTATCGCCACTGCGCAGGTAGTAGTCAAAAGCCGCAATACGGTAATTGACACCACCAATCACCCAATAGTCACCAATGAACAGGTCATCAAACGTACCAGCGGAAATCGCCGCATACTGAGCGGCAGTAACAGAAGTCCCCAAGTTTTTACCCCGGAAGATACTGTTATGCGCCCCGGCATTCTTCTCCACAGTCCCATTCAGGCCCGCCCCCAGGACTTTCAGCAGGCCGTCAGTGCCAATAGAGAGGGTTACCCCATCAGGCTTGACCAGGCCAGCTTTTGCGGTAGTGGCAATCTCAGACTGCTTCGCTGCAATCGTGCCATCTGCCTGAACAGTAACGGTTGTTCCGTCCGGCTTCACGATACCAGCCTTGGCAGTAGTAGCCACGGGAAGTTCCGTCTGTTTGGCAGAAATAGTGCCATCAGGCAGAATGGTAATAGTCGTGCCGTCCGGCTTTACTACACCCAGAGTTCCCACAGCGGCAGTATCCTGGTCAGGAATGACCGTAGAAAGCGTTCCGTCAGCCTTAACCTTGATAGTCGTACCGTCAGGCTTCACGATACCAGCAATCGCCGTAGTAGCGATAGGAACATTAGCCCCGCCGCTGTCCAGCATATTCTTGAGGGTACACACCCTCATGCCATTAGCGGTATGAACCAGTACCAGGTCATTCATGCCCAGCAAGGTTACTTGGTCAAGGTCTGTCATCTTTTTGGTTTCAATAGAAATCGCAGACATTTTTATTCCTCCTTATGCTTCCAATCTGCCACGATTGCAAAGCCCAGGTCATCCACCAGCAATGCGTTTTGTTCGTTGCAAATAGGAGCCGTCATATCATTCTGGATGACCATGTGTTCCAGACGGGCCAACCGTTCATCCAGTTCGGTTGTCTCTTGAGTGAGTTTACCTGCCACGTCCCCGGATAACTGGGATTGCAGAGAGTCAAACCAGGTATTAAAAGCGGTCTGCTGGTCACTCTCAAAAGTAGCCATTCTCCTTTGATAGCCGTCCTCCATGCTTGTCAGAGAAGCGTTGGTATCCCTCATGAGTTGTGCAAGGAAGGTTTGCCAGTTCTGGTAGTCCGCAGCACTGGACACCTCTACGCCTTGGACAGCGGCGGTGCTTCTTGCCCTCAATGCCGCCAGAAAGTCCTCAAACTCAGTCAAATCCAGGTTCGTAGCTTCCCGGATAGCGGCAATGATATTGTCACCTTGGATTTTAAGCTGGTTCGTGTAATCCGTGAAGTCACTGTACTCCCCATTGGCTTTCGCTTCAAAAAGCTGCTTTTGCAGGGCAAAGTAGTTCTGGAACGCTTCATAGAGGTCAGTCCCGTTTTCCAGCATGGACATGATAGTGTTCAACGCTTCGTTCATACGGTTAGCGTCCATAGCCCCAAAGAAGGATTTCTCCTTCTGGCTATATACGGTCATGTCCTGCAAGGACACCGTGTCGTCAGCGTTTTCAATGAGATTATACCGCTTCAAGCCACTCCACACAGCGTCCGTGTAATTAACAGGTAACAAGTCCCATGCCATTTATAACCCTCCCTTCATACCGAAATTCCATGTAAACATTCTCCTTCCTTCACTTTGATTATTCAGACGGTCATACAAGTCCAGAATGGCACTTTCCAGCCTGTTCAGTTCTGTAAAGTCCATCGTATTCCCGTTCTCAAAATAGACCGGGGCAGACCCATAGTTCCTCTGCAAAGTGTTTTCGTTCAGTGTATTCAGGTTTTCTTCAAGCTGATTGATTTCATCAGCATAGAAGTAATCCCCAGCTACACGGTCTTGACCCAGACTGACCAAAGAAAATTTCTCATACATCTTGATAGCCAGGTTCCGCAGGTAATCCAGGTTGTTCTTAATGCGGTTGAAGTCCTCCGCATTGAACCTGTCTCCAGAGTAGACACCTTCCTCATTCACCCGGCCCCACCAGTTTGTTTTAGGAGTAGACCATCCCATACCTTGTTACCTCCTATAGTGTTGTTCTTCTGGTAATTACCTTCCCGGAAAAACTCTGATTGAAGTGCAAGGTTTCCCGGTAAATAGTCACCTTCATGCCTGTATGGAACTCGTTCTCCTGATAGACCACATCGTTTGCGTCAATTTCCGGGTTGCCACGGGTGGTGTACTCATACTCAATCCCGGACTTGTAGTAATCCCCCAGCCAGTCAGCAAGGTCTTGGGCCATCGTCATATCGCTCATAAGTGGGTTCTCCCACTTGACGGTCTTACCCCGGAGGTTCAGCACCTTTTTGGCATATCGTTCTATGATTTTATAGCGGTGACCTAAAACTTCCAGTCTATAATTACCTCCCACTTTGAATTTGACCGTGATATAGTAATTACCCCAAGAAATGATTTCTACGTTTGCTGCACTATCATCCAGTGTAGCCCTGAATCCATAAGAGGGTTCTCCCACAAAAAACGTCTGCACTTCTCCGGCCTGCACAGATACTTCCTCACTGACCAAGGTTTCCTCCACGGGGTTAAGCTGGTAGCTGTAACAGGGGACGATAACCTCTTTCACCAACTCCTGCTTGATAGCCTTGGGGGAGGAAGTCATGTCTGTCCGCTCCATAGTGAAATTCGTAATATCACCGAACGTGAAGTAGTTGAGGACGATACGGTTATGAGGTTTTGCCGTCCCAGTAAACTCAACCTCCATAGTGTCAAAATCGTCAAAGTCATGGAGGACAACCAAGGTCTTTTCGATTTCCTCAGTCACCGTGTAGTCATCCACCAGGTCACCGTTGTTGTAGGTTCTAATCACAATGCCAGATGGAAGGGTGTTGCCGAACACCATTTTGACCCCGTGGTAAAGGCACTGTGCTTCCTGCACCAAGGTAATGACTGGGTTGGTCTGGAACTTCCCATCAGCGTCAGAAATGCTACTGGACACAAAGCCCGTGTTCAGCGTCATCTTGTCCGTTGTCCGGGGCAGGAAGAACATCTTCCCGTCAGCCGTGGTATAATCAGTTCCCAGTGTGGCATACTCGTCCTTGGTTCCCGTGCGGATGATATTGGCGATATTGGAGTAGGGGGTTTCACCATTGCAGCTTGCTTCCGCTTCCGGGACAAAGTTGGATTTAATTTGAATCGTCCCTTCCCGTGTCTGCGTAAGAACGCAGCGGCAGGCATTGGCGATAATCTGTAGGGCCTGCTTGTGTTGAACCCTTGGAATGGGGTTCTTGGAGTAGAGATGTTTCAGCCGGGGGTCAATGTAATACTTGGTTTGCCCAGCGTCCCGCAGCACTTCCACCGCCAGGTCAAAGTAGCTTTTCCCGCTCTCCCGGTACAGCCCCTTGTAATACTCAGAATCCATGCTTCTAAACACATCTTGGCAGCGGATGGTGGCGGTGTAGTCATCGGACTCCCACTCCGAACACCAGAGGTGGTTCCCTCTAATCCACTCAATTTCCTCAGAATCAGGCAACTGGTATCCGTAGTAAATATCCATCTCCTGCCCGGTTTCCAGGAAGTTGATAGCGGACTTCGGGTTATCCACGTTGAAATACTTGTCATAGTTTTTCAGGGTTACGGAGAAGTCAATTTGAGGAATGTCCGCTCCGATAGGGGACACATAACTCTCAAGGGTGGAAGCCATCACAGAATCGTTATGATAGACCAGACCATAGCCAAAGCGGAAGGAGTAAATCCGCAGCCGGGAGTGGGGGTTCTTCATCTTGCGGATAACAAGGGTCAGTTTGGTCACCTGCTCCAAGACTTCCTCCGTATTGAACACGGCCTTGTCATTCCCCCGGAACTCCACGGTCTGCCCCTTGTCAGTGACAAAATCGAAATCCACCGGGTAGTTCTCCCCAAAGTTGATGGTGATACCACGGAAGTCCGTTGCGGTGATATGAAGGTCAATGGTGACCTCCACAATCCCGTCAGACACCAGGTTTGCGCTGACCAGCCCGGTATCGTAAAAAGAAGCGGAGGAACCTTGCCTGGGAAGGAAAAACATAGACCCATCCACTCTGGTAAAGTTTTCTTCCAAAGTAGCATAAACTGTCAGGTCATCCAGCCCTCCAAACAGGTTCTTTTCATTAGAAAAATAGGCAAAATTCCCGCTTTCAACTCTGGCGTTTGCTTGTGCTTCCTGATTGACAACGCCAAAGGAAATCATGATATACCCACGTTCCCGGAGAGAATCCTTCATGCTCTCAGCATAGACTTTTGATACTTTTTGCATAGAAATCACTCTCCCGTATCTACCAGATTGAATTTGCAGTTTCGGTAGTGCGTGGGTTTCCCGGAACCATCAAGCCAGTAGGGTTCTCCATGACGGTCACCGGGGTACATCTTAATGGTCTTTTTGGAGTTAGTCACAGGGTCATTGAACGTGACATATACAAAGAAGTTGTTGAGGATACTTAATATCCTCGACCACTCCGCAGCCGTTAGCCAGGGCCATTCCAGACCATCAATCTTGTATTGGTCACGTCCAATCCGCTGACCCACAACCGTAGCGTTGGCGTTACGCCCGGAGTCAACGAAAGTGGACACGACAGGGCTTACACCTCGCTTCGGGGTAGGCAACTCATAGCCGTTAATTGCAAGGTATCCCATCGTTACCTTCCTCCCTTCTTACTTGGTAAAGCTATAGCCATTGGCTTTCTTCTGGGTTTCAACTGCGTCCGTGATAACACGGTTTCCAACCTGCACAATCGGGTGTTCATCCTTATCAGCCTGCCTACGCATATCGTCTGCAATCTGGTTCAGAGTAGGTTGCACATACTCCCTGTAGAAGTTCTCCATTGCTTCCTCAAACCCGTCTGCGGTAATGTCCGTGCTGCTCTGCACATTGGCAGAAATGGACTTGGAGAATTGAGCGGTATCCAGGTATCCCAAAGCGGACGTATCTACCGCCAGGGCAAGGGCCGGGGCAATACTGGTAAAGGAATCAGCCCAGTTCCCCACAACGTTCTTGGTGGACTTCCCCAGGTCTTGAATACCCAGGTTATAGCCCAAAACGCTGTCTTTACCAATCTGCTCAAACACCTTGGAGGGGGAGTTGGAATCCAACTTCTTCTTAAACCAGTCGATGATAGAAGAACCCCAAGAGTTGATAGTGTTCTTGCAAGTGGAATACAGCGCACCAATACCATTTTTGAACCCGCTCACCACATCAGAAGCGATACTGTAAAAGCTACTGCTGGAACAGGTATTCGTGAACCAGGACTTAACGCTACTTGCCCAAGTAGTAATAGCACTTTGCACCGTGGAATAGGTATTGCTGATACCGTTCTTGAACCCGCTCACAATGTCACTTGCCAAGGTGGTGAAAGCAGACTTGGAAGCAATGTTGCTAAACCATGTCTTTACGCTATTGGCCCACGTTGTCATACTGCTCTGCACCGTACTGTAGGTACTGGAAATCTTATCCTTAAATCCGCTGATAACATCACTTGCGAAATTCCCAAAAGCAGACTTGGAAGCAATATCACTGAACCAATTTTTTACATTGGTAGCCCAGGTTGTAATACAGGACTTGGTATTACTGTACGCACTGGAAATCTTGTCCTTAAACCCGGTAATAATATTGTTCGCAAATGTCTGGAAGGTATAATTGTTCACCGCTCCATGAGAACTCCCAGTGAACCAGTCCTTTAGGTTTGTAGCCCAGGTGGTAATGCAGGACTTAGTATTGGTGTATGCACTACTGATTTTCGTGCGGAACCCTTCAACGACATTATGAGCGAAAGTAGAGAATGTGTTAGAGTTCACCCCTCCGAAAGAAGAATTAGTGAACCAATCCTTTACACTACTGGCCCATGTCACGATAGAGTTTTTGACCGTGGTATAAGTACCGCTTACCTTCTCACGGAACCCCATAATAATGTTGTTAGCAAAGGTCTGGAAAGTGGTCATGTTCACCCCGCCAAAAGAACTGTTCGTGAACCAGTTTTTGACGTTAGTAGCCCAGGTGATAACCACGCTCTTAACGGTAGTGTAGGTGGAACCAATCTTGTCCTTAAAACTGCTGACAATATTACCAGCCAGTTCCTTGAAGTTCTCCCCCAGCCCCTTGCCGTCCTGCCCCTTGGTAAACCACTCAATGATTTTCCCGGCCCACTCCTTGACCTTGGAACCGATAGTGGCAAAAAGGTTCAGTCCTTCCAGGAATCCTTCCACAATGTACTTCCCCATCTCACGCATGACCGTGGAGGGGCTATGGATACCAAAACAGTCCTTGAACCCCTGGATAAACGGGTCAAACACGTTTTCCTTAATCCAGGTTCCAATGTTCTTGATACCGTCCCAGATACCCAGCAGCAGGCCCTTGATGATTTCAATGCCGCCGAACTTTCCGTCACCGTTCTCGTCCTGGATATACTTCAAAAAGTAGTTCTTAATGTCAGTAATCACGTCCGAAATGAATGTAGCGATAAAACTGACACTCGCACCCAGGTCAGACCCCAGCATACGGAAGAACGCTTGGGCAATACCCGTGAAATCCAGGCCGATGATACAGTTCTTCAACCCCGTATAGAGGTCATGGGCTACTTGACTCCAATCCACCTTTTTCAGCCAATCGGAAGTCTGGTTCAATGCGCCCTTGATACAGTCACCAACGGTCTTTCCTACCAGTTTCCAATCCAGGTTTTGAATCAAGCCCAGCAGAATATCTACCAGCCCGTTCAGCACCATAATGATTGTTTTGCCCAGCATTTCAGCGTCAATGACCTTGAGGGCATTGTTGATACCTTCGGCAAAATACTTGCCAAACCGGGAGAAATCCCCCACACCCTTCACCCACTCATAGGCTTCGCTGATAGCACCCTGGATACAATCACCAATGGTCTTGCCTACCAGGGGCCAGTTCAGCCCATCCAGCAGGCCAATCAGAACATCAAGCCCCGCAGTAAAGGAGCGAACCAAAAGCCTGCCTACAAACTCACCGTCAATCTCTGCCAGTGCGTTATTGATTAGAGTTGCAAGGTGTCTGCCCAGGCCGTAGAAGTCTGCCGTCTTGAGGAAGTGGTACGCTGTTTTCACAGCACCATCCAGGAAGTTCCCGATTTTACGTCCGATACCCGCCCAGTCGATACCGTCAATAATCTCATTGAACTTGGTTCCCAGCAGTTTGCCCAGTTCTTCCCAGTTCTCCAACTCAATAGCCAGTTTCAGCTTATCCGCAAACTCGCTGATAGTGTCAGAGATAGGAAGTTCCTCAAACATGGAACCGTAGTCAGGTACTTCCTTGCCGCTCCCGGAGTCATCGTTCTTGGAAATGATGTTCAGTTCGTCAATACTCCCGGTAGCGTTCTTGATTTCCTTTGCCGCCTTTTTGGTCTTGTCAGCGGCTTCCTCCGCAGACTCCGCATAGGACGTAGCCATTTTCTTTGCGGCGGTGTAGGTGTTAGCCCCGGACAACCGTGCAAAAAGCTGGTTGACCATGTTGAACAGGTTCACAACCTTGTCAATGATGAAATCCAAGGCCGGGGCAATGGAGTTAATCAGCGGGCCAATCATAGCCCCCATGCTGTTCTTCAAATAGAGAAAGCTGGTGGCACACCTGTCCATGCTTTTAGAGAACGTGCCGTCCATCAGCAAGCTATACTGGTACAGGTTGTTGATACCGTCTTTGATTGCCTTGGTCAACTGCGAAAACATGAAGCGGATAAGACGGTACATTGCAATCCGCTTGATACTCGCAAATAGCTTCCCGAACGTGGAAGTGGTCTGCTTAACCTTCGCTGCCATTCTGGAACCGAACGTGTACGCCAGGTTCTTACCTGCCGAAATAGCCGCCTTTGCCGCTGTGCCAATCCCCTTCAAGGCCAGTTGCAGGGACTTCAAAGCACCTCGCCCCAGAACGGAGAAGGTCTTGGAAAAGACCCCTCCAATCCCTTTGAGGACGTTTTTCAGGACTTGTGCGGCATTGGTGGCCCGGATGATTTCATCCGTACTGTCAGCCACATCGTCAGGAGCGTCTTGCGCCCCGGTTCCACCCGTATCACCCCCGCCAGAAGCGGAAGTGTCCGTACTTCTCAGACCATTCAGGTTCGGGATATTCACGCCATCCATTCCCTGCAAAGCCACAGACAACCGTTCGGCCCGGTCAATCCCCTCAGAGGTGATAGACTCAAGAGCCGCACCAATATCTTCAAGCCGCTTGGGAATTGTGGGGGAAATTCTGACGGAGTTCAGAGTGTTCAAGGCATTGGCAAGGCTTTCCAGCCGTCCAATCCCGGACTCGTTCATGGAATTGCTGATAGAATCCAGGGACGCACTCACCTTTTCCAGTCCCTTCCCACTCAGAGAAGATTTCAGCCTGGTAAAGCTGTTAATCAAAGCGTCAATTCCCTTGCTTGCGTTATTGGACTTCGCTTCAATTTGAAATTCCAGACCTTCCAACTCGACCGCCATCATTTATCCCTCCCTTCTTTTTAATTTAGCGTTCAATCCCTTCATCATCATCTGCATAGCGTTCTTGCCATTTTCCATCTTCTTGCGGTTTTCTTCCTCCCTTGCCCGGTCAGTAGCCCGCTTGGTAATGGGAACGGGTGTTTCCATATACTGCTTCGGCTTCTTCTTCCGGCTCATGGGGTTCAGAATCGGCGCAACGTCAATCAAAGCACTGTAGATGTAAAGGCCATGCAGCCATGCCAGATAATTTTCCTTCTCCTGCTTGTGAATCTCTGCTTCCCGGTAATACTTTGCCATCATGGAATCCCCATCCCAGTAGTCATGATAGGACATACCCATAGCCATATACTGGGCGCAAAGTTCCTCAAACTTCTCCCCGTAACGAATAAGGGGACGGCGGCTTGCACCGCCGCCCCTTGAATCACTGGACGGAGAACCCGTTACCAATTCGCCGCCCACTCCACGTTTTTTACCGCTTTATCGTCCGGCTCCGTCATGAGGGCTTCAATCGGCTCGTTATACATCTCAGCCAGCTTGCCAATCAAGTCCTCCTTGTTCGGCATAGCGGCGTAGATACGGTCAATGACCTCCTGCTTGACAAAGCGGTGGTGGGCCTTGAACGCCCCGGAGAACAGGGCAGGCAGCAGGGTCATAGGTTTGGAGTCAATGTCACGGGCAACAAAGCCCTCGTCCTCCATCTGCTTGACGGTACGGCGGGTATACTCCAACGTGTACTCCTTATCCTCCCAGGTGAAGATAATCTGTTTAGCCATTGCAAAACACTCCTTTAATTCTTGAAATTAAATGTAACTTGGTCTTGAGGAATTATTCCTCGCTGATAACCGTGGACGGGGCAATGCTGATAGTCATGCCCCTCGCTTCGTTCACGCTGCCGCCGTTGACATGGACGGAAAGCTGGCCCGTGAAGGAGAACTTGCCCTCAGAACCAGTGGGAGTAGGCAGACCGCCGCCCACGTTCTCAGTGCCGCCGAACCACACGGCGTATTCCTCCTGCTTGTTTTCCAGGGCTTTGAGGGCCATGTAGTCATTCTTGTCGTAGTTGGCCCCGAAAGCAAGGCCCTCAGTGTCCTGGACACCGGGAACGTAGACCCTCATGCGGTGGGAGAGAGTGGTCACGTCAATCATCTCCGGGTCACCGCCCAGGTCAGGGAACTCCGTAATGTCCAGCAGCTTTTCCCAGTCGGCGTCGTCGTAGCCCTTGCCCGCCAGGTCGGCCAGCGTCAGGCTGCCCTTGGCCCCTGTGGTGGGCATGACGTCGTTGGGATCGTCGTAGTCGGTGGGGTCGTACTTCACCACCGAGATCTCCCGGATGATGTTCTGCTGGTCCTTGCTCAGCTCGAACTCCTCCGCGCTGGGGGCGGCGACAGCC
>OFFV01002063.1_pt1 | contig 10230 bp, 6 predicted proteins | sample 1521461 | NCBI WGS metagenome assembly OFFV01 (sample SAMEA3504120, study PRJEB24116) | mouse gut metagenome | biome: mouse gut; feature: mouse-associated habitat; material: faeces | place: Denmark | collected 2011 | reverse complement strand
GCGGGCGCCGCGCTCCTTGTCGGTGGCAGTACGGATGCCCTCGCCGTGGGATGTCTGTGCGGAAACCAGCCAGCCCTTTTGAAGCAATTCGGCCATAAGGTCAGCTACAAACTTATTTCCTATTTTATTGTGCCTGTCTTTGTCGCACAGACGGCAGATCTCAAACTTCGTTGCAACATGCTCCGCGACGGGGGCGACAATGTAGAGATTTCTGCGTTTTGTTTTGCATTGTTCCAGGATATAAGCTATGATTTCATCTCGTTGTGCCTCCAGCGCCGCTTGGTATTCCCCGTCGCTCAGGTCCTGGTACTCCTCGTAGCGGTCAACCCCTTCATAGTGAAAGGTTTGCGCTGCCAGCATTTGTTCCTGTAGCGGCTGGATACTGTCCTCTTTGATTACCCCACTAAAGCTGGTGGGGTGCAGATAGAGGTCCTGCCGGTCTTTGGTAACCACGTCGCAGCCCCCGTTGTGGCCAAGTTTGACATCTACTAACCTCTCCGTTAATTCTGGAAACCTGCCGCTGAACCCGGAGGGTACCATGCTCCCAATCAAGGTCCTCCCATTTCAGCCCGAGGAGTTCTCCCCGTCGCAGACCTGTGACTAACTCGATGTAGTAGTCCGTAAAATCTAAAAATTGCGTAATAGAGGTCGCCATGTTATAATAACCCGAGATAGAAAGAGGGGTTATTATATGCTGTCGTTGAAATATGTGATCGAGCTTAGCGCCGAGGATCAGGCAAAGCTCACGGAGATTGTGACAAAAGGAAAAAGCCCTGCGCGAACGATTTTGCGTGCAAATATTTTTCTTGCTTCAGACAGGCGAAACGAAAGATACTTGACGATATCAGAAATTTCAAAAGCGTATCACACCACGCCAATAACTGTGCAGACTGTGAGGACTTCGTATTGCGAGAAAGGGCTTGAAGCCACGATCAACAGGAAGAAACGTGAAACACCGCTCTTGGGCGTCAGTGTATTGCGAACAACAGGATCCCAGACCTGTCAACTCTCCGCAGTCTGCTTGTTCCCTGGGCTTCTTCCAGAAACTCCGCTCAAAAGGGCGTTAACTGGCAGTTCACTACGAATGATGCCAGAACCAAACTGAAACATCTTTACCCTATTGTGGAGTTTTAGACTTTACAAAGCACTAGAAAGACAGTCAGATATCAGTCTACTCTTTTCAAAATGAAATAAAGCTATACAACTCCCGTTCTTTTTGTTATACTTGTAGAAAAAAAGGGATGGGAGCATGATAGGGAAAAAATCCGCGAAATCTACATACGCTTGACGTTCCAGTATGAGTCTGCAATTGATACCGAAATTTCGAAAATCATGGAGTTTCCTCGACTTTTCGAACAAAATATGTTACACTGAAAAAATACTATTAAGGGTGCTATCCAGGGTCGACTTACAGTTGAGGTTTCACAGCGTAACGGAATCAAAGAAACTATCACCCAGAAAGATTAATAGTCCCCTTAAAGGAGCTTGACTGATGAATAAAGAAACAATTGAAGCATTCAACGCAAACGCAGTGTTCAATACAAGCGGTAAAAAATTATTTTGGATAGGACCTCGGGAATCTGACATTCAGGGGCTAGAGTCCATTTTTTCCGGTTCGATTACTTTATATGGAAGTGGCAAAGGGGACAACATTTCTTATTGCAGTTGTCATGATATTCGGATTAATCACAACATTGATCATCCCGACTCCTCAGCTTTCATTTTGGAGCAACAGCTATCCTGTATCCGGCAGGATCCGGATTGCAGGTTTATGTCTTATAATCCTAATTATACCTATGGTGCCCCAGAAGAGGTGGTATCTCGGACGATTTGTCTAAATCCGGCTTCTCTGCTGGAACTGCTGAATAACAAACAGACATTCCGGGATTTTGTCTCGTGCAACATTCCAGAACTTCCGATGCTGGACGTTCAGGTCCGGTCCGGAAAGGACTGCAAATACAGCGCTCTGCAGGCTGCCGGACTGTGGACGGATGCCGGGACCTATATCATCCAGGAGACCATCTCGTCAGGCGGACAGGGAACATTCTATCTGTCCCGGGACAACGAGAACGCAGTTCTGCCTCTGTTGGACCTGGAACAGGATTATCTGGTTTCCGGCTATATTGCGTCAAACATTCCTTTAAATCTCCACGCCGTTCTTTATGACGACAGCATTGTCTTTTTTCCCGGCTCTGTACAGATCATCGTTCGCAGTGGGCAGCGTCTGTTGTACCGGGGCGCAGATTTTTCCACTTTCCGGGCGCTTCCCGACCATATAAAAAACCAATTTCTCACTACCGCCCAGCCTCTCTGTGGGGCGATTCAGCGGTTGGGATACCGGGGTGTGCTGGGCGTGGACGGCATCTGGACCGAGCGAGGTATCTTCATTTTGGAGGTCAACAACCGCTTTCAGGGCTCTACCCACCTGCTGAATCGAGCCTTGGCGGACGATGGACTGCCATCTGTTCAGGCCTGTACAATTGACGCTTTCCGCCATGCCTCCCCCAACTGTAAGTCCAGATTGGAATCCGTGTATGTCCCTTACAGCTCGTTCACTCAAATTTACGAAAACGCTGGATTTCACAGCCGGTATCTGCTGGAGTGCTCTAAACGGGCGCAGGCCCCTTTCGAGGTGCTCTCCGACGGCTATAGACCGGACCAACTCACACAGGAATATGCCTGTCAATACACCATGGTCTTCCAAACCAATGTCCTGAGCCTCTGCGACGGGGATACCGCTGTCCGGTTGCACCCCAACCTTCCCGCTCCGGAACAGGACTGGCACAGCGCAATCCAGGGCCGTTCTCTGACCATGCTGAAGATCAGTCTTGCCAATCAAGGGACAGTAATCCTCCCAGAGGCGACCGATTATATCCAGGCGCACGGCGGAATGCGGGAGGGAACCTATTTCTCTCTGGATCTGGTCGTGGATGGCGTTTATATGAACACCCCCTTATCCGTCAAATTTGCGGCCTGTTCTCCCTACGCCCTCGCGCTCCGACCAGACCGGAGTGGACTGTGTCTGCTTTATTACGGTCTGCCGCTAACAGATGTGGATTATGACCGGCGGGTTGCTCCCGCTCCCCAGACAGCGGACGGCACTCCCATGGACCGCATCGGTTTCTTGGCCACAGACCGGCTCCGTCTGCAAAACAATTCCTATTGTACATTTCCCTATCATGGAATAGGCTGCCGTTTTTGTGAGATAATGAACGTCGATCAGAAATTTACCCTTGCCCACATTCTGGAGACCATCGACTATTGGTTTTCCCTGAGTCCCCGTCCTTTCCGTCACATTCTGATTGGCGGAGCCTCCAACGAGCCTGGTCAGGAGCAAGATACCATCCTCGCTATGTGCCGCCGTATTCGTTCCTATTCCGAGATGCCTATTTACCTCATGTGCCTCCCGCCCCAGCGGAAGGAGGACGTGGAAGCGTACGCAGAAGCCGGCATCACAGAGTTCGCTTTCAATATGGAACTCTATGATCGTAGTCTTGCCCGGCGGTATATGCCGGGTAAGGGCCGGATCCCAAGGGAATGGTATTTGCGAGCCCTGGAATGGGCAGCAGAATGCGTGGAACGTACCGGCGCGGTCCGTTGCTCTTTCATTGCCGGGTTGGAACCGATGAGCTCCCTACTGGAGGGCATCGAAGCGGTGTGTCGCCGCGGCGCGGCTCCAATCCTGTCTCCTTTCCGTCCGATTCCCTTTACCGAGATGGCGGAGGTCATTCCGCCATCCAACAAATGGTTGCTGGAACTGACGGAGCGGGCGGAGGATATCTGTCGGCGTTACGGTTTGACACTGGGCCCCTCCTGTCCGGCCTGCCGCAATAACACCCTAACCCTTGTTCAGGCCGGAGAGGCTTTGGACGTTCGAAAACCATCCTACCCAGAATTCGGGAAAGAAAGCAGATGAAACCATGGATGACTCATTGATCCGGCAAAGCCGACTTGCCCGAAATACCCGGCCGCTCTCCCTTCGTCCATGCGAAGTCTGGGGACATGGAGATTTTCTCCACATCTGTTTTTCCAGTGTGGGATGCCGTTTCCGCCAAGCGGGTTACTGCACGATGTGTGATTACGGCGGAAGCTGTAACGTTACTCCGGGCGAGGCCATTTCCGGTTTGCGGGATGCCCTGAATGGGGCGGAGTGCTTCGTGCGTGAAATTTTGCTCGGTACCTGCGGCAGCATCCTGGATGAACGGGAGATGGCCTGGAAGACATTGCGTGTGATCCTAGACGCGGTGTACCAGAGCGGCATCCCCTCCGTGATCCTGGAGACCCACTACACGACCGTAACGCCGAAGGTCCTGGCACGCATCCGTGAGGCGCTGCCAGATCGGGAGGTCATCATTGAACTTGGCTTTGAGTCCTCCAATCCCTGGGTGCTGGAGCACTCCCTCTGCAAATATATGAATCTGGACGCGCTGGCCGATACGGTAGAGCGGATCCACCGGTTTCATATGGAAGCCGTATTGAACGTCTTCCTGGGGGCCCCTTTCCTGTCGCCCCGGAATCAAATCCGGGACGCCCACGCCTCCATCGCTTGGGCCGCGGCGCACGGGGCCAGCCGGGTGGTGGTCTTCCCAGCTAACCTGAAGCCGAATACCTTACTCTGGAAGCTCTGGCAGGATGGTTCCTACCGACGCCTCTCCCACTGGATGCTCATTGAACTGCTGTCGGAGCTAGAAAGACCGCTTCTAGAAAAGGTGGAGCTGTCCTGGTACGGCGACCGGCAGGACAAGGGACAGGCCACGCAGATACTCCCTCCGGAGGACTGCCCTGTGTGCCACGGAATGCTGATGGACTTCTACCAAGCATTCATGAAGGACTTTGACCCCATGTACCGTCAGCGGCTTTTGGAGCGGCTCCGCACTCAGGCCACCTGCTCCTGCCGGAAGGAAGTCCTGGCCTCATTGAAGGAGAATACGGAAGATGAAGCGTAACATTTTTTGGATCGTATTTTCTGCCGTGACCGTCTTGCTTTTATTCCTTTTCAACCCTTTCCCTGACAGGACTCCACCAAATCTCATCACCACCAGTATTCTGGCCACATTGCTCACGCTCCTGATCGGCCTTCTAACGCTGGCAATCACCGCCTACATCTTTCTTTCGGGTTCCCTGAAAGGAAGGCAGGAGCGGTATGAGCGTGAAACCGTGAATAAGATGCTGGATCTGTATACCTATGTACTGCTGGGCTTGAGCGTTGCTGGGATCATGCTGTTGTCGCTGTGTTTTCTGTTTGACAATGCGGTTCCGGAGAAAGTTCCCCCTCAGTGGATGCTGGATCTCATCGTCGTGCTGTCCTTTGCCGAGTGTATCCTTTTGCTCATCTATACCTGTTTCATCATACGCTACGAGACCTGCCTGGTCACCTTTTCCCAGCATCTTCGAAAAAAGCTTTTTCCCTCCGTTGGCAGCTCTGTCTCTCCAAAACAGGTCAGTCTGGTCTTCAAAAAAATTGGAGACTTGGAAATGTTGACAGAACAGCTGGTCCGCAACCACAAGGACAGCTTTCACGAACCCGACGATATCGATACACTTCGCAGCCTGACCTCCGACCACTTGGTTGGAGCCTATCAGCGGCTGATCTCTTACCGCAACTATCTATGGGTGGAACAGCAGCAGGGAAAATGCGCTGTTGTTCTCACAGAGCGTGAATTTCAAAGTGTATGCCGTGCGATCACCCCTTTGGAGGAGGCCTTCCGCAGTCGCTTGCTTAAGGGAGAGCGGCTGACGGACCTCAGCTTTACCGCCCCATTTTTGAGTCAGGACAGCGTTCCGTTCTGTCTGCAGGGCACCACATTCAAAGGGTCCGCCTTTGAACCGGAGCCCGAGTCCAAAACAGGGATCGACTTCAGCGACGCTGCCCTTGTCAACACAGATTTTTCCGAGGCCCGTTTGAACTATATAGACCTGTCGGGGGCGGACTGCACCGGAGCGGTGTTCTCAGGCGCTTCCTTTTGCAAACTCAAGGTCACTGTGCGGACCCGGTTCCGAAACGCTGTATTCCGTAATGTGGACTTTGGCGGTCAGTGGTTTCGTCCTAAAGGTGTCGGTAGTTTTCAATTCCAAAATGCCTCTTTTGTAGAGGCGAATATGGTCGAGTGCGTGTTCCAAGGGTGTAACTTCCATTATGCCAATTTTGAACGAGCCCTATTGTCCGATGCAACGTTGGATTCCGTTTTTCTATCCCGCGCCAACCTGTCCCGCTCCATTCTGACCCACGCAAATCTTCTTTTTCAGCATCAGTCAGCTCATCTTTTTCCGGAACAGAAACAAACGGTCGCTTGGCGTGACCACCGTCTCGGCGCGGCACTTTACATTAATCTGGAACGGAGTACATTGACAGATGCCCATCTTGGCTGCTATGATTTTACCGGAAGCCGGATGTATAATGCCAACTTCTCATATGCCAAGATTGAATTTTGTCTGTTCGACCGTTGCTACGGCCAGAAGGCCACTTTTTTGGAGGCTGACCTTCAGAGTTGTCGGTTCTCCTACGCCATGTTCAACCAAGTTGATCTTTCCTATGCCCGCATTCAAGACTGCGATTTCTCCAACAGCGATCTTCGAGACAGCCTTATGGTTCAGGTAAATGCAGGCGGAGTTTCTCTGGGACGTTCCCGATTTTACAGGGCTAACCTCACCAACGCTCAGGTCCGAGGATGTCGTTTTCAGAATTGCGATTTCACAGAGGCATTGTTCGAAAATGCGGACCTGCGGGACTCCATCTTTGTGGACTGTAGCTTCAAGGATGCGTCTTTCATCGACGCAGATTTACAAAGAGCTGTTTTTCAGAAATGCGATCTAGCCGGCGCAGATTTTGGCGGTATAGCGCCACTGATCTACAAGAAGATAAACTGTTAGAAGGCTATAGATAACCCCCATTAAAAGCTATAAAAAGTAAAGGAGTCAGTATGGAAAATCATCAAACGCCTGCACTGAGGGAACAGGCCATCTGGACTCGCAAAAGTACGCGTGCCTTTGACTCCAGCCGTGCCATTGAACAACAATGTCTGGAGTATCTCCTTCGGGCGGCCATACAGGCCCCATCACCCAAAAACCGCCAGCCGTGGCATTTCACTGTTGTGACGGAGAAGACTTCCCAGGAGCGGCTGTCCGAGATCTTGAAAAAAAAACTAGAGGTTCTTTGCCATGAGCGTCAGGCGCGAGGGATGGGAACCGACGACTTGGATCTGGCACAGGGAAGCGTTCACGTCCTTCAAGATGCTGCCGCACTGGTATTTGTGACCTATCTCCGGGACGCAAAGAATGAACATGGCGACGCTCATGACTGGAGCCTGTGCGCCCGTCCTTTCGAGGCGGCAGACCTCCAAGCCATTGGCGCTGCCGTGGAAAATATGCTTCTCGCAGCGACCTGCGTTGGGATCGACAGTCTTTGGATGTGTGATGTGCTCTACGCTCACCAAGAATATCTGAATTACTTGGGCCTACAGGATCCTATCGTAGCCTGTATCGCTCTGGGTTATCCAACTTCATACCATACGTCTAGAGAGCCCCTGGAAGCAAAGGTGGACTATTGGAACAGATGACACGATATGTAGTTGTAAATAATTTGGGTCATACGGTTTTATTCAAAGGAGATCCTGATCGCCTTACATGGATGCACTCCACTGCAAAGCCATTTCAGCTTCTCCCTCTCCTAAAGCGCAGTCTAGACCTGAGATATTCCCTGACGGCCGGAGAACTGACCCTGCTATCTTCTTCCCATCTCGCGCAGCCTCAACATGTGGCAGCATTCCTTTCTATTTTGCAAAAGACTGGAATTGAGGAGAAATCGCTGATTCTTCCGCCTGTAGCACCCAGCGGTAGAATATCCTACCATTATTGGAGGATGCATTGTGGGATCCCTCAAAAGCGTTATCATCCCTGTGCCGGAAATCACGTGGCAATTATGCTGCTGCAGCGGGAACTGACTGGTAGCACAACGGGTTATGAACAGATTGATAGTCCCGCACAACAGGAGATTTTACGGTATATCGAGGCTTATACCGGCGAATTTCCTGCCCTAGAAACGGATAACTGCGGAATCCCTACCTACGGCATCTCCATGTACAGTCTTGCCTCTGCTTACCAGAGGCTGGCCTGCTGTTCTCCTTCTGAAGATGCTTTCCGGTTGATTAACGCGTTTCACACCGCCCCGGTCATGGTGGAAGGCGATGGGTGCTTATCTACCATTTTGTGCTCTAGCCGTGGGTTGATTGCCAAGACGGGTACGAACTATCTGCTTGCCCTGGCCTCTTTGGAGCAGCGGTTGGGAATTGCTGTCATCTCTGAAGAAGGTTGGGCAGATATCATCCATGTGTTGCCGGGATTATTATCTGAAACTGGATTGTTCTCGAAAGAGCTAGGTCACAAATTGAATGACATCTCTGCTGGGAACTGCTAAGGCTACAGTCTGAACAAGTTTCATGAATGCTGTAACCAAATGTAATCCCCCAAAAGAGGGAAAAGCAGGGTTCAAAAATTTCCTCACCGTATTTAAATGTTCGGAAGACATCAAGGAAAAATACAGTCTACACAAAGAAGCAGAGGGAAAACTCCAGTTGCCAAAGTCACATATTCTCTCCCACAAAGAGGCACACAGATGGTACCTATTCAGGATATGAGTACCGGACAAAAGCTCGCAGTTGTTCTGGCTGTTCTGATTGAGATGCATCTGTCCCTTAAGAGCGTTCCTCATTTTTTGCTAATCGACGAACCCGTTGCCAACGTGGATGATCTAAACATCCTTTCTATGCTGGATTTGTTTCGGGAATTGGTAGTCACTCAGGACTGTCAACTGTTTGTGACCACTGCAAACCAGAATGTTGCACGGCTGTTCCGGCGAAAATTCAGTTTCTTGGGCAAGGGCTATGCAGAATTTGCCTTTTCGCGAGCGGAGGATATGATGGTCAGCATCACAAGGAAGACTTATGACCAAGATCATATGGTTGACTGTACTGTGCTGTAGCGAGCAAAGAAGGAATACTGAGCATTAAAGGCAGCCAAGTAACAAAGTAAAGTTACTTCCCGAGATGGGGCCCAGGCCAAACTTGAACCTTGTCCCTTTGACCTCCGGGTTTGGGCGCCCCGGAGAAAATCGGCAAAAAAATCGGGAGCACTGATGCTTATCCGATGTTTATGCTGTGAGACTCGTGAGACGTTTGCCTCAAAAGTTATCAATATTCTCATAAAAATGAGATTCCTGCAACTTATGAGACTAGATTTAACCAGTTAGACATGTCAAATCGGCCTCATAACCCGGAGGTTGCAGGTTCAAGTCCTGTCCCCGCAACCAGAAGTCCTCTGATTTCGCTTGAAATCAGAGGATTATTTTTGTTTTTCATCACTTTTTATGCTGGTTAATTTTTGCTCTCTGTTTTTGACCCATTTCTTGACCCATACGGGGAAACATCCAGAAAGGGCTGGATAGCACCGGAGAGGACACTGCCCATGGTTTTCGCCGCTTCCCGCTGTGCCTGGGTAGTGACATGGGCGTAGGTGTCCAGGGTGAATCCTGCTGAGTAGTGGCCCAACATCCCGGAAACCGTCTTGATGTCCACCCCGTTTTGCAGGGCTACTGTGGCGAAGGTGTGTCTCAGGTCATGAAATCTCACTTTTGGCAGTCCTGCCCGCTTCAGAACCCGGTGGAGCATCTGGATCACGCTGTCTGGGGAGATCGGCCCACCCGTCGGCGAAGGAAATACGTACTCGCTGTCACCGCATTTTTTCTTCTGCTTTTTTAGAATTCCTACCGCATCCTCTCCCAAGGAAATGGTGCGGTAGGAATTTTTTGTTTTCAGTGGGGCTTCCACCACCTCGCCGTTGATTCGGGAGACCTGCCGCTGAACCCGGAGGGTGCCCTGCTCCAAATCGAGGTCTTCCCATTTCAGGCCCAGCAACTCTCCCCGTCGTAAGCCGGTAGCTAGCTCAATGTAGTACATCTCGAACACGCCGCTTTCCTTGGCCTCCCGCAGAAAGGAGGCCAGCTGTTCCGCCGGGAGCGTCTTCATTTCCCTGTGCTCCAGCTTTGGCAGGGCACAGCCATCTGCGGGATTGACCGCTATCAGCTTCTGGCTCCTGGCAAAGTCCATCGCAGAGGAAATGACTTGATGGATGTTCCTCACTGTCTTGGGACTCAGCCCTTTCGGCTGACCTTTGGCCTCAATTCTGTCTACTCTGCCTTTGGACAGCAGCTTTTTGTAGAGCTTTTGCAATTCCAGA
>OFFV01002060.1_pt1 | contig 10258 bp, 11 predicted proteins | sample 1521461 | NCBI WGS metagenome assembly OFFV01 (sample SAMEA3504120, study PRJEB24116) | mouse gut metagenome | biome: mouse gut; feature: mouse-associated habitat; material: faeces | place: Denmark | collected 2011 | reverse complement strand
CCGACCTGGTCCACACCCACGGATGTCTGTCGGGGCGGGTTGCCGCCAGAAGGTGCAAAATCCCCATTGTGTATACCCGCCACTCCGCCTTCCCCGTCCCAGCCAAGCTGCGCTATCCCCCGGGGCGGTGGGTCAACAAGCTGGTCAACGAGCACTACGCCGACCGGATTATCGCCGTCAGCCCCGCCGCCCGGGACAATCTGGTCCAAGGCGGCGTGTCTCCGAACAAGATCACGGTAGTGATGAACGGCACCGCGCCGGTGCCCCGGATCTCTGAGGAGGAGCGGGCGGCGCTGCGGGAGGAGCTGTCCATTCCGCCGGGGGCGGTGGTATTCGGCATTCTGGCCCGGCTGGAGGACTACAAGGGCCACCTGCACCTGGTGGAGGCCGCGCGGGAACTGAAGGAGCGGGGGCGAGGGAAGTTTGTCGTTCTGATAGCTGGGACCGGCCCTTTCGAGGGGGAGCTGACCCGGGCGGTGAGAGACACCGGCACCGGGGATGTGATCAAGCTGCTGGGCTTCCGGTCCGACGTGGCCCGCATTTTAAATACTTTGGATGTCCAGCTCAACTGTTCCTACGGCACCGAGGCCACCTCTATGGCGCTGCTGGAGGGGATGAGCTTGGGACTTCCCTCTGTGGCCAGCGACTATGGGGGGAACCCCTGGGTGGTGGAGGACGGGGTAAACGGCCTGCTCTTCCCCAGCCAGAACAGTGCTGCGCTGTCCAAGGCTATGGAGCGGCTGATGGACCATCCGGAGGAGCGGGCCGCCATGGGAATGCGGGCCAGAGAACGCTATGAGGAGCGGTTTACCGGCGGGCGCTTCGCCCAAAATATAGAACAGATCTATCTGGATATCCTGAAAGGAGCCAAATAAATGGAACAGAATACACCGAAATTTCGCCTGCGTCTAAATTTGTTTGACGGAATCGTCCTCATCGTCGCCCTGGCGGCAGGGGCGTTTCTGCTGTGGACAGCCCTGAAGCCCCAGGCCTCGGTGGATGTCACCCCGGAGAGTACAGCTACGGTCCGGTATACCCTGCGCTTTGAGCACTGGCCGGAAGGAACAGGGGGAATGGTCCAGCCTGATGATATGCTGGTGGACAGTGTAAAGAATTTTGAGATCGGCCGAGTGATCTCGACCCAGATACTGCCCAATGAGGTGCAGGTCATTGACCATGCAAACCGCAGAAATGTCCTGACGGTGATGGAGGGCTTTGAGGATGTGCTGGTCACGGTGGAGGCCGCCTGTACCTCCAATGCTGAGAGCGTCACCGTAGGGGGCGGCTATGTCCTGCGGGTGGGCGCTATGGCCTATGTCAGGGGCGAGGGCTATATGGGCAGCGGCCCCATTGTCGCCATGGAAGTGGAGGAGCAGAAATGAAAGTGATAGACCAAAACGGACGGCTGTTTGGAAAGATCAGTGTGATCGACTTGCTGGTGGTAGCGGTGGTGATTGTTCTGGCCGCCGCCCTCCACTTTAAAAGCGGGCAGACCCACACCGGAATCACTGTGACAGAGCAGCCGATCACCTTCCAACTGCGGGTGAGAGGGGTGCGCAGCTATGTGGTGGACGCGATTCGGGTGGGAGACGGACTCTACGACCAGAATTACTCCAGCGGTGGCCGGGCCCTGGGCGAGATCACAGACATTCAGGTGGAGCGGGACCCGGGTACCACTATGGCGTATTTGAACGACGGCACCGTCGCCTTGATTGACACGGATGACACTGTGGATCTGCTGATCACGGTGGAGGGCCAGGGCCTGCTGAATGGAAAGAGCTATTCAGTCAACCGGGTATATGATTTGGCAGTCAATTCTGCCCGGGCCTACTATACTAGAACGAGCCAGTTTACTGGGACGGTGGCCAGCATACGTTGACATAGAAAAGAGGAGGGCGCCATGAAGATCCTGATGGCAACCATGGGGCTGGACATTGGTGGAGCGGAGACCCATATTGTGGAGCTGGCCAAGGAGCTGAAGAGTCGGGGACATGATGTGATGATTGTTTCCAATGGCGGTGTCTACGTGTCAGAGGCGGAGGCGGCCGGCATCCGTCACTATGGGGCTCCCCTCAACAGGCGCAGCCTGACGGCCATGCTACAGGCCGGATGGACCCTCAGGCGGGTGATTCAGAGGGAACGGCCTGATATTGTCCACGCCCATGCCCGTATCCCCGCCTTTCTGTGCGGACTGCTCCAGCGCAGGATGAAGTTTGCCTTTGTCACCTCCTGCCACGGGGTATATCAGGTGAGCGGAGCACTGAAGCTGCTGTCGAACTGGGGGAAGCAGACTCTGGCGGTGTCGGAGGATATCCGGGACTACCTGATGGAACAGTACGGCGTGCCAGAGGGGCAGATCACCCTTACGATCAACGGGATTGACACAGAAAAATTTTCTCCCCAGGTGTCGGGGGAGGGGACTCGGGAGGAGTTTGCCCTGGGGGAGGGGCCGGTCATCGGCCATGTCAGCCGTCTGGACCAGGCCAGCGCCTGGACCGCAAGGCAGCTGATCGAGATAGCGCCCCAGCTGACTCAGGCGATCCCAGGTCTGCGTGTGCTGATTGTTGGGGGAGGGGGCGTCTATGAGGAACTGGCCGCCCAGGCCAGGCTGGTCAACGAGCGGTTGGGCTGGGACTGCCTCATCCTCACCGGTCCCCGTACCGACGTGAACCGGGTTGTGGCCGCCTGCGACCTGTTTGTAGGGGTGTCCCGGGCGGCGCTGGAGGCCATGGCGGCGGGAAAGGCCGTCATCGTGGCGGGCAACGAGGGTTACCACGGCCTGTTTACCCCTGAACTGCTGGACAAGGCGGTGGACACAAACTTCTGCTGCCGCACCGATCCCATGTCCACAGGGGAGCAGCTGGCGAAGGAGATTTTATCTGCGCTGGCCCTCCCGAGGGCGAGGAGAGAGGAACTGGGGGCTTTTGGCCGTCAAGTGGTTCAGGAGCGGTACTCTGTCCGCCGGATGGGGGAGGACTGCCTGTCGGTCTACGCCAGGGTGTGCCGGAGGAAATACCGTGTGGTGATGAGCGGCTACTACGGCTTCGGCAACGCGGGGGATGATGCGATTCTAGAGTCAATTCAGCAGGCGATCCGGACTGCCAGCGATGATGTGTCCGTCACTGTTTTGTCCAACGACCCAGAATTGACAAAAAAGCAGTACGGTCTGGAGGCCATCCCCAGATTTCAGGTGCTGCGGGTGTTTTCTGCCCTTCGGCGGGGAGATGTCCTGCTGTCCGGAGGGGGCAGCCTGCTTCAGGACACCACCTCCACCCGGTCGCTGCTCTACTACCTGTCCGTGATCCGGTGTGCCCAGTTTCTGCGCAAGCCGGTGATGCTCTATGCCAACGGAATCGGCCCTGTGCGCAAGCCGGCCAACCGGCGCCGGGTCAAGCGCGTGGTGGAGCGGGCCGCCCTGGTTACCCTTCGGGACCACAGCTCTGCTCGGGAACTGGTGGAGATGGGGGTGACGCGTCCGGTTCAAGTGACAGCCGATCCGGTGTTCCACCTGGCGCCGGCCAACCGAGAGAAGTCGCTGAGTCTGCTGGCCGGGGCGGGGATTGGGGAGGAGACGCCCTTTGTGGCTGTGTCAGTCCGGGAGTGGCCGAATACAGAGAAATTCTGGATGGAACTGGCCAGGCTGTGCGACCATCTCCGGCGGGCCTATGGATTGGAAATTCTATTTCTGCTGATGCAGCGTTCACGGGACCAGGCGGCCACCGCCCGGGTCCGAAGGCTGATGGAGGAGCCCTCCCATGAGCTGGATATACCCACCACCCCTCGGGAGCTGATGGGGGTGCTGGGGCAGGCCAGACTGTGTCTGGCAATGCGGCTGCACACCTTGATTTTTGCCGCCCGGATGGCGGTGCCCGCCATGGGACTGGTATACGATCCCAAGGTGGCAAGCTACCTGGAAGAACTGGACCTGCCTGCGGCCGGAGACGTGGTCTCCTTTGATGCAGAGGAGGCCATCCGCCGGGCGGACGACCTGATGGCCAGATATGATGCCGTATTGGCCCACCTACAGAGTAAGTCCGCTCAGCTGAGCCAGGCCGCAAAGGAGAATGAACGGCTTTTGCTGGACCTTCTGGAGGGGCAAAGCAGACGCTGAGGCGGGGCCGCAATGAAATTTTGGAAGCGGAAGAATGGAGGGAGCCTGTGCCATGAGCGCATCTCCAAAACGTGTGATTGCCTTGGGCTTTTTTGACGGGGTACACCTGGGCCATGGGGCGCTGCTGCGTACCGTGAGAGAGACGGCTGACAGGCTGGACGCCGTAGCAGCGGCCTTCACCTTTGACCGCAGTCCCACCGCTGTCATCACGGGCCAGCAGGTCCCGCTGCTGAGCACGGTGGAGGACAGAGTCTGGCTGATGCGCCAGAAATATGGGATTCAGGAGGTGGTGGTGGCCTCCTTTGACGCCATGCAGCGCATGGACTGGGAGGATTTTATTACCAAATATCTGGTGGAAGAGCTGGGCGCGGTCCATGTGGTGGCCGGCCACGATTTCCACTTTGGATATATGGGCAAAGGAAACCCGGCCCGGCTGAGGGAGAAGTGTGAACAGCTGGGTGTGGGCTGCGAAATCATCAAAAAGGTGGAGCGGGATGGTATTACTGTGTCCTCCACCTATATCCGCAACCTGGTGGCGCAGGGGGAGATGGAGCGGGCCGCCCAGTTTCTGGGTCACCCCCATATACTCACCCGGCAGGTGGGGCGGGGGAAAGGCATTGGGCACTCCACCTTGGGCTTTCCCACTGTGAATCTGCGGATACCGGATGGGGTGATTGTCCCGGCCTTTGGCGTCTATGCCACCCGGGTGTGGTTTGACGGCCAGAGCCGTCTGGCTGTCACCAATGTGGGGGTGCGCCCCACCGTGGCTGACAACGATGGCCGGGTGACAGTAGAGGGCTTCATCCTGAATTTCCATGGAGATCTGTACAGCCATCAGGTGCGCATGGAGTTTTTCAAACGTCTGCGGGGGGAGCGAAAGTTTCCCTCCATGGGGGATCTTTCTGATGAGATACGCCGCAACGCCCGTCAGACGCAGGCGTATTTTGAGGGGCTGCCCGCTGAATAGAGGGCAGCGTCCCAGAGAGCTGATTTTATGGACGAGAGGAGGGGTGAGTATGGGTTTTTTCCACCTGCTGCACCACGAACATCAGGCCCGATATGACAGGATGTTCCCCTATCTCTGGGTCTATGCGGCGGTGCTGGCCCTGGCCGGGTTTGTGATGGATACCCCAGAACATATTCTAAAGGGCCTGTACACCATTGTCGTCACCGAGGATGCCCTGATCACCGACTATGTTCTGGTGGCCGGTCCGGGGGCGGCGCTGGTGAATTCCGCCATTGTCACCGCTGTGAGCATATGTGTGCTCTACCTGTCCCAGGATACCCTCAACGGGATGACTCTGGTGGAAATGGGACTGATGTCTGGATTCTCTCTGTTTGGCAAGAATTTTGTCAATATCTGGCCCATTTTGGCCGGAACCTGGCTGTATACGAAAATGCGCCGAGAACCGGCAGGGGGGTATATGGGCATCGGCCTGATGGCGACCGCCCTGGCCCCTATTGTCAGCTATATCTCGCTGGATAACGGCTGGGGAGGGCCGATAGAGGGGGTAGTGGTCGGTGTTTTGATTGGCTTTATCATGCCGCCCCTGGCCACCTATACCTACCGGATTCAGAACGGTATGAATCTCTATAATGTAGGTTTTGCCTGCGGACTGGTGGCCTTGATCTGTGTGCCATTGATGTCCTCGATGGGGGCAGACCCCACCACCCATTACCGCTGGGCCACAGGCTACAATTTGCCTTTCGGTACTATGCTGGGCGTTCTGTGCGTCCTGCTGATCCTGGGTGGATTGTTTTTCAGCGGAAAGCCGGTCTGGGCGGCCTGGGCCGGCTATCGCCGCCTGCTTCAGACCAGCGGCCGGGCCCCCAGCGACTACCTGCGTATGTTTGGACCGGCCCCTGTGGTTATCAATACCGGGGTCAATGGGCTGATCGGTATGGCCTATATCCTGAGTTCCGGGGGTAATCTCAACGGCCCTACAGTGGGGGGAATCCTTACCATTATGGGCTTTTCCGCCTTTGGAAAGCACGCCTTCAACATCCTGCCGGTGATGGCTGGGGTGGCCCTGGGCAGTGTGGTGATGGACTGGTCCCTCACCCAGCCCGCCGTCCAGCTGGCCTGCCTGTTCTGTACCACCCTGGCGCCTATCTCTGGATATTTCGGTGTGGGCTACGGGGTGCTGGCCGGGTTTATCCACTCCTCCGTGGTGTTGTACACCGGGTCCCCGGTGGCGGGGATGAACCTGTATAACAACGGCTTTTCCGGCGGGCTTATCGCCATCGTCCTCTACCCCACCATCATGGCCATCGCCCGCCACCGCAAGCCGGTGCTCCAGGAGGAGGACTACTTCGACCAGCTGGAGGGAGACCGTCCCGTTATCCCGCCAGATCCCCACGCCATCAAAGAGGATGAACAGGAGACAAAGACCGCCCCGTGACGAACTGTCGTGGGGCGGCTTTTATCATCCGAAGCAGACCCGTACGGCCCAGGCCGCGGCTAGAAAGCCGGTGAGATCGGCGCACAGGGCGGCAGGGACGGCGTAGCGGGTCTTGGTGATGCCGACGGCGCCAAAGTAAACGGCGATGGTGTAGAAGGTGGTCTCAGTGGAGCCCAGCATAACAGCCGCGGTCCGACCCAAATCGGAGTCGGGTCCATAAGTGGAAATGAGCTCCGCGCCTACGCCCAGGGCTGCGGAACCGCTGATGGGCCGCACCAGCATGAGGGGCAGCAGCTCCGAGGGCAGGCCCAGCCGGTCCATCAGGGGGGAGAGCAGTCTGGCCAGCAGTTCCAGTGCTCCAGAGGCCCGGAGCATGTATACTGCCGTCATCAGTCCAATCAGGGCGGGGATGATGCGGGTCAATGTCTCCAGTCCGGAGCCGGCCCCCTGGACCAGAGCAGAGTAGACATCCACACGCCGGCCGGCGGCGTACAGTGAAATAGCGCCGATAGTCAGCGGAACCAGCATGGTAAAGAACAGATCCATTGGGTTACCTCCTGAGAAGTGTTTTGCGTCAGGGGAAGCGTTTGGCTTGGCGAAGTTTGGGAGTGTGAGAGCCTTCAAACAGCGCCTAATCTCTCCATACCTTTGCGAAAAGTTTACAGGCAAGAATTCCCACACCCACGGACAGAGAGGAGGCCAACCAGACGGCGGGCAGGATATCAAAAGGGGCGGCACAGCCCTCTGCGGCCCGAACAGAGGCCACGGTGGTGGGGATGAGCTGAATGGATGCGGTATTGCAGACCACCAGCATACACAGGCTGTCAGAGGCCGTACCGGGACTGTTCCGGGCCAGCTGGCGGGCGGCCTCCAGCCCCAGAGGGGTGGCGGCGCTGCCCAGCCCCAGCAGGTTGGCGGACACGTTGGCGGAGATGCTATCCATTGTGCTCCGGTCCTGGGCCGTCTGGGGAAAGAGCAGGCGCAGAACAGGGGCCAGCAGACGGGACAGCTTGTCGGCCAATCCAGATTGCCGCATCACCTCCATCACGCCCGTCCACAGGCACAGCATCCCCGCGATGGACAGGGCCAGTTGTACCGCGGCCGAGGTGCCCTCCACCGCGGCCGCGGCCACATCCGGGCCTCGACCGGTGGCTAGTCCACACAGGATTGATATCATGATCATACCCGTCCAAATTATAGTCATTGTCAATACAACCGCCCCCTCTTGTCCCATCTATACGGGGGGAACTGGAAATTCATGTCTATGTGCAAACCAATAATTTACAAAAAAATCCAGCTCTTCTCTCCTTTTCTACAAAAATTCTACATTTTTCACCCTAATTTGCCCGATAGAAACAGTTGACAGGGTATTTTTTTCCCGTTACAATAGGAGTGAGAAAAGCTGACGTTGGGGAGGTACACTGCCCCAGTTTTGAAACAGATAAAAAGGAGGCAATTACATGAAATCCACTGGCATTGTCCGAAAGGTGGACGAACTGGGCCGAATCGTTTTGCCCATTGAACTGCGCCGCACTTTGGATATCGAAGAGAAGGATTCTCTGGAAATTTACATGGACGGTCCATCCATCGTGCTGAAGAAGTTCCAGCCCGCCTGCATTTTCTGCGACAATGAAAAGGACATCTTTGAGTTTCGCGGAAAGAACGTATGCCCCAGGTGTTTTCAGGAGATGAGCGCCTCCTTCCGGAAACAGTAAGGGTTTCTGGAATCAAGGAAAGGGCTCGTCCGAAAGGCAGTGGAGAGCGGATATGAGTCAAAACAGGGAGAGAGCCGGTTGGCTCTCTCCCTGTTTATCGTTTGTCGTTGGCGGACGGCTTAGCCCAGTGTTAAACTGGTGACGGCATAGCCAAACATGTTATCGCGAAGTTGAAGGGTGGCCTGGAACTGGGCGAGTTCTTCATTGTCCACCACGTAGACCAGCGCGCCAGTGAGGCGGAGACCTTGGGCGGTGGATTGGACCTCCTGAACCTGAATCTGAGCCAGCGCATCGCTGCCGCAGACCACGTGGTAGACCTCTTGAGACCGGTCGTAGGTGAGGCGGTCTTTCAGGCTGGCGGGCAGAGGGGGCAACTGCTCCACTGTGATATCCAGGGCAGCGGCGTAGTCCTGGGCCGTCTCACTGGGGAGAAGGAGCAAGTCCTCTGAGATTTCGCTGCGGCTGTCCAGCTGTCCGTAGAGAGAGAGCATATTGTACAGACTCTCCCAGGCCAAGTCGGTATTGGTCAGGTCGAAGGAGGTGACATCGTGGTTCAACATCGCCAGGACGATTCCGTGGAGGGCTGGACCCATCGAGTCGGCGGGAGTCAGTTCAGCGGGTACGTCGCCGGGGAGGAAGGCCTGAGTTCCAGCAGAGGGCTGGACCGGGGCCTCCTCATGGTCGGCCAGGGCTGTGCTGCCCAGAGGCAGGAGGAGTATTGAGGTGATGAGCGTGGTGAGTATGACTTGCTTCATAAGAAGGCCTCCTTCCCTGATTTATACAGGTTCCGCAAAGGGGGAACAAGATCATGATATGGATTGTTACGCTATTATTGTAGCACGCATGTTCTGTTACCATCTTATCGAAGCCGTTACGAGACGGTGAAAAAATGGTTACAGACTGGCTACATCCCCTTGGAGGGCTGTCCACACAGAGAGGATATGTCCACGTCGGTCCGGATATGACAGGGCAAATCAATCTTTGGAGGTGTCCAGATAAAAAAGTTCAGCGTTTGAAAAATTTCTCTTGACAAGGGGGCGGCAGTCCTGTATAATGCGGAACATCAAAAGCGTGGACGGAGACAAAGTAGAATGCAGGTCCAGCTGTTCAGAGAGTTCCCGGTTGGTGCGAGGGGCATAGCTGTGCATTTGAAATTTCATCTCCTGAGCTGTCCGAGGAAAGGCCGTCAGGCTGAGTAGAGCGGAACGGGGCCTCCCGTTACAGAGGAGGGGCATTATAGGATGCCCTGTGAGGTCGCCTCTCGTGAGAGGGCGGCGAATAGAGGTGGTACCGCGGGAGGTTATATTCCCGTCCTCTGGCAGAATGTTCTGCTAGAGGTTTTTTTGTACCCATTTTCAAAATACTGTCAGGTAAAAACGCCAGTCTGTCCTTTACTTTTTTGCTTCCCCGTGCTACACTTTAAACAAGTGAATTTCCCTCGGAAACAACTTGAGAAGGAGTGTTTATCATGGCAAAAGGGGAAAAGAGAGCGCGAAGTATGGCCCTGTATGAGACCATTCTAAAGCTGAAGGATCTGGACGAGTGCTGCCGGTTCTTCGACGACCTGTGTACCCCCACCGAGCTGCGTTCCCTGGAGCAGCGGTTCGACGTGGCGGTGTACCTCCAGCAGGGGCTGGTCTATCTGGACATCCTGGAGAAGACCGGCGCTTCCAGCGCCACCATCAGTCGGGTCCGGCGGTCCATGCTGGACAACGGGGCAGGCGGTGTGATGCAGCAGGTTATTGCCCGGGAGGGGCTGCACGAGACAGGCGGGGAGTCGTAGGGGAAGTCACCTCCCACAACAGAGGACAACGGCGCGGCAGGACAGACGACTCAGCTCGTCAAATCCAGACTGCGTCCCAATCAGAGGATGGGCCGAGGCCGTCGCCCTCAACTAAAACCACAACAGAAAGCAGGAAAATGACATGAAACAACTGATGTTGGGCAACGCCGCCGTTGCCCGGGGCCTGTATGAAGCGGGGTGCTGTGTGATCTCCAGCTACCCCGGTACCCCCAGCACCGAGATCACC
>OFFV01002053.1_pt1 | contig 10284 bp, 7 predicted proteins | sample 1521461 | NCBI WGS metagenome assembly OFFV01 (sample SAMEA3504120, study PRJEB24116) | mouse gut metagenome | biome: mouse gut; feature: mouse-associated habitat; material: faeces | place: Denmark | collected 2011 | reverse complement strand
GTCGAAATCTTCGATGGGCGAATTTTTTAATTCTTCAGTCATTTAAATAAGTTAATAAATAAGGTTAATTGTATACCAATGACTTACTGCCGCTTGGAGACGGCTTCTGTCATTGCGGTGCAAAGGTAGTGATAATTTTCTATTCCACAATTGTTTCGGTTGTCTTTTTCATTGCATTGGATGTCAAAAGTGCCGGATATGGCACAGGCTGCGCCGTGGATATGTGCGCAGCCTGTGATTGATGTGCATATTGTGGCTTACCACGAGATGGTTATGTCATCTACGGCATAATATGCGGGAAGGGAGTATCCGTAGCCGTTGTCGGCACCTCCTGCCTGATTGAGCCGGAGCTCTACGATCGGGCCGAGTTCGGAGAGGTTGTCCCATTTTATCCATTTGTCAGGGACATATTCGGTGGTGGCGAAAGTCATGGTCACCGTGCCGAGTTCGTTGCCATCAGCATCGAATCCGGTGGCATAATATGTGACATCATCGTAAAGAGCCGGACTTAACGGGTTGCCGGCAACTGCCACGGAATAGAAATAGCATGTCGAGGTTACATACAGACTTTCTACAGTACGTGCTTTCCCGTCGGCAAACTTGAAGATTGGTCTGCCGTCACCGTAAGGATAGGCAAGGTCAAGATAACCGAATGTGGTCAGGAAGTTGTCGGAGCCATTATTGCCACCGCCTGTGGTACTTTCGCCTGTGATATTGGGATTGTAGACGTAGAGGTCGTATGTGTAATATCCATAGGAGTCCTGGTCGAGGGAGTTGGCATTGTATGAACTTACAAACCAGGGATATCCCCAGCCGCCCATGAATCCATCGGGTTCTACGGTTGTGAGCTGCGTGGTCTGGTCCACCCACATGTATCCGCTGTTCATAAGTGATGTCGTGGATGTTGTGCCCGGAGCGTAGTTGTGGATTGAGAGGGCATCCCATTCGGCACCCTCGAATGTGATGGTGTGTATGTGCATTGCCTTGACTTCGATTTCAGTCATGGTCGATAGGTTGCCTTTCATGCCTATGATGGCTATGGTTCCGGAGGTCTCAGCGTAAGTGTTGGCTTCGACAGGGGCGGTTATTGAGAGTTGGGTCCCGTCCAGAGCCACCCGCCATCCGTCAGGTTTGGTGAATGTGATTTTATCGACATCGTTGATTGTGAGTTGGTATGTCTTGGTCTCGCCAAAATTGAATCTGGCTTCAGGTCCGTTGATGGTTATAGATAGCTGCTGGTTTTTCGGCAGTTGTAATACGCTCCCGTCGGCGAGTGTGAATTCGACGTAATCGGTATGGGTGTTGTCGATGCCGGCGAATATCGAGTCTCCGTCTTGACCTTCAGCGGTGATTCCGGTGTCGGACCAAGCGGTTCCTCCGTCGGTGGATATTTCCCAATGATGGGTGGTGTCGTTGATGCGGACTTTCGGGGCTACGGCATCACGACCGTCGACGGCGTTGGCTTTGATCATCTGTCCGTCCGAGGTCATAAATTCATTGTCGAGAGTCCAGTACCAATTGCCGTCGGTGTGTTGTCTGACAGATATGGCGGGGGCGTTTGTGCCGTCTACGCCATTGCGTATCTCGGCGTTTGTACCGTTGGAAAATGTAATCTTGTATCCGTCGGTTGTGTTGGTGACATCTGTTACATAAACGTTGTTTTGCAGCGCATCGACGAGTTGTTGCAGTGTCGTGATGTTGGCGTTGGCATTGTTTACTGCCTGTTCGAGTGCTGTAAGGCGTGTGTCGAGTTCGTCGACTTTATCCCAAATGTCGTCATCGTCGTAGCATGCAGTGACTCCGGTGGCAAGAACGGCTGCTACAAAAAGTCTTGTGAAAATCTTGATTGGTTTTTTCATTTCGTTGTTATTTATTGGTGAATAAAATCCTTCATGTGCGACCTTACGCGCCAACTGAAGAATACAACGAAAATGCAAAGCCGGGAATACTGGACAGAGTGCCACGGAGATGATGCCGGACGCGCAATCTCCCGGTTTTGATTCTCACCCGTACACCCGCAGGCGGCAAATCACATGTGGCAAAAGGCAGGTCTTCTGGCTTGTCCTGACGCTTGCTGCCTTCCCGGATTGATGGTGTCCAGTGGCTTAAATAGCAAGTGCCGTCCGGTATATCGGACATTGCGGACTTACAGCAACGGGTATTGCCGCAGATTTGCACTGCGTTCCCTTTTAAGACCGGTATTCCCGGTCACCGTTTGCGCTGCAAAAATACGTAAGATATTTCGTATGTGCAATTTTAGAGCCAATGTCGAGTGGAATGAGTATGACGGGGGCGATTTGGTCATGATGCCAATAATGTGTATTTTTGTGAAAATACAATAAGATATGATGTGTAACTCTTGTCCTGGGATACCGGCGCGTGTGGGCTGGGTGGATGCGCTCAGGGTGTTGGCGTGTTTCATGGTGGTGATGAGCCATTGCTGCGACGGTTTTGTGGCTCAGTTCGATGCCGACTGCGGGGCGTTTCTGACCGGATGTATGCTCGGGAGCGCGTTGCGTCCGTGCGTGCCGTTGTTTGTGATGATGACCGGAGTGTTGTTGCTGCCGTTGCCGGAAACGGTTACGTTGGGCGGATTCTACCGTAAGCGTGTGGGGCGTATCATTCCTCCGCTGGTGTTTTGGTCGCTGGCGTTGCCGCCTTTGGCTTATTGTTATTTTACCGGATTCGGCTCGGAGAGTGTCAATCCGTCGGTGGATATGTCGGCTTACACTCCTGATGGGCTTACCAACCGCTTGTGGAGCTGGGTGCTGAATTTTAATTTCGATACCACTCCGCTTTGGTATCTGTATATGTTGCTGGGATTGTATCTCGTCATGCCTGTGGTGGGTGCATGGCTTGCATCGGCATCGCGCCGCGATGTGCTCACATTTCTGAAAGTGTGGGGTGTGACTCTGTTGCTGCCTTATGTGCGGTTGTTCGCCCCTTCGGTAGGTTATCTTGGCAATTATGGTAATATGGATATATTGGGCGGGTGTGACTGGAATGCGTTCTCCACATTCTACTATGTGTCGGGATTCATAGGATATATAGTGCTGGCGTATTATCTGAAACGATATCCGTTGAGATGGTCGGCAGCTAAAGCTGCTGTTGCGTTGATACCTATGTTTGTGGTGGGATATGCCATTACCGCCGGCGGATATATATGGCTTCAGGGCAGGTATCCCGGTGACTATGCCTATCTGGAGATAGTGTGGTATTTTACAGGAGTGAATGTGTTTATGATGACGCTTCCTATCTTCATTGCCATACAGCGGTGGGCGCCTGCCGGAAGTGCATGGCTGAACCGAATGGCGTCTCTGACGTTTGGTATTTATCTGTGTCATTTTATATTTGTGATGGTGGCATACGATGTGTTTGATGTGGCGTGGCTGCCCTATATTGCGCGTATCGTGTGTATGGCCGTGTCGGTATTTGCCGTATCGGCGGGCGTGACATGGCTGTTGGGTCGCAACCGGTACACAAGTGTGTTGGTGAAGTGACAGTGTTGTGTCACCCGGTTGGCAATTGCCGATGAATTTAATAGATTTGCATTCATGAAACAACGAATTATTATAGTAACTAAATTCTATTATCGCCGTGGTGGCGATTGTGTGTGCGCGTTAAATCTTGAAAAACTATTGCGTGAGCGCGGTCATGAAGTGGCTGTGTTTGCTATGCGTTATCCTGAAAATCTACCGTCGGAGTGGGAGTCTTATTGGCCCGAGGAGGTTGATTTTGGAGGACCGCTGAAAAGTAAGCTCGCTGCGCTGAAGCGGACCATGGGGTTGGGTGATGTGGCAGATAAGTTCAAGAGACTGCTCAAGGATTTTCGTCCGGATGTTGTACATCTCCATAACATACACTCTTACCTGTCGCCTGTGGTTGCGAAACTTGCAAAAAAATATGGTGCGCGCGTGGTGTGGACGCTTCATGACTACAAACTGTTGTGTCCATCCTATTCGTGTCTGCGAAACGGCGAGGTGTGTGAACTTTGTTTCAATGATAAGAAAAAGGTGCTGAGCACCAGATGTATGAAGGGTTCGCTCGCGGCGAGTGCGTTGGCATATATGGAGGCACTCAGATGGAATGCCAAACGGTTGCAGAGTTATACTGATTTGTTTATATGCCCCAGTGAGTTCATGGCATCGAAGATGAAGCAGGGTGGTTTCGCTCCCGGAAAGCTTGCGGTATTGTGCAACTTCATAGCTCCTGAAATGTTGGAAAAACGCTCTGTGGTATCGGAAGATGCGCGTGGGGATTATTATTGCTATATAGGGCGGTTGTCGGAAGAGAAGGGTGTGCGCGCATTGCTGGAAGCGGCATCGCGCTTGCCCATGACTTTGAAAGTTGCCGGAAGTGGTCCGCTCGATGCGGAACTGCGTGGCACCTATGCCGGAAAAACCAATATAGAGTTTCTTGGTCAGCTCAGTTCCGATGGTGTTCGTGATTTGTTGGCGCATGCAAAGTTTTCGGTGATGCCGTCGGAATGTTATGAAAATAATCCGCTAGGGGTCATTGAGTCACTTTGTATGGGTACGCCCGTGGTAGGTGCTGAGATTGGGGGCATTCCTGAACTGATTGATAATCCGGGAAGCGGTGCTGAATTTAAAAGTGGCAGTGTGGATGATTTGGTGTCGAAGATATCGGAAATGTGGTCCGGAAAATTTGATTATGCCACAATAGCTGATAACTCATGTGCGGTATTCGGAGCTGATAGATATTACATCTCTCTTTTAGATAAAATTAACATTTTAGGGGGGGGTAAATAGCTCGCTTGTATTCGTTAAATATGGACTTGTCGAATCCGATAAAGGTGACTATTATTGTTATATAGGCAGATTGTCGGAGGAGAAGGGAATAGATACTTTGCTTGATGTCGCATCCCGTTTGCCAATGAAGCTGATGGTCGCGGGAGGTGGGCCAATGTCCGAGTCTTTGAAAATGAAATATGGCTCAAGTGCCAATGTCGAATTTTTGGGCATGATTCATGGAGATGCGGTAGGTGAATTGTTGGCGGGCGCGCGTTTTTCGGTATTACCTTCTGAATGGTATGAGAATAATCCCATGGGGGTGATAGAGTCGTTGTGTGCGGGTACGCCGGTGTTAGGGGCGGCAATTGGTGGAATACCGGAGCTGATTGACGATGAGAGTGGGATGACGTTTGAAAGCGGTGATAAGCAGTCGCTGCAGGACGCGGTGAGGGCTATGTGGGACAAGGAATTTGATAGACCGGCCATTCAGTCCCGGTCGATAGTCGCTTTTTCTCCGGATGCTTATTATTCGCGTCTGATGGATATTTACGGAAGAGTGTAATTCGCCCGTCGGGACATCAATTGGCGGAGAACGTGGGTGATGAGGTATTGGCGGTCACCGATACGTCGTGTTACGAGTCTTTTGTTCCATTGAGCTTTGCGGTATGCGGGAGCTTGCAGGTCTTCACGGTTTAGAGCCAGGTCGTCCGGCAAATTGTGGAGTGATGCGGGGATGGCGTAAGAGGTAGGTGGCCAACCGAGCATTGCCCACATTCTGTAATTGTCAGGAGTGTCCGCCGACTCGATTACCACCGCCGCTTCTGATGTGGTACGTGGTATAAGGTGCTCGTCGAGCAGAATCATACTGTCGGAGAGGAAATTGCGGTCGGATGGCGCGTGATAGAATGAGCGCGACAGTATTTCGGTGAATACCTGTGGGGTGATGGAGTGTGTGTCGGCGTAAGGAGCCAACAGTGTCTCGGCTGTGCGCTTGCGGTCGAATCCGGTTCCGCCCGATGCCGATTGCGACAATGAGTGATTGGTGCGCACGATGAATCCTTGAGGGGAATCGGCGAGATTATATTCCACGTATGCTGAATCATGGGTCTCGAAATACGCTCCGTTGCCGTGCGCGTCTATGACGCCGAAATTGGCACGCACCCCCATCGGGCGTGTGAGGGTGTCGAGCAGATGGCGGAAGTCCGATATGTCGTGGCATCTCTGTAATGCCAAGGTCATAACGAAGCCTTCGCGGTCCTCCGGTGCTCCGTGTGTGCGCGGCATATTGTGCGATGCTGTGTTCATGATGGCGAATCCGGCATCGTTGTAGCCTATCCACGCTTCACGGCGCAGGGAGTCGGAGCCGTTGAACAAGGCTATGTAAGCCATGGATTCACCATCGGACGGAATCGTGTCGACAAAATTGCATGGCGACGATGTGTCGCGAAGTTTCCATAGCATGGCTTTGCCTGTGGCGCTCGCCCTGCCGCTGACTATGGCGGAGGTGCATGCGTGTGCGCGCGGTGCAATGGCGGTTATTATCGCTGCGATGGCGGCTATGGTTATGATGTGCGGTATCTTCTTAGCCATGATTTGGTCTTGTCTATTCCTGCTTTTCCTAATATTAGCAATGCCGAGTACTGGGCTGTCTTTGCCATGCCGAAGAATACTATCCACAGTGTAGCCTTGGCAGCCGCTGATATCGGCAATAGGAACTGGGCGAACGATATTGCGTAAAATATCAGGCAAGCTATGCCTACTGTCACTCCGGTGCGGAATGAGAGTGAGCTTAGCCATTGACGTAGTCGGTCGATGCGTGGTCGGTTCATGTGTGCGTGTGCGGGATTGCTGCCGTATGGGTGTTAAATGCCGTTGCTAAGTTACGGTTATTTTGTCAAATATCATTATAAATAAGGTGGTGTCGGAGATTTTAGTTAAATTTGCGGAATAATCAGGTTTTTAAGATAAAAAATATATTCGCATGGCAACCAACTTACTTGAACTTAGCGAACAGGAAATAGTGCGCCGTGGCAGCCTCGATGAAATGCGCCGCCGTGGTATAGATCCCTATCCCGCAGCCGAATTTACGGTAACGGGTCATACGGCAGAGATAAAATCGACATTTTCCGACGATGCTCCCCGTCGCGAGGTGAGCATTGCAGGCCGTATCATGAGCCGCCGCATCATGGGCAAGGCTTCATTTCTGGAACTGCAGGATGCCGACGGACGCATACAGGTGTATGTGAGCCGCGACGATCTCTGTCCCGGAGAGGATAAGGACCAATATAATGTGGTACTGAAAAAGCTTCTTGACATCGGTGACTTCATAGGTGTGAAGGGCTATGTGTTCCGCACACAGATGGGCGAGATTACGGTTCATGCCGAGGAGCTGACCGTGCTGTCCAAGTCATTGCGCCCGCTGCCTATAGTAAAGGTCAAGGATGGTGTGACTTACGATGCGTTTGATGACCCGGAACTCCGTTACCGCCGCCGCTATGTGGATTTGGTGGTCAATGACGGCGTGAAGGATATATTCATCAAGCGTACTAAGGTGTACAACTCCATGCGCGAGTTCTTCAATGCCGCCGGTTACATGGAGGTGGAGACTCCGATACTGCAATCCATCCCCGGCGGAGCGTCGGCCCGTCCATTTATCACGCACCACAACGCACTCGATATTCCGCTGTACATGCGTATAGCCAATGAGTTGTATCTAAAGCGTCTTATCGTGGGCGGTTTTGATGGTGTGTATGAGTTCTCCAAGAATTTCCGCAATGAAGGTATGGACCGCACCCACAATCCGGAATTTACCTGCATGGAAATCTATGTGGCGTACAAGGATTATAACTGGATGATGGACTTCACCGAGCGCATGCTTGAGAAGATATGCCTGGATGTCAACGGTACCACCGAAGTGAAAGTGGGTGATAACGTAATCTCATTCAAGGCACCGTTCAAGCGCGTGACCATGATTGACGCCATAAAGGAATTTACCGGAATAGATATCACCGGTATGGACGAGGAGCAGTTGCGTGACGTGTGCCGCCAGCTCGACATAGAGGTTGATCCGGCTCTCGGCAAGGGTAAGCTCATAGATGAGATATTCGGAGAGAAGTGCGAGGGCAACTATATACAGCCTACATTCATCATAGACTATCCTATAGAGATGTCGCCGCTTACCAAACGTCACAGAAGCAATCCCGAACTGACGGAACGTTTTGAACTGATGGTCAACGGCAAGGAACTGGCTAACGCTTATTCGGAGCTGAATGACCCGATAGACCAGTACGAGCGTTTCGTGGAGCAGATGCGTCTTGGCGAAAAGGGCGATGACGAAGCGATGATCATAGACAAGGATTTCATACGCGCACTCGAATACGGTATGCCCCCCACATCGGGTATGGGTATAGGTATGGACCGTCTGGTTATGCTCATGACCGGTCAAACCACTATTCAGGAGGTGCTGTTCTTCCCGCAGATGCGTCCTGAAAAGGTGCAGAAACGCGACAGCGAAGAAGCCGACGGTGCCGAGGTGTTTGCCACCGTAGGCGTGCCTGAAGAGTGGGTTGCTCCCTTGCATAAGCTCGGAGTGCTCACCGTGCAGCAGCTCGGTAGTACCTCTTCAGCCGGAAAACTCCAGCAGGATTTGTGCGGGCTCAACAAGAAATTCAAACTCGAATTGCAAAATCCCGATATAGAACAGGTGAAATCGTGGGTTGCCGCCGCAGCGCAAGACTGAGGTATGAACCCATGGCTAAATGCCAATGTTGTTTTAATGTAAAACATTAATAATATGAATTTCCCCGGAACAGTAGCAGTGATGGGCGGTGGGAGCTGGGCTACGGCTCTTGCCAAGCTTCTGCTCAACAACTGTGAATCTATAATGTGGTATATGCGACGCGACGACCGCATAGAGGATTTCAAGCGTCTGCGTCATAATCCGGCTTATCTGAGCGATGTGGAATTTGATATCCAGCGCATAGAATTTTCGTCGGATATCAATTATGTGTGCGAGCATGCCGATACGTTGCTGCTCGTGATGCCTTCGCCTTACTTCAAGAGTCACATGGAGAAGCTGACTACCGATATCAGCGATAAATTCGTGGTGTCGGCGGTGAAGGGTATCGTGCCGGATGAAAATGAGATAATATCCGATTACATGCAGCGTGTGTACGGGGTGAAACCTGAGCGTATGCTGGTGGTGAGCGGTCCGTGCCATGCCGAAGAGGTGGCGTTGGGCCGTCAGAGTTATCTCACCGTAGGGTGCAATGACATATTCCATGCCGAGCAGTTTGCCAATGCTCTCAGCGGCAATGCGCTGCGCACCATCACATCGTCGGATGTGACCGGAATAGAGTATGCGGCGGTGCTGAAAAATGTCTATTCAATAGCTTCGGGTATAGTACACGGGCTAAAGATGGGCGATAATTTCCAGGCTATGCTCGTGTCCAATGCCATACGCGAGATGGAGCGGTTTGTGGATACGGTGTATCCGCGTCCGCGCCAGATTTGCGACTCGGTGTATCTTGGTGACCTGTTGGTGACCTCCTACTCCCGATTCAGCCGCAACCATAATTTCGGCTCGATGATAGGCAACGGCTATTCGGTGCAGACCGCCCGCATGGAGATGGTGCAGACCGCCGAGGGCTACTACGGGACCAAGTGTGTGCACGAAATCAACCGCAAGCACAATGTGACCATGCCGATACTCAACGGCGTGTATGATATCCTGTACCGTAATATAAAGCCGGCAAAGGCAATACGTGCCATGGCTGAGACATTTATCTGATGCGGGACGGAAAGTTAATTATCCTGATAACAATTAAATTATAATACCATAATGGAAAAATTGAAGATAGACATTAAGAACGCCCTCGGGACGGTTACTGCCGGGGATGTTGACGCATTGCTTCCCGAAGCAGGCGAAGCTCTTGCAAAAGTGGATAACGGCACAGGTGCCGGCAATGATTTTCTCGGATGGACCGACCTGCCCACACGTCTGTCGGAGTCGCTGCTCGATGATATAAATGCTACTGCAAACTCACTTCAGGATGAATGTGAGGTGGTGGTGGCAATAGGCATAGGCGGTTCGTATCTCGGTGCCAAGGCTGTAATCGAAGCTCTTTCGGACAGTTTTGCAGCATACCGTCATGAACCTAAGTCGACCAAGGTGGTTTTTGCCGGACAGAATATCGGTGAAGATTATCTGTTTGAGCTTATGGACTATCTGTCGGACAAGAAATTCGGTATCATAGTTATATCCAAATCGGGTACCACCACCGAGCCGGCAATAGCATTCCGCTTGCTCAAGGAGATGCTCGAACGCAAAGAGGGTAAGGCTAAAGCCGCCAAACGCATAGTGGCTATTACCGACGCTCATCGCGGTGCACTACGTCAGCTCGCTACCGAAGAGGGCTACAAGACATACGTGATTGACGATAATGTGGGTGGCCGTTTCTCGGTGCTCACTCCTGTGGGCTTGCTGCCCATAGCTGTCGCCGGTTACGATATCAAGGCATTGGTGGGCGGAGCT
>OFFV01002036.1_pt1 | contig 10370 bp, 13 predicted proteins | sample 1521461 | NCBI WGS metagenome assembly OFFV01 (sample SAMEA3504120, study PRJEB24116) | mouse gut metagenome | biome: mouse gut; feature: mouse-associated habitat; material: faeces | place: Denmark | collected 2011 | reverse complement strand
CAGTAACCATCTTCCATGAGTTGGGGAGCATTGTATTTTTGTTCATAATTTAATGTATTATTATTGATTATCGTTTCAGTAGTTAATGCATAGCAAAATTCTTTTAATTTGTTTATGTTGCTTCTTATTCTGTCTATATGCGTTCTTGTTGGATAATTTTGCATATTCCAATTAGTTTTTATTACTAAATCTTCAGAGAAGCCATATTTTTTAAAAATATTCATTAAGTATTCACACCAGGACTCTACTCTATTTAAATCTGTATAGTTGTAACTTCCTTTTAAATGTGTACTACTTCCTGGATTATTCAAAGCTGTTTCAACATCACTTGCTGATCGATCATATATTAAATCATCCATTGCTTACCTCCTCTCGAACATAAACATTTCTTACCAACATTGAAGCATATTCTTCTTTTAATGTTGCTTGCCTTAATACAGTCAATAATCTTACTCTTGCATTTATCTCTGCACTTGCTAAAAAGCCACCAGTTAAGTCTATATCTAATTTCTTGATGTGGCCAACTAACTGTCTGCTAAAATCGTTACTTTCTATTGCAACATCTTCTGTTAAACTTTCGCCTTTTAAAATAAAATCAAATTCAGTTTTATATGTTTTTTGGTAATAATCTAATACTTTTTGTGCAATTGTTAATGCATTACTTTTGTTAATAAAATATGCTGATTCTATATTTAAAGTATTTAGTTTGCTGTCTGTTCCTATATCTTCAACTTTTGCTGATATTTCTTGTGTATTATCTATATATTTATGGCCAGTAACAATAATTTCTTTTTCAGTTGTGCAATTTATAATTGCATAATTACAATTAGATTCTTTTATAGTTCCTGCTGCACAAGATAAATCATATACTGGGTTATCAAATAAAATTCTATTGTCACCTTTGTCTAATACTCCCTTAAATACTTCTTCTACATCAGATCCTTTTATATAATTATGTGCAGTTACAGCAACTTCTGTAACAATCTCATTTTGCTCTACTTTTTTTGTACCTTGGAATATATTAGTTTGTTCAATAGTATTGTTATCTTCTTTATCTACAATTGTATATATTCTAATTTTATCGCTTCTACTACAATCTGCAATAGCACCAACTGCAAATACAAGTTGTTGTAATGCTTGTCTATGTGTACATATAGGAATATATCCTGTCATCATTATATTTTTTAGATTTTCTTGTATTTCGTAATTTTCTTCAGCTACATTTGCTGAATCCATTACAGCTTTTATCATATTTTTAAAAGGTATGTTAACATACATACCACCATAAAAGGTTGTTTTATCTATTATTCCTATTAGATCTATTGCATCAAATTCCATAATTTTGTTATCTGCATTCTTCCAAGTATCAAGGTAAAATGTACCCATATTTATTTCTTTTCCTTCTTTTAATAGAAGTTCTTTAACTTTAAATGCTTGTCTTTGCTGTAATAGACTATAAAACCCTGTTGGATTTATAATATTAAATTCGTCATCTTCAGAGTAAACTTTAAATCCTAAAGTATTTATGCTAACCTCCGAACTTAACAAATCCATCTCTTCTAAAATGTTTGCACTTATTAAATTATCGCCTTCAAAAGTTTTGTTTGCTCCATACAATATCTGATACAACTTAATATATCTGTATGGATTATTTGTACCACAAAATATAATAACTATTTTTTGGTAGTTTTCAACAATATTATTACAAACATATTGGTAATCATCAGGATAAAAGTCTGAATCGTTGATTAGCTGATTATCTTTATCATAATAGGTTATATTTAAATGACTACAATAGTCTCCTGCTTTACTAAATAAAAATGTTAAACCTAAACTACTATGTGGTTCAGTAAAATTTATTGTTAATACAGGAGGTCTTTCAAATATTCCAGCATCATTACTCATACTGCTTGACCATAAACACATATTGTCTAGATTTTCAGGCATTAATTCAAATGTTCCATCTAATGCAAATTGATTTCTTTCCAATGTAGCATATTTTGTTTCTTCAATATCATCTTGTTTTAGATCTTCTAAATCAACAAAGTCTTGTTTATCTGTAATGCTTAACTGACTGTCTGATTTTGCTGTAACATCAATAAATCCAAATTCTATTTGCGTTTTTGTTTTCATAATCATCAACTCCTTGCTGGCCTTTTAGCCGTGAAGTTTACAGTCATATCTTTCCTATATGCCTTGTTATTTTTAAAATCGTAAATTACTCTCGAAACATTATTAAAATAGGCCTTAAATTCAAGATTAGCAATTTTGACTGTATGAAACTCCTCAGGTTCTGTAAGTTTATTCCATAATCTTTCATACTCATCATAATTGCTATCAGTTTGAGGTTCAAATTTAATGTCAGAAAAATTAAAATATACACCTATTAGTTCTCTTTTTAAGTCTCCATCATCTGTTCTATTTGCATATTTATCTAAAAAGTCTGCTGCTTCTTTAATATTTGCATATACACCAATATTGAATTGTATTCCATCAAGTAATATAAAATCGTACTTCTCTGCCATTATGTTGCACCTCCTATAATCAATTTATTACCTTTTCTTTTGCTTTCTCTATCTAGTTCAGGTTTTAATACTCTTATTAATTGTGACATTGTACCATTAAAGTTAAGTGTTATATTTTGTGCTTGAGTATTGTTGTTTGTATTATTATTGTTTTGATCTTGGAACATTTTTAAAGCTGTCAAAATCATATCTAACATTTTATCTTCAGGTGCAACAACTTCGCCTTGATTTTTGTTATCACCAATAACTGCTAATTGAGGTGTATTTGCTTTAACATAACCACCTTGTGCCAATCTTGGTAGATTCAATTGATTTAATTTTCCTATACTAACACCAGGAATATTATTAATCAAATCAATTGCACCATTTATCATATTTACGAATTTATTTACTACACCCTCTATCATTCCAAGCACGCCATTTATTCCACTTTTTACTGCTCCACTTATTGCATCCCCTATTTTTGTACCTAATGCACTAAATGTATTTTTGATGTTATTCCATATACCACTAAAGAAACTTCCAATATTTCTAAATATACCTGTAATTCTGTTATAAGCTGTTTGGAAGTTATTTATTATTCCATTTTTAATACTATTTACTGCATTACTAATACTATTTTTAATTCCATTCCATATATTTGAAACTGTATTTTTTATTGCATTGAATATATTTGAAATAACAGTTTTTATTGCTTCCCAAGCTTTGTTCCAATCTCCTGTGAAAATACCAACAATAAAATCTATTAAACCTTTAAAAGTTTGTATAATTCCACCTATTGTATCTGTAATAGCACCAAATACATTACAAATTGTGTTCCATAATGCTTCAAATATTGGAACTAATACAGGAAGAATATTTTGTATAATCCAATCAATAACTGGTTTTAGTATATTATTCCATAATGCTGTTACTGCATCTGCTATACTTCCAATTAATCCTGCAACATTGTCTACAAAAGGTTTTAAATGTGTATTCCATAATTCATTGAATTTTGTTGCTAATCTCTCTAACATAGGTGCAACATAAGTATTATATGCATCTAGGAATTTTCCAAAAGTATCACTTATTCCTGTTTTCAATGATTCCATTAAAGGATGTATATGTTGATCATAAACTTCATTCCATTTATCTCCAACATAAGTCATTGCTTGTGCTAATGTAGAAGTAAAACTTTCTATTGGTTTCATTACATTTTCAATAGTAGTTTTTATTTTTTCTGCATTATCTATAATTGGTTGGAATAGTATTGCTTTTAAATCAAGTACAAACTTTCCACATAATTCTTGAATACTCATAAATGGATTAGCAAAAATTGCTATTATATTTGCACCAATTTGTTTCGCAGCATCACTTTTAAATACATCTGATATTTCCCCTAATGCTTGAAATAAATTACCTGTTAAAGTTAAGTCTTTACTAGAAATATCAAACATTTTACATATATGGCTTTTTATTCTTTCAACATTTTGTGACAAGTATTTATCTATACTTCCCACTAATCCTTCAGCAAGATTTATTCCTATTCTTGCTACTGAACCTGTAACCTGTCCAAGTGTGAATAATAAAGTTTTTACCCAATTCTCTGCTGCACCTAATACTTTTGGATCTGTCCAAATATTGATTATTGTATCTTTTATTCCATTTAAATGTCCTATTATTCCATCAAAGTTTGTGTTTCCAAAACTAATGTCAAACCCACTTTTAAATATACTTGCTAATTCTTTTACTCTTTCAATTAAGCCATCAAATGCTGATGTATCTTCAGTAATTGTACTTGATACATCCAATGTATCTTTTATACCTGCAGAACTGCCTCCTGCTCCTCCACTAGATCCACCACCTGAAGCGGATGTATCTTTTTGAAGTACATTTAAATTATCAAATGATGCTAAATTGTTTGATGCTTTTTTTGCATCTTTTCCTACTTTTTTTGCACTATCTCCAACACCTGAAATTGCATCAGATGCATCTCCTGCTTGAGTTGCTAAATCTCCCATTCCACTTGATACAGTTTCTACGCTATCTGCTTTTAATCCAAATAATGCAAGTAATCCTGAAAGTGCTGTAAATAATCTTGTAACTACATTTACTGCACCTGTAATAATTGGAATAAATAATTTTGCTATTGGCTGTATTGCATTTCCTATTGCTGTTTTCATAGTTGTAAATGCTTGTGATAATTGTGCTACTTTACCTGAATATGTATTTGCATAAATCGCAGCATCATTACTTTGGAATTTTGTCTCTTGCAATATTCCATTTACTTCTGCTTGGATTTTTTCTTGCTGTGTTAAATTATTTGTTGTTTTTCCTATTGATTTTGCATAATCTTCCCACATTTTTGCTACATTTTTTGTAACACCTGCATTATCAACTAATATACTATTTTCATTTTTCAAACCTTCAGATGCAGTTTGTACTGCTTCTCCAAGACTATATGTACTCTGTCTGCCAAATGTTGCACTATTTTTTAAAGCTATCATAGTCTTTTGTATCTGATCTGAACTATAACCTCTTGCTGCTAAATTTTTATATGCTGTTACAGCATTATTCAAAGGAACTAAACCATCTGATATATAATCATTTATGAATTGTTTTGCTTTATCAAAACTTTTTCCTTGGCCAGTTAATATTGAATTTAATCCTATCCAAGCATTAGAAGTTTCAGTTGCAACATTTAAACATTCCTTTCCCCATTTTACAACTGCAGCAACAGAAAAAGCTGCGAGTGCAGCCTTACCTATTTTAGATAATGATGATGAGATTTTAGAAGAAGCCGTATTTGCTTGTGCATCAATATTTTTTAATTGTGAACTAAATTTATTACTATTTAATATTAAACTAAGGTCAATTTCCCCTACATTTGTACTCATTATCTCACCTCACTTTGTGCCATAGTTTTAAACATATTCTTTATGCTTTCCATAGCTTGTTCATAATTTTCTTCGCTTATTTGAGATGCTGATTTTGTTAACCACTCATTTCTAATTTTGATTTCTTCAGGAGTAAATTTCTTTAATACTTCAGGATCTTTTTCTTTTCTAATTCTTACAATGTTTCCAAGTGGTGTATCTCCTTTAAGTCCTGCAATATCACTTATTAATTCTCCCCAGTCTAAATTATCTATTTCTTTTCTAATGCTATAACCATATTGTGTTTTTAAACTTGAGGCCACTAAATCCCAATCATCAAATAAGTCGTATCCTGGATCATATGTCGAAGTATTATTGAAATCGTTTCTCCATTTCCTCATAACTTTCTTCATTTACAACTGCTGCTAAAGCTGTTACAATTGCTTTTAATCCAGGTATAGTAAGCTTCATTTCTTTTATTTCCTTTAGGGCTTCTTTTCCCATTAACATTTCAATCATTTGGTACATAACATCAATAGAAAAATCTTGATTTTTTATTTTTTCTTGTACTAACAAATAATTGTCTGCACTTGTATCTACTTCATAAACCTTACCTTCTGCAAGTTTTATAGTTGCTTTCTCTTTTCCTAATTTTGAACTAATATCAATTACTGCCATTTTAAATTACCTCTTTTCTTTTTATATATAAAAAAATAAAGCCCCAGTAGATAACTACTGAGGCTTGTTTTAAGCTGCTGGTGTTACAGTTGGTTTTCCATCTGACATAACCTCGAACTCTAAAGGTGCGACATTTGTACTATCGCCAGTACCAGCGTTTGATACAGAAATAATACAATCGAAACTAACTGTTGTTCCGTCTGCAAATTCCCATTCAAATTTGGTTTCTACGGCTTGACCTGTTGAAAATAATTTACTTGCAACATAGTCATTTCCTTCATCACCAACATTTCTTTTTCCTGAAATGCTAATAGAGAAACCTTTACCTGTTTGCATTCTTCTGATCCATCCTTCTGTTGTCATTGGTGTCCACTCTTCTACATTATTGTCCATTGACAAAGAAAATGTTTCACAATCTGCAATTGTTTTCATATCTTCAGCTGCAGATGCTCTGCCTTTTGTACCTATTTTAAATACATTATTAAATACTGGATATACTCCACTTGTTACAGTTGCCATAAGTTATTCCTCCTTTTCATTTTTTTCATAATAAAAGATCGCCTGTATAACCCTTTCATAGATGTTTTTGTCATCTGTTCCAACATCTACAGCTTCAGGCACAAGCAATCTTATATAATTTACTTTTATATCGTTTATAACAAATTCTTTTGATTCTAAAAATTTATTATAAATCTTGTTTGAAATTTCTTCAGTTTCTTTAGCATTTTTATTCCAATGAATCAAAATACTAACTGATTTTTCTAGGGTTTTGGTATTATCAATTCCACCTATTGCAATATTAGTTTCATTGCTGGTTTTTAATTGATATACGCCAATAGACTTGTCTTTCTTATTATCTAATTTTCCTATATAACAATTCTCTGAAGCAGTATAATTTAAAGATTTTATCCAATCTCTTATATCTGCTAATCCTAACAGTTTACTCATTATAAACCTGCCTCCTTTTTATAAAATTGTGAAAATGCCTTCTTGCAAAAATCTTTTTCTTTTCCAGTAGTCCAGGGCTCATACCAATTTCCTCTAGCATTTGGATTTTCCTCTTTCGAGAAATTATATTCAGGATGAAAATACATTCTTCTAGCATAAGGTGTAGAAGTATTTAAACTTACTTTTCCTTGTTTGCTATTGGAATAATCCTCATATGTATTGTCATTCTGCATATTTCCACTTTTAAATGGCATTACTTGTGCATTTACCACTTCAGTATGCAAAGCACTAACAGTCTTTTCAAGTGAAGTTATGGCTGCACGATCTAATTGTTTTATTTTAGGAGCATTTAATTTTATTTTGGAAGTTACAGTTTTCATTACATTATCTCCAATTCCGTAAAATTAACAGTTCCATCAGGATTTCTTGCTTTTGTTCCTTGATATATTGATCTTGTTTCTCCAAATACAGTAACTTGGCCACCAGAAATAACTGCCAAATCAGGAGCAATATCTCCGACAAAGTATGCTTTTGCAGTTAATTGAATTATTACTTTCTCTGCAGTTAATACTCTTTTAGCTTTGTCCTGGTAATTGCATTTTAATTTTGTATCTAATGCAATTATTGGTTCGCCATCTTCTGTTGTCCCTTCGTCATATAAAACAACTTGAATATCTGTTTTACAATTTTCTTTTCTTACTAATTTTGGATATACCATATCAACACCTCATATTCCTACAAGTTAATCCTGTTTGACTTAATAAACAATAATAATCTTTTGGTATTGCAACACCATTTTGAACTTGAATATTCCAACTTGTTCCAAAGTTCATTGATACACCATTTATTGCATAACTAGATAATGCAGACTTTATCAAGTCCTCATTTTCATATTCAAAATCAGCAAGTTTGCATACAACTTCTTTTATAATGTCTTGTTGGAATTTTGTTAAATTTTCAAAACCTCTTCCAACTATACGATTATAAGTTAAAGTATCAATATGCATACTTGCTTCTTTTAATTTTTCTTCAATTTTATCTTCAGGAATTATTGTTCCTTTATAGGTATTTTGATAATAAGTAATATCTACATAATTACTCATATCTTACCTCCAATTTAGGCAGTTCTTTCGATATAGAATTGAATAGCATCGTGTTTCTTATTGTAGATGAATACATCTTCAAAAGACTCTTCAAAGTATGTCCATTTTCCTTGTGATAAAGAACTTGGAGCACCTAATTGAGCAAAATCATATGCTATTACTGGAATAACTGCAGATGTATGTACTAATAACATTTTTACTTCTTTTGCATTTTCAGCAATTTCAAATCCATCATCAGTAAATTTATAAGCAGATTTCATTGCAGATTTTGGAACACCAATTACTTCAACTTCTCCAATTCTGTCTAATGATCTAGCAACTGCTGTGTCTTGTGCTGACAAGTTTCTAGCAGCTTCTTTTGCTGTATCAATTAGAGTTTTTGTAGGAGTATCTGCATACAATAATCTTCCTGCAGCAGGAACTCTTGCTTCATCCATTTTGTCCATCATAGCATCAAATTTTGTTAATACATTTGCTAATGTAAGAACATCATCTTCTGTAATTGCTTCAATTTCATTTTTTAAAGCATATAATGCTGTAATCATTTCAGCATCCATTTCAGGGAATTTTTGTTCCTCATTCATAACTTTAGTGATATTTTGAATTGTTGCAACATGATTTGTTTCATCAATATCTCTTGGATGAATAAGTGTATCCCAAGTTCTGTGAGTTTTTAATTTCTTTGGTTCTTCAGCATTATTGAAGTTTCTTCCAAAGCTTCCTATTGAGTCCCTATCTCCGTTTTTTCTACCTTTTACTGATAAACTTGGTAGAATTACTGTATCATTTCTTAAAAATTTAACATCTGGTTTTGTTGCATTCCATAAAGCACCAAAGAATAATGTATATGGATATGCTTGTGCTAAAGCTTGTGAATATTCTTTAGCATAATTTAATCCTGTTTTTTCAAATGGCATAGTAAATCGCCTTCCTTTCTTCTATTTTTAATTTTGTTTTTTAGGTCTTACACCTGTAAATCCGAAATCAAATACTCCATTATTAGAGTTTGTTCCGTTGTTCGTATCTGCACCTACTGTTATTCCTACTGTTCCTTGGACTTGTTTTTTTAATCCTGGTACATCATCAATAACTTTTTGTAATACAGTTTTTAAAGTATCTTCTAATACATTTCCATCTTTATCTGCACAATTGCTTAGATCTGCCATTTTTAATAAATATGGCATAGTCTTAATATCAACATTAAGCTCATCAACGAAATCGTACGCTTTCTTTTCTATTCTTAATCTTTGATTTTCTAATTGTGTTTTTTGTAAAGATGCTTGTACATCAGAAAGCTCTTTATTTTGAGCATTGGCTTGATTTGCTTTTTGTGTTTTAAATGCATTTATTGCACTTTCCATTTCTTCAGCACTCAAACCTTGTTTTTGAAAATAGCTTTTTAATACACTATCTTCTGTTTTCGCATTTCTACCATCTATCATTTCTTGAATTTTGTTATAATCAATTGTGTTAGATGCTTGATTTGCATTATTATTTTGTTGCCCTGTAGTGCTTTGGGCATTTGGATTTGAATTATTATTCACATTATTATTTGTGTTGTTATCTCCATCCATTTTCACTACCTCCTACTTTTTTAAGTCTTGAAATGACTATATTGCACAAGCTTTTACCCTCATCAGTGTTTGGAGCATATAAAAAAGAGCCTTTCAGCTCTTATTTAATCAACATATAAACTTCTTTTTAATTCCGCATATCTTTCTTTTGATACTTTGTATTTACATTTTTCAGCTTTTATAGGTTTATTGTCTGATAATGTTTCATCTTCAATAAATACATCTCCTGGATTGTAAAAAACTTTCTCATCGTATTTGTCTTTGAAGCTCTCTCTTACAACTAGAAGTTTATTTACTTCATTTGTAACTTGCACCTCTGCGTCTTGTTTTTCATTAGATGCATTTTCTTCAACTTTTGCATCTTCAACTGCCTTTTCATTTTCTGTTGCTTCTGTAGCAACATTTTCTTTTAATTCTTCATTTTCTTTGACTTCTTCAACTTTCTTTTTAGCCATTTTAATTTACCTCCTAAATTTTTATACATTTGTTTTCAAATTTTTTGTAAGCATCAAAATATAATTCTTCTTTGTCTCCATTGTATGTAAGTTCATAGTACATTCCATCAAATAAGCTTGTACTTAATAATGCTTTGTGATTTTGCAAAGTTTTACTATACCATACCACAAATACTTCGAAATCTGGCATTGCATCACTTTTGTCTAAATGTTCTTCAGCATATTTTCTTAC
>OFFV01002033.1_pt1 | contig 10381 bp, 8 predicted proteins | sample 1521461 | NCBI WGS metagenome assembly OFFV01 (sample SAMEA3504120, study PRJEB24116) | mouse gut metagenome | biome: mouse gut; feature: mouse-associated habitat; material: faeces | place: Denmark | collected 2011 | reverse complement strand
AAGCCCGCTGGTAATCCACGAACCCGAAAAGGCAAAGGGAAACTGGCGGGAGCTTTTCGGAAACAGTAATCCAATCCGAATTGAAATCGGGATGGGCAAGGGGAAGTTTATCCATGAGCTGGCGGGGAGAAATCCCGGTATTAATTATGTAGGAATAGAAAAATACTCCAGCGTCCTTTTGCGGGCGCTGCAGAAGATGGACGAGGAAATGCGGGAGAACCTTTTATTTATCCGCATGGATGCGGAGGAGATTGGGGAAGTTTTTGGTGAAGAGGAGATAGACAGGATCTACCTGAATTTTTCCGATCCCTGGCCCAAGGAGCGCCATGGGAAAAGGCGGCTGCCATCCCGGCCATGCCGATAACAGCAAAAATAACAGGCAGAGGTTTTCTCCCTTTTTCCAATGGATCTGCCATCGCCGCTTTTAAATATAAGGTAAAGAACAAGGGGAAGAAAAGAAACATAAACGCCTGATGTATGCTCAGTGCGATAAATCCCCAAGCGGTAATCAGAATAAGCTGCAGCCAGACGGAGCGAAAAAGGATGCAGCAGATGACCGCAGCAAGGGAAGCGATCAGAAGGTACATATCAAACCTCCCCATGTTTTCAGCAGTCCATAGATAAGAGGGAGAACCGGGGGAGAGAAGGTAAAGCGCAATCACAAGCAACAGCCCTTTTTCGGCATTTTTCCCTTCCAACTGCCGCAAGGCATAGCCAAGAACCCAGGAGAGCAGGAAGAGAAGCAGAATAAGGGAAAGAAATACAAAGCGGTATGCTGCTTTTGCCGGAAGAAAATCAGGATAAAACAGACGGAGGACCGAACCGATAAAAAGCCGGGAGTCAAAGCCGAGGGAGTAGTCCATGGCATACCAGGCGCTGTTCCAGCCGTGGAGTTCTTCCGGGAGCTGGCGCAGAAGGGTAAAAAACAATAGGAAAAAAATAAGGGCTTCCCTGCGGAAAGTGTATAGGAACTGCTTTGCTTTTTTTGTCATAATATACCTCGTTTGTTTGAAATCCTGTCGCTGTAAGGCAAGATTTGATATCATTTTGCATGTACATAAAATCATGGATAGATGATGTTTATTGTGCATATTTGGATTATATCACAAGTAAAACGGTATATCCAGAAGAATTTCGAACATTTGTTTATGCCCCATCAGCTTGCTACGGGTTTTTTGACTGACCGCGCTTCCTATACCACAACCGAAAGAAAAACCCTCCGGCCAAGCATAGGAACGCCCCGAGCAGCAAAGCATAAGCAAGCCCTTGCTGCGCCAGACTGCCGAAAGCGATATTGGTGCCGATTCCCACGCTGTCGATAATGACCGCCTGGATGCTTAAAGCGGTAGCGCGGTCGGCGGTGCTGACCTGACGGTTCTGCAGTTCGGATTGCAGCGGTTGGAAGAGACTGAAAGCGATGCGCAGTGTGAGAATGCCTGAAATAGAAAGCCAGGCGCTTCCCGTTAATGCCAGTATGAGGCATGCCCCCGAGGCTGAAAAAAATAATAAAGAGGCCGTGCATGGCATTCCGAGTTTTTTTGTTATTTGGGCGGACAGCGCGCCGCACAAACCGGCAATTGTCGCCGCAATATAAATATAACCGATGGAGGAATCGGAGAGGCCGCATTTCACATATTGGAGCTGGCTGAGAAAAACCGTAATCGTCTGATGGGATTCGTTCAGCAGGGCAACGCTGATGAGGAACAAAAGCAAATATTTATCCGTCAGCATCTGCTTCAGCAGAAAAATAAAATCAGGAAAACGATGCGGCTCTTCTTTGCGTTTCACATCGGAGAGTCCTAAAGAAAACAGGGCGGCAAGCCCGTAACTGATGACGGTAAGAAAAGCGGAAAGGGAGTAACCGCCAGCAGTCATTTGCGGGGTTTTGGAAAATAAAAAAGCGGCAAACAACAGCCCTGCCGTCTGGAGGCTGTTATAAATGCTGAATACCTGATGGCTTTTACCCTGAAGGGAATGCTCCTGGCATGCCCCATTCTGTTCTTCTTCGCAGGAAAGGTAGAGCAACGCGGTGTCCACGCCGGAAAGCCCGGCGATTACGATGCTGATCATGATCCGTTCCAAAAGGAAATATCCGAAACTGTCCGCTTTCCAAAATACGAGCTTGGAAAAAAAATATAAAAAGTTACAGATCAGGATTGTTTTTTTATATCCGATCTTATCCGCCAGAATACCCCATGGAAATTCCAGCAAAAGGCAGAGGGCGAGGGAAATGCTTTCAATTACCGTAATCTGAAAGACCGATACCCCTCTCGCTTCACGGTAAAGCGTAGCTACCGGCCCATAAAAAACCATCCCTTGCAGGAGGCCGATCGCATACATGAGATAAATATTTCTTGTTTTTATTTTGAGATGCGATCCTGATTTTGCATTTATCGTTTTCATATAAGATACCTATCCTTTCCAATTTTTTGCACAACAATAACGCTGCCGGATGGCAACGTAACACAAGATGTTAAGTTATGCTTAAATTGGAAAATTCATCGATACCTTACCTCAGAAATATTTCTTACAGAGCCGCAGCACTCTGGATATTTTTATCATAAGGCATCCCTGATGAAAATGCAATAGAAAACTATCCTGCCCCAGATTCCTTTCTCTGCACTCTTGACATGTTCAGTAAAATAAAGCAGAATAAAATAATATGGATTTGAGGGTCCGCGAAGCGGAATCATGGAGGTTAGAATGAAAATCGGATGGAAAAAGAATGTAGCAGGAATAATAAATAGAAATAGAGAGATCATTCTTTGTGCGCTGCTGGGTGCGGCTGTATTTGTATATATTTATGGAGTGCATGTGCTGGATCCCGGATATACGGACTGGCTTCTCACCAGCGAGGACGGGGATTTGACGCAGCATTATCTTGGATGGAAGTTTTACCGCCATGCGCCGTGGCGTTTTCCCTTTGGGATGATAGATACGATGGCCTATCCGAATGAAACGTCGGTAATTTTTACGGATTCAATTCCATGGTTTGCTTTTCTTTTTAAGATTTTTCGGTTTCTGCTTCCGGCCAGGTTCCAGTATTTCGGATGGTTTGGGATTATCTGCTTTATGTTGCAGGGCGGGATCGGCGCGAAGCTGGTGAAGAAGTATGTGGACAGCGCCTTTGGAATTGTGGCCGGGGGAATGTTTTTTGTGTTAAGTCCTGTTTTTATTGACAGGATGTACTGGATGACGGCGCTGGCAGGACACTTCCTCTGCCTGTTGGGGCTTATGTTCATTGTATATTATGAGCCGGTGTACCAAAACACAAAAAAGGCGGTGATCGGCTGGGGGATCCTTGGCATGCTGTGCGGCGGCATCCATCTCTATTTTCTGCCGATGTGCGGCGTGATCCTGCTCGGGTTTGTGCTGCTGGATGCGGTAAAGGGAAAGAAGAAATGGAAAGCGCTTCTGCCTCTGGCATCTTATTTGGCAGCGGCCGTTGTGACGGTGTTTCTGTTCGGCGGATTTGCTTCCGGGATGAAGGCGGGGAACGACGGGCTTGGTTATTATAGCTTTAACTTGGATGGATTTTGGAACCCGCAGGGATGGTCCCGGTATTGGAAAGACATGCCCTGCACGGACAGCCAGTACGAGGGATTTGGCTATTTGGGACTGGGATTGCTGGTATTATGCCTGTGGGCGATGGTTTTATGGATCGGGGGATGGCTGGAACGGAAAGACGGGGCGGCAGAGCAAGAAAATGGAGCGGAATTTGCCCAGCCAGCCCGGCAAGTGGGGGAAGAAGGAAACTGGTGCCAAAGGCATATACAGGGAATGGTCTGGGTGCTTATAGGCATCCTGACTTTGGCGGCATCGGCCTCTCATGTGGTCATGTATGGGGAGAAGGTATTGTTTGAACTTCCTTTGCCCAGCATGCTTTATAAAATATGGAGTGTTTTCCGCGCTTCCGGCCGGTTGATCTGGCCTTTGGTGTATTTGCTTGTTTTGGGGGCGGTATGCGCGGGCAGGAGGCAGACCGGGCGCAGGACGGCGGAACTGGCGCTGGCGGTCTGCCTTATCTTGCAGTTTGCCGACCTTAGGGGAATGCTGGCAGAGAAAAACGGGATTTATAACCAAAGGAAGGCTTATCAGACGCTGCTGCCGGCGGAAGGATGGGCCGTGATCGGGAATGAGACGGATGTGGAGCATATATGCTTTGTTTCGGATATGGTGGGTGAAAGGAAAATGTTGTTTTCCTTCGGCGACTATGCGTCGGATTACGGGCTGACTTTGAGCAATTTCTATTTTGCCAGATCCCTGGAAGGGAAAGAAATCGAGGCGAGGGACCGGGCTTTGGCGGAATGCGCGCCGGACACTCTTTTTGTTTTCTTCCAGAACGAGAAACAGAAATGCCTGGCTTATCCGCTGAATTATTATGAGATGGACGGACTGGTGGTCGGATGCAGCGAGCTTTTGGGCGGACTGGAACCGATATCCGAAAAAGAGCTTGCCGTATATAGGTATGACATGGGCAGCGGGCGTTATTTGAATAATGCCGAGGTGACAGAAGAAGGATGGGTGATCCATTCCTATGGAAATTCTTATGGGCCTTATCTATATGCGGAGCCGGGAAGATACCGGGTGACGGCGGCAGGCAGCGGCATGGAAGCGGCAGATGTAAAATGCTATTACAACCATGGGGACAATGTCCTGGAACCGCAGAACCTGACGGTGGAAGGAAACAGGGTTTCTTATGAGGTGGAACTGGCAGAACCGGCGGCTGATCTGGAATGCACACTGTGGAATATCGGCGGGGGCGATATGTTCGTAGAAAATTTGGCGATCGAAAGGATAGAACCGGGGCAGTAGCAGCCGGACGAAGCAATAGATAAAAGCGGAAGAACGGCAGAATATAAGGAATGTAGGAATTATGGGAATGGAATATGATAAAATCATTATAGGCGCGGGGCTTTACGGCATGTATGCGGCGTTGTACTGCGCGAGAAAAGGGGAGAAGATCCTTGTGCTGGAATATGACGATGCGCCGTTTCAACGGGCGACTTATATCAATCAGGCCAGGGTGCATATGGGATATCATTATCCGAGGAGCCTGTCTACGGCGGTGAAGTCCGCAGGGTATTTCAGGCGCTTTGTAGAGGAGTTCGGGTTTTGCATCCATTCTTCTTTCCAGCAGATTTACGCCACATCTTCCCGGTTCTCCTGGACGGATAAAAAGCAGTTCGAGGCGTTTTGCAGGGCAGCTGGTATTCGGTGCGAGGAAATGACGGTATCGGGATATTTTAAGGAAGGAATGTGCGACGGCGCTTTTTTGACGGAAGAATATACGTATGACGCTATGATTCTAAGGGATTATTACGTGAAGGAGCTTTCCGCCAGAAGCAATGTGGATATCAAATATCATGCACGCATCGGCAGAATATACCGTAAGGATGCGAAATACGAAGTGGAGCTTTCTGATGGAAACCGTTATGCGGCCGGGTATGTGCTGAACGCCACTTATGCTTCTACGAACCAGGTTCTGCAGCTGGTGGAAGGGGTGAAGCAGGAGTCTTTTGATATTAAATATGAGCTTTGCGAGATTATTCTTTGCAGGCCGGGGAAGAGGCTGGAGGGGATGGGGATTACCGTGATGGACGGGCCGTTTTTCTCGATCATGCCTTTCGGGAAGACGGGATACCATTCGTTGACTTCCGTAACGTTTACGCCCCATGTCACCAGTTATGACAAGCTGCCGTCATTTTCCTGCCAAGGGGAAGGGGAATGCCGGAAGGGGCAGCTGGCGAACTGCAATACATGCAAAAACAGGCCGGAAACGGCCTGGGAATATATGGCACGCCTGGCGAGGAAGTATATGAGGGATGATTTGGAATTTGAATATGTGGATTCGTTGTTTTCCATGAAGCCGATCTTAAAATCGTCGGAGGTGGATGATTCCAGGCCGACGAGGATCCGCGTGGATTCCAGGGAGCCTTATTTTGTCAGCGTGTTATCCGGCAAGATCAATACGGTGTATGATTTGGAGGAATTTTTATAATGACAGCAGATAAAAAAGAAAGCAAGTTCGTGTCGGTGGTAGTATATCTTCATAATAGCGGCAGAAATATCGAGTCTTTTTTTGACAAGGTATTGGAGATGTTCCAGGAGAATTTCGAAAAATATGAAATTATCTGTGTAAACGATGCTTCCACGGACGACAGCGTGGAGAGGTTGAAGGAATATTTCGGTGACAGCGGCAGGGATGGCGGCTGTATGATCAATATTATCCATATGAGTTACTTCCAGGGGCTGGAAGCTTCGATGAATGCGGGCCGGGACATGGCCATTGGGGATTTTGTGTATGAATTCGACGACATTAACCCGGATTATCCGAAGGAGCTGATACGGGAAGTTTATGACAGGCTGCTTTCCGGGTACGACATTGTATCGGCCGGCTGCAAGGGAAAAATAAAATGGACTTCCAGAATGTTTTATCTTTTTTATAATATGACCAGCAATTCCAGAAACCGGATCGGCCAGGAGACGTTTCGGATCTTGTCCAGAAGGGCGATCAACCGGGTCATGTCCATGGGACAGTATATTCCTTATCGGAAAGCCATTTATATGAACTGCGGGCTGAAAACGGATACGGTCTATTATGAAAGTATAGGAGGAACGGGGCGGCATAAGAGCAAGACGGACAGGAGCGAGAGAACGAGCCTGGCGATCGATTCCTTTATTTATTTTACGAACGTGCTGGAACGGATTTCGCTGGTGATAAGCGGGGCTTTCCTGCTGTTTACGCTGGGAGTGGCGGTTTATATCGTTGGATCTATCTTCAGTGCCAGCAAGCCGGTGGAAGGATGGCTGTCCACGATGGGATTCCTTTCTCTCGGATTTTTCGGAGTATTCAGCCTCCTGACGATTATTTTAAAATATCTTTCAGTGATGCTTGGCCTGATTTTCAAGCATCAGAGATATTTGATCGAAGGGGTGGAGAAGCTTTCCAAGTAAAAGGACGGGTCTTTGGATAAGGAAGAAAGTGAGGAGGAAAATGGATCTTACGGTTTTGTTTCCAGTTTTGGATGAGAGGCTGCGTCTGCGGAAGGGGATCGAGACGACAGTGGCATATTTGAGAAAAAACAGCACGATTCCATATCATTTGATGATATTGGATAATGGGTCAACGGACGAAACACCCGAGATTGCCGCGCAGCTTTGCAGGGAATATGAGGAAGTGGAGTATGTCAGGGTAAACCAGCGGGGGGTCGGCGTGGCGTTCCGGGAAGGGATCCGGCGGAACCGAAGCGAGATCGTGGGGTATATGGATATTGATTTGTCTACGAATATCCGGCATTTAGGACAGGCGATCCATATTTTTGAGAGCTGCCCGGACATCGAGTACATTAATGGAACCCGTTTCAGCAGACAGTCCGATACGAAGGGAAGGAAATGGTATAGGAAGATAACATCCCAGGGCTTATTGATTCTGTTAAAGGCGGCTTTCGGAATGAAATGCACGGACGCGGTCTGCGGCTTTACTTTTTTGAGGAAAGAAACGGCGGAGCGGCTGGTGGAAGCATCCGGGAACGACAACGGATGGTTTTATACGATAGAATTCCTGCTGCGTGCAGAACGAATGGGGGTAAAGATATTGGATATGCCGGTGGAATGGCAGGAGGATTATAATACGACGGTGAAGGTTTTTAAGACGGTGAAAAATTATCTGGTGCAGATCTGTCGGCTGAAGAGGGAGTTTCGGAAAGAAGAAAGGGCGAAGGGTTAAGGCTATGCTGAAAAGAATTGATTTAAGAAGGAATTACCAGAACCACAGGGAGGAATATCTCCAGGCTATCGAAAAGGTATGCGAGGAGACGGCTTTTTCAGGGGGAAAGTTTGCGGACCAGTTCGATAAGGAATTCGCTGCGTATATCGGCGTGAAAGCAGCTTCCGGCGTGGACAACGGAACCTCCGCCCTGCAGCTTGCCATGCTGGCGCTTGGCGTGGGGGAAGGGGATGAAGTGATCGTTCCTGCCAATACCTATATCGCCAGCGCCTGGGGGCCTACCTATACGGGGGCAACGCCCGTTTTTGTGGACTGCACAAAGGATACGTGGGAAATCGACCCGGACAGGATTGAGGAAAGGATTACGGAAAGGACGAAAGCGGTCATCGGCGTCCATCTTTACGGCCAGCCTTTTGATTTCGGCAGGGTGAAGGAAATTGCGGACAGGCATGGACTCTATATTGTGGAGGACTGCGCCCAGTCCCATGGAGCCAGGTATGAAGGAAAGATGACGGGAGGACTGGGCGACATCGGATGCTTCAGTTTTTATCCGGGGAAGAATTTGTATGCGTTCGGGGAAGCCGGAAGCGTGGTTTCTAACCGGGAGGACTATATCGATGCCATCAATACATGGAAGAACCAGGGCTGCAAAGTCCGTTATTACCATGATGTGGTAGGCTATAATATGCGCATGGAAGGAATCCAGGGGGCGGTGCTCAGCGTCAGCCTGAAATACCTGAATGATTGGACGAAGCGCCGGCAGGAGATCGGATGGCGCTATATCAGGGAAATCAAGAATCCGCTGGTTACGATGCAGGTCCACCCGGAGAATACGGAGCCGGTCTTCCATTTATTTGTTGTAACGGTGCCGGAGGCGGAAAAGTTTGTGGCATATATGGCGGAAAAAGGAATCGAATGCCACCGCCATTACCCGGTACCCTGCCATCTGCAGAAGGCATATGCGAACCTGGGGTATCAGAAAGGGGACTGCCCGAATGCGGAGTATCTGGCAGAGCATTGCGTGACTTTGCCTATGTTCCCGGAAATGACGGAAGAAGAGGCTGGGATGGTGATTGCGGCCTGCAACGCATATACCTTTTGCAAATAAATCAGAGAAGAGAATTATTTCTGAAGAAATTCCCGGAACTCGGGAATTTCTTTTTCTATAATCTGCATAAAATATATGGCTCCGTTCTCATTCAAATGGTCCGCATCGGAAAAATAGTCCAGCCTATCGGAGAAGCGTTCATCCTCGGAGTAATCGTAATAAGGAACGCCGCTTTCTGCAGAAATGGCATTTACCGTCCGGCGGAATTCTTCCTTGAATTTTTCAGGGAATAAATCGGAGTAAAGGCCGGTGTAAGGCGTGGTAATTAAAACGGGGGTGATGCTGTTCTCCTTACAAAATGCGAGAATGTCGTACAAATTGTTGATCCTTTCGGGGAGAAAATATTCTTCCTTGTTATCCATATGGCGGTGGTAACGGTTCTGCGCCTTTTCCCGGAAAGAGGCTTCCGCTTCCGCGGCGTGGGCTTTGAGGGAAAAGGAGGGCAGTATTTTTATCAGATCTTCCCCGGCAGAGAGGATAGGAAGCTGGTGCGTCACCAGATCGATATACGGATCATAGGAAGGAATATAGCGGGGGGATAAAAATGTATAGTATTTGGCGGCTAAAAACTGCTTTTCTTCTTCATCGACAACTTCGTTATTGAAGGAAAAATAGGAAACCGGAATAAACATCAGGCATGGATCGGAAAAATGATCCTGGTACATGGACAGGATAGCATAATCGTAGTCATAGGTCTGGCTGGCCATAGCGAAGTTAAAGCATTCGTAACCCATGTTTTTTTCCAGGTTTTTATAAGTAAAGGCATATCCCCCAGGGGACCTGCCGATATTGCAGATCTGGATATTGTTATAATTGGAATCCATGTAGTTGAATTTATCAGCATCGCTGTAAGGCGTTTCCATAACCTGCTCATAACGGCAGTTCAAAAGGAAAAGTATTGATAAGGCACCAAAAGAAACGGCGAGGCATTTGAATAAAAATAAAACGATTTTTTTCATAGTTTTCTTCGTCAGAACTGAAAATAATAAAACTCAGTTGCCACTCCTTTCTCTGAAAACAGCAGAATAACGAGTAAAAAAACGATATAAACAGGATAACGTACCCAGGGCTTGTAAGAGGAAATATGGGCAATGACATCCGTTTTCAGGGAAACGTAGTCATAGGCCGCCAGGACCAGGATGGGGATGCACAGATATATCATGTAGGAATAGGACATATCCAGGGAGATAACAGCATTTTTCAGGTAATTGCTAAAATCCCCGATGCCGTACAAGCTGCGGGAAAGAATGAACCAGGCATCCTGCAAGGTATTGGCGCGGAAGAACACCCATGCGAAGCATACTTCGAAAAAGGTAAACAAAAGGGAGAAAAAACCGCGCTGCTTCTTTGGCCGGACACATATTTCCAGAATTTGATAAATGCCATGGACAGCGCCCCATACGATATAGTGGATGCCCGCCCCGTGCCAGAGTCCGCTGACCAGGAAGGTAAGAACCAGGTTCAGGCAATGGCGGAAGGCTCCTTTGCGGCTGCCTCCCAAAGGAATATACACATAATCCCGGAACCAGGTGGAAAGGGAAATA
>OFFV01002022.1_pt1 | contig 10420 bp, 9 predicted proteins | sample 1521461 | NCBI WGS metagenome assembly OFFV01 (sample SAMEA3504120, study PRJEB24116) | mouse gut metagenome | biome: mouse gut; feature: mouse-associated habitat; material: faeces | place: Denmark | collected 2011 | reverse complement strand
GAGGAGTATATCAAGCAAGGCCAGTTCGCCCCCGGCAGTATGCTGCCCAAGGTGCAGTCCTGCATGGAATTTGTGGAGAACAGCATAAACGGAGGCACCGCCCTGATCACCTCACTGACGCGGGCGGCCGAGGCGCTGGACGGAAAAACGGGAACGGTGGTTGAAAAGTAAGAGAAAACGACTATAATATAAGAAGGAGAGATTGTCATGGCAGAGAAGAAAAAGAGACGCTCGTTAAATACCTTCCTGATTTTGCTGGCTGTCCTGCTGGTGGTGTCCATTGTCACCTGGATCGCCAATGGGCAGACCTACACCGGCTTCGACGAGGAGACCGGCGAGGCAGTGGAGATGGTGGTGGAGGGCGCGACCCTCAGCGACATCCTCATGGCCCCCCTCAACGGCTGGCATGACGCCGGGGACGTGATTGGCTTCGTGTTCTGCCTGGGCATTTTCCTGTCCATCCTGACCGCCACAGGGGCACTGGAAACCGGCATACAAGTGCTTGTGAGAGCACTTCACGGCAAAGAGCTGGTGCTGATCTGGATCCTGATGTTCCTGTTCTCCATCGGCGGAACCACCTACGGCATGGGCGAGGAGACCGTGGGCTTCTATATCCTGCGGGCGGCCTCCATGGTGGCGGCGGGCTTTGACCCGCTGGTGGGCGCGGCCACCGTCCTGCTGGGCGCGGGCACCGGCGTGCTGGGCTCCACCCTGAACCCCTTCGCCACCGGCGCGGCCGTGGCTGCGGCCGGCGTTGATGTGAACATGGGCACCATTTTTGTTGTGGCCATCATCCTCTGGCTGGCCATCGTGGGGACCAGCTCCGCCATTTTCGCCGCGGTGGGCTGGATGCTGGCCAACGACTTCGCCGCCCTGAACAAGCCCTATAAAGAGGTGGACTTCGAAGTAAAGGAGTCGTGGGTCTCCTCTGTGGAGGAGGAGATCAAGGAGAACGGGGAGAAGAAGGAGACCACCTACTACGACATGTCCCAGGTGGCCGAGGCCCTGGAGAAGGAGGGGCTCATCGAGTACAGCTGGTTCTTCCGCCTGTTCTGCGCCTTCACCCACGCGGACGCCAAGATCACCCAGGGGAAGTTCGCCCTGAACACCAATATGGACTACATGGCCCTCATCCGGGGCATGCGGATGCGGGGCGGCACGGCGGAGACCGTGGACGTGGCGATCCCCGAGGGCTATACGGTGTCCCAGATCATCGAGCTGCTGGCCGAGAAGGGCGTGGGCACGGCGGAGGATCTGACGGAGATCGCCGAGGACTACGTCTTTGAGGACTACGAGTTTGTGGACAACGAGAATCTGGGCAGCCTCAGCCGGCTGGAGGGCTATCTGTTCCCGGACACCTACAACTTCTACGTGGGCGCACGGCCGGAGCTGGCCTTCAACACCATGCTCTCCAACTTCAAGACCAAGGTGTACAATAACGAGGATCTGGCGGAGCTGATGGGGGAGAGCGAGTACAGCCTGTCGGAGATCATCACCATCGCCTCTCTGGTGGAGCGGGAGACCGACGGCGGGGACCGTGACAAGATCGCCTCCGTCATCTACAACCGTCTGGAGAATGTGGGGGAGACCAACAACCTCCTCCAGATCGACGCAGCCCTGGTCTACGCCGCCAGCCGGCCCATCACCCAGGAGGACTACACCAGCCTGGACAGCCCCTATAACCTCTACCAGCACACGGGTCTGCCCCCCACGCCCATTGCCAACCCGGGCATTGCGGCCATCCGGGCAGCCCTGATGCCGGCGGATACGGACTACTACTTCTATGTCCTGGATCCGGAGACCAAGCAGCACGTGTTCAGCGAGACCCTGGCCCAGCACAACAAGGCGGTGGCCGAGGCCGCCGCCAAGGCGGAGAACTGACCATGGGGGAGAGGAAGAAGCCGGAGCTCCTGGCGCCGGCGGGGGACATGGAGCGGCTGCGCATGGCGGTGCTCTACGGAGCGGACGCGGTGTATCTGGCCGGGGAGAACTTTGGGATGCGATCCTTTGCGGGCAACTTCTCCCGGGAGGAGCTGCCCCGGGCGGTCCGCTTCGCTCATGAGCACGGGGTCCGGGTCCACGTGACCATCAACACCATGCCCCGCAACCGGGAGGCGGACGAGCTCCCGGCGTGGCTGGAGCTCCTGGACAGCGCCGGGGCGGCTCCCAGGCGCAGGGAAGAGTTCCGGATGCCGGAGGCTCCCGCCGCCCCGGCGGCCGCGCCGTTTGATCCTCGTCCCAGGGCGGTGGCAAGGCAGAGAACTACGGCGAAGCCTGACAAACCTTTTATCGCCAAGGGAATCGGCAGCCTGAACCAGCTGGCAGGTGTCTCCAAGGGAGCGGCCCGTCAGGCTCCGGCTGCGTTGTCCTATGCAGAGGGAGACAGGGTGTGCCACATCAAGTACGGGGAGGGAAGCGTTCTGCACATTGGAAAAGAGGAGCGTGACTATAAGGTGACGGTGGATTTTGACAAAGCCGGACAAAAAATAATGTATGCTTCTTTTGCCAAATTGAAAAGACTGTAGTATTTTTCCCGGGAATATGATATAATAGTTTTGATTGATTCACAAAATAACAAGGCAGCAGAACTGCCGACATGGAGGTAGCAGTATGAATAAACTGGAGAATTTGATCGAAATGGCAAAGCTGAACGACCTGCTGGCAAAGACGCCCCTGGCAAAAAAGGATGATGAGGAGAAGAAGTGCAATGTGGTGATTTGGGTTCTGGCCGTGGTGGGCATTATCGCTGCAGCGGCAGCCATCGCCTATGCGATTTACCGTCACTTCAATCCCAGCTACCTGGACGACTTTGACGATGATTTCGAGGATGAGTTTGAGGATGAGGAAGAAGACGCCGATGAGGATGATTTCTTCGTAGACGAGGGAGAAAACTAAACAGATGAAAAAAGGACAGGTGTTGGAGGCTTTGGTGGAGAGGGTGGATTTTCCGTGCAAGGGTATTGCCCGGACGGAAGAGGGCCCGGTCATTGTAAAGAACAGCCTGCCCGGTCAGAAGATCAGACTCAGTGTCAACAAAGTGAGGAATGGGAAGGCGGAAGGCCGTCTGCTGGAGGTGTTGGAAAAGGCGCCTTCTGAGACGGTTCCTCCGTGTTCTCATTTTGGTGTGTGCGGAGGGTGTGTCTATCTGCCCCTGCCCTATGAGGAGCAGCTGAAGCTGAAGGAGCAGCAGGTTTGGCGGCTTCTGGAGGGCTGCCTGAAGGGGCAGGAGGCTTCCTGGAACTGGGAGGGCATCCTGGGAAGTCCGGCAGCTTTCGGATACCGCAACAAGATGGAGTTTACTTTCGGGGATGAGGTCAAGGACGGCCCTCTGGCTCTGGGTATGCACAAACGGGGGAGTTTTTACGATGTGGTCACTGTGGATGACTGCAGAATTGTAGATGAGGATTACCGTCTGATTCTGGGGAGTTTGCGGGAGTATTTTGCCCATAGTGGGGCCAGGCATTTCCACAGGCTCACACACAGGGGGTATCTGAGGCATCTTCTGGTGCGGAAAGCTTGGAGTACCGGCCAGATTTTGGTGGCGCTGGTAACTACGTCCCAGGATCCCTGGGGGGAGGAAGCTCTCAGGGAGGAGGGGACTGTCTCAGGCTGGGGGGTTGAGGAAGGAACACCCTCACAGGAAAGCCTGCTGGAAGGATACCTGCACTGTCTTCTGGAACTGCAGAGCAGCGGCAGGTTAAAAGGAAGTTTTGCAGGGATCCTGCACATTGTCAACGATTCTCAGGCGGATGTGGTTCGCAGTGACCGCACGGATGTGCTCTATGGGCAGGATTATTTTCATGAGGAAATTCTGGGGCTTCGGTTTAAGGTGTCACTTTTTTCCTTTTTCCAGACCAATTCTGCCGGTGCGGAAGTGCTGTACGGGAAGGTCAGGGAGTACATTGGGGAGTCGGAGGGCAGCCTGAAGGAGGCGTCGGACAAGCTTGTGTTCGACCTCTACAGCGGTACGGGAACCATAGCCCAGATTGCGGCTCCGGCGGCAGGCAGGGTTATAGGAGTGGAGATTGTGGAGGAAGCTGTTTTGGCGGCAGAAAAAAATGCCCGGGAGAATGGCATCGGCAATTGTACTTTTATAGCGGGAGATGTGTTGAAAGTGCTGGAAGGCTTGGAAGAGAGGCCGGATTTGGTGATCCTGGACCCTCCCAGGGACGGTATGCACCCCAAAGCACTGCTCCAGATTACCTCTCGGTTCAGACCGGAAAGGCTTGTGTACATTTCCTGTAAGCCAACCAGTCTCGTTAGGGATCTGGAAGTTTTTCAGGAGCATGGCTACAAGGTGGTTCGGGCCTGCTGCGTGGATATGTTTCCCTGGACGGCGAATGTGGAGACGGTTGTTCTTTTGTCCCAACAAAAACCGGATGAACCATAGAGATCGACCTGGATCTGGATGAGTTGGACGCTGCTGCCGCCGAGACAAAGGCCACCTACGAGGAAATCAAGGCATATGTCTGGGAAAAGCACCATGTGAAAGTGCCCAGCCTGTATATCTCCCAAGTCAAAAGAAAGTGCGGATTAGAGATTGGTCAGAATTACAACCTGTCCAAATCCGAGAATCCGAAAGTACCAAAGTGTCCGGCGGAAAAGGAAGCGGCGATTATGGAGGCACTGAAACGTTTTCAGATGATTTAATCAAAAAGAGGCTGTGGCAATTATATTATTGTCACACAGCCTCTGCTTGTGCTGTCACTTCATCAATATAACTTGTCAATTCTTCTGTAGAGAGATTTCTTTTTCCTGCTGCATGTGCATATTGATCTCTTCGGTTGATATATTTGACACGGTCCGTTATAGATTGTTCATCCATCTCTATAACATGAAACACTTTAAAAATGTCTTTTTCCGGAATTTTGCTAAATCCATAAACACTCTCATAATTGTCTAAGTCTGGCTTGTCATCTCGTCCGTTATATGAACGCAAAGAATAATAAACTAAGATATTGGTCATAAGATTCATTTCCTATATCCACTTTATCGGTTGGAAAATACTCCAAAAGGCGAACCAAGAACGAAGGATCAAACTCATCATCGGCCGGTTGGAAAGCGCCGTATAGAGCGTTCTTAAATGTTTCACCATACATAGGCTATTCCCCCCAGACCTCACTAATTTTATCTGCTATTTTTTGCTTAAAAATAGAAATTAGCTTTTTGTTTGCATCAATGATTTCCTGTTCTTCTCTTGCCTGCTTTACAATCGACTTTTGGATATCGAGTGGTGGAATGGGTATTACTAATTGCTTAATTGCATTAGCATTAAATTGAGGTTGTGCACCTCCAGAAACCAACTTATTGGCTTGATCCCAATAGTTCTGAGTTTGCGCAAAAATCCAATAAAAGTAATGGTCTATGTACTCTGGAAGATCTAGCTTAATTAGGAATGATGCAAATACGGCTGTTTCATCCGTATCAAAATATAGTGTTTTACCATAGGTGGCTCCAGTTCTGGCAACGAGCAAATCTCCTCTGTGGAGCAGGAAGGCGTTATTCTGTTCAATTAAGTCAACATAGCGCTTATTCTCGTCTCTGAGCAGTCCTTTTTCATCAATGTCAGTAATGCGCACAAATCGAGCTGAACCAGATTCTTTTGCTGTGTCTGTATAACCATATGTCAAATTACAAATGTCACCTAATTTAGCTTTTTTCCAAGCAGGATTAATTCTGATAGTTGGCTTATAATTATCTACAATTTGCCGGGCACCATCAATGATTTTCTGGTAACCATCTAGCTCTGCAACAATCTCTTTTTGAATTCCCAATGGAGGAAGGGGAATGCTGCAACCTCGAACCAAATTACTATTCAAATTCTTTACTACTCCACCTGTGGCTAGGCGATTATATTGGGCTATCATGGGGTTAGATCCTAGTATATAGCATAGATATTTTTGATCAACCATCTGGGTATTGCATCTAAGTATCAGCCATCCGTCATGAACGCATCCATCAATCCCTAATATATATGGTTTTCCAAAGCTCATAGAGTTTGAGAGAATCAAATCTCCTTTATGGACATATCTGGATTTAGACGCTCCTTCAGTTGTTATCTTTTCCTTTGCATCTGTAATATAAAAAGAATTATCCGAACCATCCCCAATTTTTATCCAATTAATTCCCGTTTCATCTTCCGTAATATATGCATTTATAGGACGAGGAGAAGCTCCACGTTCTATTTCACATACATCCCCAATTTTGGCCATATTCCAAGCACTATTTGTATGAATGGAAGAAGCATATCGTTCTCCAACTAAGATGTAGTTTTGTTCTGCAATCTGTTCTTTTGTAGCAATGGTAACGAGCGAATGGTGGATAATCTCATCATCTGATATTTGCGGGTCAAGATCTGCATGGTATTTTTTTACAATGCGAACAATCTCCGGGATTTCGCTTCCCTTTTTGGGTTGACGCTGTGCTCCCAGATCGAATCCATCGTTGTTCAGTTTTACAAATAGAATTTCATCCTTGAATTTTGAAAAAAGCTTGTCAATGAGCAAAATGCTGGTTTTGACTCCGCTATAAGGATTAAAAACACCGGCAGGCAGTGAGATTACTGCATACAACAGATCATTATTCACTAAATATTTGCGAAGCTCCTTATAGGCGTTCGAGGACTGGAATATAATGCCCTCAGGAACAATGATTGCTGCTCGTCCATTAGGGTTAAGGTGCTCAGCAATGTAGTCTACAAATAGCACCTCGGAACGCTTGGCTTTTACCAGATAGCGGCTGTGGGGCATAATTCCGCCCTTTGGCGTCATGAAAGGCGGATTCGCAAGGATAACATCATAACAGTCATCCCACTTTTCTTCGCTGGTTAAGGTATCGTATTCGCTGATTTTAGGCTTTGTAAAATGGTGAAGGTACATGTTCACCCGAGATAGGCGCACCATATCTGGAGAAATATCGTACCCGGCAAAGTTTTCCGACAAACGCTTGCGATCATCGGCGGTCAGTGTACTTTTATCGTCCTCATCCTTGTTTTGGGCCAGAATGTGGCGATAGGCACTGATCAGAAAACCGGCTGTGCCACAGGCAGGGTCCAGAATGGTCTCATTTTTCTTGGGGTCTACGATTTCCACCATCATGTCGATGATGTGTCGGGGCGTGCGGAACTGACCGGCATCTCCCTGACTGCCCATGATGGACAGCAGATATTCAAAGGCATTGCCCAGATCTTCGCTGTTGTCATAAGAGAAGTCGCTGACTTCTTTAAGGAACATATTCAAGGTGTCCGGGTCCCGATAAGGGATATATGCTCCACGGAAAATATCACGGAACAGTTGGGGAAGGTTGGGGTTCGTAGTCATTTTCTCAATGCCTTCCGCATAGAATAAAGCCCTTTGTTGGCCGCTGTTTTCCGGCTTCATGATTTCTGTCCAAGCATACTTTTCATATTCACCCGTAAAGAACTGTCGAGAGCCGCCAAATTCCAAACCTTCTATATCCATGTCATCCATGAATTTATAAATAAGCGCAATGGTAATCTGTTCAACCTGCGCCTTTGGGTCGGGCACCTTGCCCACCAGAATATCACGCAGCGTATTGATCTTGCGCTTTACGTCAAATGTCAACATTTCCTTTCCTCCTACATAAAGCGGGATACATTTACGTTATCAGTAACGTAATCTACCACGCTGTGCATACTATCCATCCCCAAATGCTTCAGATCTGCCATGGTATATGTGCTGATGTCTGTTCCAAGCAGCTGAAATTTTCGATCTTCGATGGCTCTGCGCACATCTTTGTCTGTTACATAAGTGGCAAAGAACTCTTTTATATCGGCATACTTTTCTGACGGAATACTGTGTGTCAGGGCATATCCCTCAAATTCATCCTCTACCAATTCCTTTTTGCTCTTAAAGAAGGGCAGGACACCAAAGATTTTGTCCAGAATTTCCCGGGCTGTGATGCGGCGATCACTGCCAATAGAGCGCCGCAGCTTGTCCCAGGTGTAGTACTCGTTGGGCTGATTCATGATGTGGTCATCAATATAGCGGATGACAGCGGGATAGTTGCCTTGCTCATATTGTTCTCTCGCAACTGGATCTTCTTTGACAGTCTCCTCGAATTTATCAAAGTACATCCGGTCAATCTTCATACCCTCGGCACCGATTTTGGTCTCCACCAGCGTTTTCAGCGGGTCAGGAGCAAAGTTTTCGTATCCATCCGGGTCAACAGGCGGAGTACCTGGCGACACGCTGCTGCCTTGGAAGCGGGGCAGCTTTAAGACCTCATCATAATTAAACTTTTCTTCAAAATATTCGCAGTTTCCAAAGAAATCGAACAGCTTGAATGTTTTCTTGGAGTACTTATGGACGGTTTCCTGACTGCCGTTTCGTTCTTTGAAGATGAAATCATGCTTTCGTGTACCACGCCCCTTAATCTGAATAAAGTCTGTGGGAGAGAAGAACGGGCGCAGTAATCCGATATTCAGCAAATCTTCGCAGTCATACCCGGTTGTCATCATACCCACGGTGACACAGATTCTGGTCTTGGATGATTTATACCCTTCCAAGAAACTGGTTGTTCCGCTTAGATTATTGTTCTGGAAGTTGATGGTATAGGTCTGGGCGTTCATAACGTCTGATGTAATCTGCATGGCAAAATCTGAACAGTATTTGCCGGGGAACATCATATCTGCATACACATTTAACAGCTGTGTGATTTTTGCTGCATGTTTGCGGCTCACGCAGAATATGATGCCTTTGCCAATTTCTCCGGTAATCGGGTCACGGAGCGCATTGTCCATAAAAGTTTTGACAAACATCTTGTTGGTTTCTTCGGAGAAAAACTTCTTTTCAAAGTCACGGGCAAAGTAGGTTTCTTCTTGTTCTTCGTCTGCTTCATCCCCTTGTGAAATCACAGCATAACCTTCATCTGCCAATAGTTTTGTTGTAATATCAGTTCTGGCGTCCACTACTGTGGGGTTGATCAAATAGCCGTCCCGAACTCCATCCAGAAGCGAATAGCGGTAAGTTGGGTCACCGCTTTCACAGCCAAATGTTTTATAGCTGTCCAGCAGTTGCCGTTTTTCCCATGCCCGTGGATCAGTAGCTTTCAGTCTTTCTACATCAATATTTTTGATATAGTCTTTGGGGGTAGCCGTCAATCCCAGCTTATAGCCGAGAAAATACTCGAATACGGCACGGCTGTTTCCGTTGATGGAACGATGACTTTCATCGGCAATGATAAGTGAAAAATCGGTAGGCTTAAAGAAACGCTTGTACTTATTGTTGAACATAAGCGTTTGTACGGTGGAAACGACAACCTCCGCTTTCCGCCAATCATCTATGTTCTCCTTGAAGATAACTGTGTGATAGTCAGGAGCAAGATAGTTCTGGAAGTTTTTCTTGGCCTGATTTTCAAGCTCGATTCTGTCCACCAGGAAAAGCACCCGATTCGCATTTCCGCTGCGCAAGAAAAGACGAATTACGGCAGCAGAAGTGAGAGTTTTTCCTGTCCCGGTTGCCATCTCAAACAGAAACCTCTGATTTCCACGTCGTACAGATTCCTGCAAGGCTTTCAGCGCATTGATCTGATACTGACGGAGAAAGCGCAGTCCATTATCATATAGGAATTGCTGACGAGTTTCCGGGTTTATGTACTCGGGCGCCTCCATGTATCGAGGATTTTTGATTACAGAAATATAATCAGAATCAATTTTCTCCGAATATAGTTTTGCTGGGTCAGCGTTCATAGCTTTGCTTTCCCGAATGCTTTCATAGCTGGGAAAAGCCGTGATGAGCTGCGGGTTTCCCTTGTAAATATTCCAGAAATAATGCTGATTTCCGTTGGAGAGAATCACATACTTGAGATAAAGAGACTTGGCATATTCTCTGGCTTGCTCCTTGCCGACCAGGGGATCTTTATCCTCTGCTTTTGCTTCCAGCACAATAAAAGGCTTACCTTTATCGTCGAGGAGCAGAAAATCCACAAAGCCATTCTTCACCTTATCAAAATTTTCGCCCATACCTGTCAAATCAGCTTTGGACATTTTGACATTGGGTTCCAGCTGTATGTTTGCAGGTCCGTTTTCATCATCAAAGAAACGCCAGCCAGCTTCTTCTAACAGATGATTGATTTTAATTCTTGCACTTGCTTCTTTCTTTTTCAAAACAGCAGCCCTCCCTCTGTTTATGACTGCGATTGTAATTTATAAACTATGCTGTGATTGATATTTATAGGTGTTTGTGGGTTTGCTGACATTGGCAGGTATCAGCCATATTCTGTTGATCTGTACAGCGCCTTCTATACGATTATTCTTACAAAGGATTTGGACTTGTCGGGCGCTTATGTTCCATTTCTGCGCAGCTTCCTGCGTTGTAATATAGCCATTTTCCGCAAAACCACAAAACATTCATGGGCATATGTTCGGCGGACTCGGCATTTTGGCGGGAGGCGGCCGTAA
>OFFV01002020.1_pt1 | contig 10429 bp, 9 predicted proteins | sample 1521461 | NCBI WGS metagenome assembly OFFV01 (sample SAMEA3504120, study PRJEB24116) | mouse gut metagenome | biome: mouse gut; feature: mouse-associated habitat; material: faeces | place: Denmark | collected 2011 | reverse complement strand
CATGTATCTGTCTTAACATGCAACTAATCGCTATTTTATCCCGAATTGGGGTAATTTATAGACTATGACCTACGTTGGAATTGATGTCAGCAAGGCGACTTTCGTAGTTGCTTATTCTTCTGCCAAAAACAGTAAGACTAAAACTTTCAAGAATACCACTAAAGGCGTTCACGAGTTCATTCAAACCTTGTCTGCCAATGAGCATCATTGTGTGCTGGAAGCAACCGGCAATTACAGTTCCCTGCTTGTTTATCTTCTTTCGCAAGCAAATATCACAGTGAGTCTGGAGAACCCACTCAAGATAAAGAACTTCGCCCGTGTGATGCTTTCGGTTACCAAGACAGATGAGACGGATGCACGCCTGATAGCCTTGTATGGGGAGAGGATGCAGCCTGCTCCTTACAAACTTCGTAGCGATGCCATCCTTACCTTGAAACAGAAGCGAACAGTCATACGCCAACTCAAGAAGCAACTTATAGCCACCCGTAACTTGAAAGGTTCCATGGAAGCCCTCCCTTTCTTCGACCCTAAATGCAAGAAAGCCATTGAGAAGACAATCGTCTTTCTTGAAAAGCAAACCAAAGGATTGGAAGAAGAGTTAGCAGCCTTGGCACAAAGCGAGTACAAGAAGCAGATCGACTTGCTTACCTCAATTAAAGGTATCGGCGTCACGCTGGCGGCAGCCTTGATAATGGCTACGGGAGGCTTCACGTACTTTGATAATGCCAAGCAACTCACCCGATACTTGGGCTTATCACCTACTTACCAACAATCCGGTACGTCAGTCAATGTCAAAGGTCACATCAATCGCAACGGTGATTCTTCCTTACGTGGTCAGCTTTATATAGCTGCCATGGCATCTCTGCGATGCAATGCCGAATGCAAGGCGTGTTTTGACCGATTACGTTCTAACGGCAAGCCGGGAAAAGTGGCGGTTATTGCAGTCGCCAACAAACTCGTAAGGCAAGCCTTTGCGGTAGTCACTCAAGAAAAGCCATATGTCGATGGATTCAAGTCTGAAAAGCCATAATAGCTCCTGCGGAGGGAACGCCATGCGGCAAGGGGCTGCGCAGTCAGCCCCGACGAGCTTCCGTGAATGAGATAATTGCATATCTATGCTAATTATCGTTAACCGTATTCGATTTTCTTATTATAGTTCATAATATGGGTATTTACGGTAAAGTATAATACTTTCTTTTTCTGTACTAGCACACAGCTCTTTTATGGTTCCATCTTCTAAAAGAATTATAGGAAACCCTATAGGTTTATTATTCAACCGCCCATTTTGGCTGATAAATGCTAAGAAAACGATCCCCTTTCCTTCGTTTAAATAAGTTCTTATTTGATTATCTCCCCATAAAATTCCTCTCCCGACTGATTCAAACAAAACACTTCCATTCATCACCTTTGATAAAGCAACAGGAACCCAGTCATGATTATTAAAAGTACAAAGACTGATTAATTGTTTATCCTTCTGTGAAGGCACTCTAAAGGTTAAATCAGAAAGAGGCATAGCATATTCGGATGTAACATCACATAGTGGAATATCATATTTTTTCCTATAAATCTTAGAAATCTTGTATACAACTTCATTTTTTCCTTCAGGGCCATATCCCACTTCTATAAAATCACCAGTAGCATCTTTCACCACATTCCAACAATGCGAAGAACTCCTATTAGCCCATGCCGGAACATAATCAATAGAAGCAGGGATTCCAATGGCACGTAAAGACAAAGCTAAAAATGCCGCCATATCATCACAAGTACCCCAACGGGTCTGTAGCATTTCAGCATAAGACTGTTTATAAGGATATTTAGTCATTCCTATATTATAACGCATTCCACCTAATTTTATGATACGAAGGGCCAATTCTCGTGGAGACATTAAAGAATCCAATAAATGACCAAACTTTTGAAAACCTTCCTCGCGCCAATTCGATAATGGCTCATGGTCTATACGGTAAGGCAAAATATAATGACAGAATTCATCAAATGAACAGTAATCTTTTATTTTTCCATTCTCCCATATTTTAAAAGCATATTCAATATTTTTTATTAAATAATCTCCCGTTATAACTTTTATATCTTCAATCTTACTAAAACCTGCCAACTGTCGTTTAGAAATAGAATCAAATCCATACCAAATCTTAGAATATCGCACATCCCAACTTATAGGATCATTTTGTGGGATAATCTTCAAAAAGTTCTTATATCTATCCAACGAATCATAAGGGAGTATTGAATATTTACCAGGCATATTTTCAATCAAAAAACAGGCAGCACGGTATTTCAAGCTATCATGTTTAAAATGCTTCAACACTTTTTCCAACTCCGCTTTATTATGTTTAGCCTGCTGCAAAGCAATATCCAAATGACTTACTCCATTCGTACAAGCAGAAAGAAGAATTACAAAAACAAAATATACACCACAAACTCTCATACTACTTTATCTTTTTAAATATCCTGTCCATACGTATTTCATCCGTCACTCCATTCTTAGACTTCCATATCAATGTCGCCTTTCCTACAATATATTCCTCCGGCAAAGGCCCCCAATAGCGCGAGTCCTGAGAATTATAACAATTATCACCACCCATGAAATAATAATTGTGCATAAAAACATAATGCTCCACTTCCCGCCCATTTAAATAAAAATGCCCGTTACTTGCTATTAATTTATCTTGTTGCTCCCATTCTATAAGATTGCGATAAAGCAAATAATGTTTATCATCCATCACAATAGTATCCCCACGGGAAGGAAGATAAAAAGGACCAAAATCTTTAATACTCCATTTTAAGATGGTATCACCGGGATAAGCAAAAAAACAATTTTCCTGTATCATTTTCTCCACATTCCTCGGTTTCTCCAAAAAATGCGCCAAACTGTTTTGTGAAACTATATTTCCTAATTCCTTATCATAACCTCTGACCCTATATCGGGCGTCCCTTATTTCAACAGTATCACCCGGCAATGCGATACACCTCTTTACATAATAAAGCATCAGGTTAAACCCTATACTGTCCCATCGTTCCGGATAAGGGAAATTAAAGACCAATACCTCATTGCGCTGAAATTCACTGAATCCCTTCAAACGATCGATGTGTAGCGGCTTATGTTGCCGGGCATCACCAAGGCTGAATATACGTGGTCCTTTCAACATTTTATTGACAAGCACATAGTCACCCGGTATCAGAACCGGCTCCATGGAGTCAGAAGGTATGGCAAATGAGGCAAAAACAAATATCTGTAATAACAACCAAATAATCATCATTAACAAACTCCCTCCGGTCACACAAACCAGCAAGTTATATAAAACGCCTATGTATTTCTTTATATACCTCATTTTAAATCTTAAAAGGTTGGAAATTTCTGCCGCCTGTTCTGCATAAAGAAAATATGTTCTTCACGCCCACGGGTCAGATCGCGTAACCAGAACAATGCATTGTCAGGCACAATCCAGTCCAAACAGGTAGTATCAGCCCGCTGTTTTCCCAAACTCTTCCATCCTTCAGTACCGGCATGACAGAACAACTCATAAATATCACCCGGAGAAATAAAATTGTCATCATTCCGGGGCATATACTCCAGGCAATCTATAACTGCGACACGGCCCAAATCAACAACAACCTCCCCTCCTTTGTCTAAAGACAGATAATAAGAAAGAGGATCACCATCCGCCACGTGCTTTGCCAGCACATGCATATTTCCTTTTTCCGTAGGACTCCCCCAAACCGCTATCGGAGAAACAGCCTTTCCATTGGCATAAAATGTCATTTCCGCCAGTTCCGCACATTTATCATTGTCAGCCTTATATCTTATGTAACGGCACTTAACCGACTTATTCAGAAAGATTCTATTCCTTGCTATCACGGGAGTATCCGCTATCTCATATAATGTCTTTCCATCTTCAAAATTTTTCGTCATACTTCCCTCAAAAGTACCTCCCACCACATGGCCCATAAAGCTGCGCAACCAACCATATACCGGATATTTTCTATACAAACGAACCTTTACTGTTTTCTCCCAATCCGGAAGAAACGTATTTATTTCTCCACCTGCAAACCAAAAGGGGAAGCCGGAAGAATAATAATTGCCTTTGGTATATTTCATGGGAAGATATACCAGTTCCGATTCTAGATTAGGTATTTCCATCTTGCCGCTTGCCGAGCGTGCACAGGCACAACTCCACCAATGCGCTTCGTGGAAATGGGCCAGATAACAAACCTCATCATCAGGAATACCGGTAAGTATGCGTAACGTATCCGGATAATATGCATAACTGACATCTTTCATATAAGGGTGATAGAATAAAAGCGGCATTGATTTCCAATCATCTCCCAGATGTGCTGCCTTTTCTTCTTGAAAACCATACATGGGCCTGTAAACCTTGCCACGTTTATACCCTCCCGTATCCCTACTCCCCCTTACAGCCTCCGAAGCTATATACCAAATAGGTACATCGCGCCCTGTCGTGTCACGAACAACATTCCACACATGTCCCCCTCTGGCATCCGTATCTTCCATACAAGGAATGCCGACAGCCCGAAATGCATAAGTCACTATATCCGCCGCATCCACGCAACTACCATATCGATGGCTGAATAAATATCTGGGACCGATATGAGGCAGTTCAAAGTCTTCACAATAAATAAAGACAGGTTCTTGTAGATGCCTGCTTACCAAATTCGCGGCCTCCACCACATCGCCGCCTTTATATATGGAATCTAATAAATATCCATATTTCTTTTCATAAAGTTCACGCCATTCTTCCAGCGGTTCATCCCCTATACGATAAGGCAACAAGTATTCACAAAAATCTTCAAATGAAAGAGAACGGTTCCATGGACGTTTCTGCCAATTATCAAAAGCACGGTCTATATTGTCTATCAAGTATTCGGCTGTGATAATATGGGCATCATATATTTTAAGAAGATTACGATAGGTATAATGCCCCCAACGTCTGGCATAAGTCTGGTCTATTTGTCCGAAAGGACTATAATAAGTACGTACACGCTTCACACTATCCATTTCACCTCCCTGTTGGTAGGAATAGCAATGAGGCATATTCCGTATCAAAAATTTAGCCGCTTCCAATTTTAAAGAATCATAGGTATAATGCTGAAGCAGTATCTCCAATTCCAAACGATTAGAAGTAGCAAAATCTAAAGCATGTTTCAATTGTTTCTGCTCAAAAGAAGAGTGGGCACAAGAGATACATACTAATGAAAAAAGGACAAGGAGTCTTGCTAAGAACATAATATTATTCATTTGTTAATTTGGTGGAATAGTATAATTTACCCCTGCGAAAACATAAATTAAAACTAAACTCAAAACACACCTTATTCTTCCCGCTATCTGATACAATCTAAAACACAGGAATTAAATTATGTACCTGAGTAAAACTACATTTCAACCAGTCTGAAAAATCAGACTCAATTGATATTTTTAGTTTCAATAATTAGTTACTTCATCTTATTTTCAGAAAAGGAGAGAATAAGGATTCACACTTACAATAAAATAAAGATACTATATTTGTCATCGTACTTTACTAAATAGTTCATTAAATTCAAGTGCTACTACAGAAGGATTTAAATTTTCCTCAAAGGATTCCACATCCTTATTTTCCCATATATACCCCAAACAATATAATTTATTATCATTAGACAAATACTGAGTATTAAACAAATAGGATTCTGCAGAAATTCCACCATCAATTTTGATGATAACTTCCTCTTGCAAATTCTTACTAATAATCCAATAATAAACCTCTGGGATTCGTTCACCTTCATTGTTCAATAAAACATTTAAAAATATATAATCATGATTTTCCAAATAATTTATAATAGATGCATAGTTAGAACGCTGCAATTCTTCTATAACTTCCATGCCCGATAATTCATGTAATTTCTTAGGCAGCTTATAATTAGGAAAGTCCATAGCATATGATAAGTCCAATTTCCCATTTTCTATCGTATACAAATCATGATTTAGCGACTCATGAAACGTCAACCATTCTCCATTTCTTCCAAAATTATTCTCTACCATCGGAAGCATATTAGACTTTTGATGAAGATAATATGCCACATTGGCGATATTTTCATCTGTACAAATCATTTTAGCATCGCCATACGTGGTGTTGTTACCTACATAAAACCAATAATTCTGCCTATCATCTATGGCAAAAGAAAACGCAGGATAAGTAACCTCCTTCTTGTCTAAGAAATCTCCCCCAAAAGTATAACAAAAAATTCCTCCATCTGATAGGACCTCTAAAACTTTACTTTTCTGATTAACAACGACATCATAGACGCTAGTATATTCACCAGGGCCATTTCCCCTGTGTCCGATATAACCGGAAAACTGTCCATCACTAGTAAAGCTAAGTATAGATGATTCTGAATTTTTTGAATATACAATCCAACCACTGTCAACTTTAATTATAGATGAATTACGATCGACCATACTAGAATCTGAAAAACTGAGAACGGTTATATCCTTACTCAAAGTCAATTTGCTTTGCTCAAGTGTGATTGCTTCAGTTTTATTAAAAATATAATCAAATGTTTTTTTATGTTTTACACTACATGAAACAAAAAGAAATGGGAAAAATATTAATATCAACTTTTTCATTATATAGAATTTAAAGTTAAAATAAGCTCCAATCCAATGGAGTATATGAATTGGAGCTGTTTCAAATTTATATCATAATACTCTCATTTTATCTGCACGGCCTTCGACAACTTTCTGCAGTTCGTCTTGAAGTACACATATAATTCATGTTTAATGGTGCACAATACCCCATAGTTTGGTATCTATTTGTTGTCGAAGATTCACCACTAGCCAACGCTTCCACATTAGCCAAAGCCAAATCAGACATTACATCCGATTGCTGAGCATTATACACATTCATTCCTGCTATCAAAGCAAACGCAACAACCAAAGTTGCCTTCAAAATATTCTTCTTCATCTTATTTCTAGTAAAAAAAATTATTATTATTCATATTTTCATCTTATTCTCGGAAAGAACTCCACCGCAGAAAAAACAAAAATACCGCTTGCTTATTCTGATTATTTACACTACTTTTACATCGGACTTAACCTCCTTTTCTTTTAGGAGAGAGCCACAGGGTGGAAAGAATCGACTTTCGGCAAAGAAAATGAATTTCTTTCCATCCGCTTTTTACTCCCATTGATTCATACTTCATCCTTTATTCAGCATTCCCCGTTACCTTCAAACGAAGTGGAGAATTATCTGCATTGCAATAAATGGTAACCGTCTTACTGAAATGCTCAGCCTTTTCGGCTTCATAAATCACGGTCAGTTCCGCTTTTTCTCCCGGACGAACACCCTCCTTATTATAGTTTACCTTGGTACATCCACAGGAAGTGATGACATCGTATATCACCAGTACATGCTGTCCCGTATTGGTCAGTGTGAACTTGCGTTCCTGCTTCTCCGACTGAGGAAATGAACCGAAGTCTATGCTTGTTACGTCCAGACTGACTTTCGTTATCGGTGTTTCCGCTTTTACAACTTCACCACCTGTCAATACTTTCAAATAAAGTTCCTTCACCTTTGGATTGTGAACAGGATTGCCTATAGCCGCCACCCTGTTGTCTTTATCCAATAGAAATGTCTGGAAAGTCATTTCATCCGGAAAGTGATTCAATCGGTTAAAATCGTCCTTTTCATCGAAACAAACAGGATAGATAAATGCATCACGACGGGTGATATAACGTAGTTCTTTCATATCTTTCGGGTGGAAATAGAAGACAAAGGGAACCAGACGGTTCAACGTTGAATCAACTTCCTGCATAAACAGCTTCCAGCGAGGCAATTGTAACTTACAACTGGTACAGCCTACAGAATCGATATAAGTCACTACCTTATAATCCGCATCCGCTAAAGAAAAGTCCACTGTATCCTTCCCTTGAATAGTAAAGATGGAATGGGTAGGAATTCCTTGCAGGAGGAAAAAAGAGCAAAAACACATAGTAATAGACAAAGGTATCTCATTGATTAATCCAGGCCAAAAGGTATAAGCACATATTCCACTTTGTCTCCGGTACTGCAAGTCACATTCCCACTGCCCAGACATGTATCATACCCGGATTCTCCTGCAGCCAATGCTTCCACATTATCTAAAAGAAACTCACTCTCTACCGGCTTTCCGGATTGCTTTTCCCAAGCCATTACCGCCATTAGCATAACAACGATAAATAACACAAATACTTTTTTCATTGGTTTATCATTTTTTGTGTGAAGGTAGAGAACATCTATCGGGCACGCAAATTTTTTCCCTTAAATTGATCTTAAGGTGACCTTAAAGTTTTCTTAAGATTCAAAAAATCCCCATTTCATCGGAAGGATTATTTTAATGCCCTGATCTCCAAATCATAAGGTTCATCCAATTAAATCATATTCTTTTTTTAACTTATAAGTTCCTTTTTTATAAATATGCGTATCTTTGCAATCTCTAACATGAACAAGAAACATGAAAATACCGACAAACTTATTCAAGTTTAGCTTTATTGCATTGGGATGGATTGTATTCATCCTGCTATGTTATGTTGCTTTTAAAGATGAAAAAACAAATGTTCTGATAACAATGAAGGACAGCCTACGTGAAGCAATCAATATTGATTATCAAGAACGCTTAAACAAGATTCTTATTCATTATCGCCCTTTAGGCAGAAAGGTAAAAGGTGTCCAAATAGAATACGGTGATAGTCTAGAAATCATTTATTTTGAAGACAGCACCCATGAGTCACTGGCTACCCAACTGGCCAACCAGTATGTGATGACAAGGATTATCCCCGTCAATCCAGACAATTTCAATAAGATCTTCCAAGAAGAATGGGAAAAGAATGGAGTTTCCGCCGCTAAGACGGGAATCATTTACTGCCCCAACAAGAAAAAGGTATTCAGTGACAATGATTCAATCTCTTTCCAGAAAGCTCTTGTCACCCCTGTACAAGCAATAGACGCTAAAAGAACCGCCGGCGTACAGGCATGGGCTATGATTCATTGGACAGAAATAGTAAAACATACCACTCCAAAAGTGTTATGGAGTATCATTGCTTATTTCATTGTCTTGATATGGGTGTCTCTGTCATTTCTGAAAAAACCACAGGAAAAAGAAACTCCCGCCAATCCGGACTGCATACCATGTGAAGAAATTCCTGACAATCCGGACTACATACAATTGGGGAAAATGACTTTAAAGTTGGAAAGCAAGAAACTATATATTGGCGACCGGCTTTGCCACATAGCACCGGCAGATTTCAATCTGCTGGAACTGTTTATCAAAACGCCCAAGCATCTTTTGACTAAAGAAGATATTAAAAATGCTTTCTGGCCGAAAGATAACAATCCCGAAAATAAAATATATAGTCATATCTCCACCCTTAAATCCTCACTCAAGGACTTTCCCGAATATCAGATAGTGACAGAAAAAGGAGGATACCGACTGGTTATCTCCTCAAACGAATGAATAGCTCCTATTTCCAATAATAAGCATACATAAGGTATACAATCTTACTTAAAATCACCAACCCACCGCAGCAGGAACAAAGCATTTCTCACAGCGGAACGAGTTGTTTCATTAAGGTGGAATAATTTATTTCATCAAGGTAAAACTAAATATTCCACCATATAAAACTATTTGTTCCACCATATAAAATTAATTGTACCAAACAGTGGAACACACTGTAATACACGGGAAACAAAGAGATTCTCGTTACTATATTCTGATTCATTCATTATAGGCCACAGGACAATGCAGTGCAGGACAATAACACTGTGACAGACTTTTATCTGTCACACTCTCCGTCACGCTATCTGTCACATCTTAACAACCTGTTTTTCAGCAAAATAATAACCCCTCCCTGTTATAGCACCATTACCAGCGTCCCTGCCCCGATCAGGATGCATCCGGTCAGGGATTTGCTTGTAAACCCCTCATGCAGGAACACAAATGCCAGCACCAGGGTGATCACGACACTCAGTTTATCAATGGGCACTACCTTAGAAGCATCGCCTAATTGCAGCGCCCGGTAATAGCACAGCCAGGACGCCCCCGTTGCCAGTCCGGAAAGAATCAGAAAAACCCAGCTTTTTTTACTAATCTCTGTTATACCGCTTTGTGTATTTGTCATAAACACCATTCCCCATGACATGACAACTACTACCACTGTCCGTATTGCTGTGGCAAGGTTTGAATTTACGCCCTCGATACCTATTTTAGCCAAAATAGAAGTTAACGCCGCAAACAATGCAGACAGTATTGCAAAGAAAAACCACATGTACATCCGCCTCCAATCTTATAAATCCTTCCTTCTTATACGAAACCCTTCCGGCTGCTTTATCAGACGACAAGGCAGTCCGCAATATTGATGGCATGTTCCACTACCCTGCGGCAGCTTGTT
>OFFV01002018.1_pt1 | contig 10431 bp, 8 predicted proteins | sample 1521461 | NCBI WGS metagenome assembly OFFV01 (sample SAMEA3504120, study PRJEB24116) | mouse gut metagenome | biome: mouse gut; feature: mouse-associated habitat; material: faeces | place: Denmark | collected 2011 | reverse complement strand
AGATGTCGGACGCCGGGGAAGCGTTTATCCGAAAGTACTTCACGGTGGAGGAAGCCGAAAGGGTTTTGCGGTCGGATATCGGGTGATACATTTTTGACTACCTGGAGGGAGTACTATGGAACAGAACAAAAGCAGTGCTAAAAGAATACAATGGCTGGATATTTGCCGAGGAATCCTGATTATTCTGATGGTGACGGGCCATAGCACGGGTTTGTTCAATAAATATATCTATCAGTTTCATATGGCTGCCTTTTTCTTTTTGTCGGGCTATATGTCTCAACCCGAAAAAAGAGGTATGTTTCAAACGCTGTTTGATAAATTCTTTACCGTTCTTTTACCGGCAGTCACAACGGTGCTGTTTGGCCTTGTACTGCTGTGGCTGCTGCATTTAGGCGGATGGGATACGCTTGTCTCCTCATGGGAATTTCCGGGCTGGAGACATGCGCTGGATTCGCTCTTCCTACAGGGAGATATCTGGGTGGACGTATTAGGCGCCAACTGGTTTCTCATTACGCTGTTTGGCGTATGCATAGTAAACAAGCTTATACATCAGCTAACCCGTAAATCCTCCATGTGGTATATTACGGTTTCTCTTGTTCTGTACGCAGCCGGATATGCGGCCGTAAAAACAGGCAGTATTCCCCAAATAGGCATGTTTTCCATGGACCAGGTGCTGATCGGAAATTTGTTCTATGCTATCGGACATTGTTTCCTGAAACATCATATTCTGGAACGGATAACCCAGGCCAAAAGGGTGTGGAGCTTTGCACTGCTTATCATCTCGGCAGGATGTTTGTGGTTTGTGAGACAGTATCTGCATATTGTGATAGATTGGGCATCCCGCACATTTGCGCATCCGATACTGGATGGGCTGACTGCTCTAAACGGTACGTTCTTTGTCTTTGCGGTTTCCTTGCTGATCAGCCGTTTTATGAAAAGAACCGGGAAATTGCTTTGTCATATTGGAAAAAACACACTGGGGATTTTATTTTTTCACTTTACTTTTTTTAAGGTGTTATATCTTCCTTTTTATTGGGGCGGCATTATTGACAAGACGGATTTCTCCTGCATTACCCCCGGAAATATGTCTACCCAGGAACTGGCAGTAAAATATTGGTATGTGATAGCGGCCGGAGCTGTGGTGTTGAGCCTGGGAATGTGGAAACTGCTTATGCAAAGTCGAAAGTTAAGATTTTTGCTGGGACAGGATAAGCAGACCTATATGGAATTATGGAATTCGCATGCTGTTATGGCAATCAGGAAATTTAATCAGAAGATCACAGATAATTGCAAAAAATGGTATCAAAGGTTCAGTGAGGAAAAGAGTGGAAACAGGCTGCTCTGCTATGCCGTCATTCTGGAATTTGCTCTGCTGTGTGCCCTGATTATCAGACAGGGCATTATCCTGAACGATGACCTTAATACCTTGCTGATCAGGGAGCAGGGATATATTCCGCTTCTGGTAAATGCGCTGAAAAACGAATTAAGGATGGGGCGGCCTTTGCGTTTGGTAGGAGGTTTCAACTATTCGCTTGCCTTTTTGACCACTAATGTAACCTTTAACAGATTGATCCAGTGCATATTTTTAGGCGTATGCCTGATTCAGTTTGCCAGGCTGATCCGCAATTTATTTAGGAGCAATAAGATTGCGACAGTAACCGTTGTTCTGATTATCACTTGTATGCCCCTTACTTTTGAACATTCGGCGCCCAATGCGTTTATTACGCTTGTAATACTCCCGCTATGGCATTTGTGTATTTCCTTAAATAATTGGGTCAGCTATCTCAGAACAGGGGAAAAAAAATATTTCTGGTGGTATTTAATTGCATGGATTGTAGCCTTACAGGGTTATGAATTTGTGGTGACCTACACGCCTGCTTTTCTGCTGATATATATATATGAAAAGAAACTGAAAATAAATACGCTGCGGGAAGCAATATATAAATGTTTGCCTCCCGCGGTCTCCGGCGCAGTTTATATTGTTGCCACTTTTGCCTTGGGAAAACTGGTTCCATCCCATTATACGGGAACTGCTTTGACGTTTGTCTCTGTTGGCAGTTCTTTTGAAATCATTAAAACATTGGCGTTGTCCGCAATACCGGGATATTTCTTATTTAACTCAAAATATGTCTATTTATTTTATTTATACAGCGGTGAATATGCCAGAAACATATATGGCGCTGCTGCCAGCAAAAATGTAGGCTGGTTTATTACTGATAGCGCCTTTCTGAACGAGTTAGGTAGACTGGTTCGCAGCATTTGGCTGTCTCCGGCCAATATACTCAGAATCTCCGCACTGGCCGCAACGCTTTTCTACCTGTGGAGATTCAGCCAGATCACCCGGGATGAGCATAATAGCGTCGCTGAGTTTAGATTAGGGGTCTTCCTTTGCCTCTTGGGATATACTTTGATACCCAGTCTTCCCAACTCCTTGTCGGCGCTGTATCAGGGAAATGTAAATGCTGTAAGTTTTACCAGCCTGCCGGTGAGTATGTTTCTATTTTTCACGGTATGCTTATCTGCCGGCTATCTGATCAGCGCAATTTGGGAAAAATGGCGCAAATCAGTGCTTATTTGCTGTATTTTCATCGGCCTGCTTGGAATCTCCGTCCAAACAATGAATATTGTGTTTGCCGATAAGAGTGAGCAAAATTTTAAGCGCATAAGCGAAATAGAAAATTTATTTCAAAGTAATTGCATGCATAATCTGGACGGGGAAACGGTTTATGCGCCCGATCTGTTTGAAACACGGGATGCCCTGGCAGTATCAGAACCTTACTGGGGGGAGATTGCAGACCATAACCAAATAGATCTTGATTTTACAGAGGATGAAAACGCAGCGGCAAAAATCTTCTATATAAATGATGAATACTTCTGTGTGGTCACGGAGGAAGAAATAGCGGTATTGAGTCCGAAGGTTCTAAACGGCCGGTTTCTGATAGCGATGGATACAGACAGCTATGAGGTAACCCGTTCTGATAGCTGGCAATATGATGGAGAGTTTTTCTGCTATCGCTTTGAAAACAGTGAAAGCGGACCGATTCCTTTGGATAACAGCACGCCGGCTTTTAACAATTATCAGCCTCATGTCGGCGATACATTAGATACTGCGGAAGTTGACGGGATGTATGAAGACGGATGGTGCGGTTCCGATGTCCGTGTCAGGATAGACAGCGGAGAGGACGGACTACTTCACATTACAGGCTGGTTCTCTGAAGAGATAGACCCTGAAAAGGGATATGCCATTTCTGTTTACTGTGATGAAAAGCTGGCTCAAATATATCCTCTGCAAGAACAGGTTATAGACATTACGCTTAATTTGCAGCCCAATACAGTGACTACAGTCAATTTACGCAGCAATTTCGTCCTCGAGAAGCAGAAGGGGGATGTAAGGGAATTAAGCTTTATTCTAACGGATATGTATTAGAACTCATTATTTCAAAAAGGAGGCATCAAAATGAAAGTCGTAATTCTTGCCGGCGGTTTCGGCACCCGAATCAGTGAGGAAAGTCATTTAAAGCCCAAGCCTATGATAGAGATCGGCGGAAAGCCTATCCTGTGGCATATTATGAAAGAGTATTCCTACTATGGGTACAACGAGTTTATCATCTGCTGCGGGTACAAGCAGCATGTGGTCAAGGAGTGGTTTGCCGATTATTATCTGCACAACAGTGACGTCACCTTTGATTTTACCCGCGAGAACTATATGGAGATTCACAGCAATGTGGCGGAGCCTTGGAAAGTGACGCTGGTGGACACTGGTTTAAACACCATGACCGGCGGTCGCATCAAGCGAATCAGATCCTATGTAGGGGACGAGCCGTTTATGCTAACTTATGGGGACGGGGTGGCGAACGTGGATATAGGAGCATTGGTACAATTCCACAAGAGTCACGGGAAAATTGCCACCATGACGGCTGTCAACGTGGGACAACAGTTCGGTGTTCTGGAGATTGAGCCTGACGGAACGATCAGTAAGTTCCGTGAGAAAAGCAATTCTGACGGAGGTGTCATAAATGCCGGATATATGGTGCTCAATCCGGATATCTTCAATTATATAGAAGGGGATTCTACGGTATTTGAAAAAGCTCCCATTGAGAGCGTGGCAGCCCGGGGGGAACTTATGGCCTATATGCATAAAGGATTCTGGAAATGCATGGACACCCAGCGGGACAAGCAGCAGCTGGAGGAAATGATTGCGCTGGGAGAAGCTCCCTGGATGCTTTGGGACAGGTAAAGGAGGAAGGAAAATGTTTGAAAACAAGACACGGCAACAGGCACAGGATGAGATATTGGCAATGGTAAAAGAATTTGCGGATACCTATCACAGGCAAACCGCAGAATTTCAGGAGGGACAGAAGATTCCCTATGCCTCCAGGGTCTATGACAGTGCCGAAATGGTCAATTTGGTGGACAGTGCTCTGGAGTTCTGGCTTACGTCCGGAAGATACACAGAGGAATTTGAGAAAAAACTGGCAGAGTACCTGGGGGTGAGGTATTGCTCTCTGGTCAACTCGGGATCTTCCGCCAACCTGAATGCTTTTATGGCACTCACATCCCCCCTTCTGGGAGAGCGGCGTATTCGGAGGGGAGATGAGGTGATCACTGTCGCGGCAGGGTTCCCCACCACCGTAACCCCTATGATTCAGTATGGCGCCGTACCGGTATTTGTGGATGTGACTATTCCCCAGTATAACATTGACGTGAGCAGGCTGGAGGGGGCTCTCTCCGACAGAACCAAGGCAGTGATGATTGCGCATACACTGGGAAACCCCTTTGATCTGGGGGCAGTGAAGGCATTTTGCGACAAACATAATCTGTGGCTGGTAGAGGATAACTGCGACGCACTGGGTTCCAAATATACAATTAACGGTGAGGAAAGATTCACCGGCACCATCGGTGATATAGGAACTTCCAGTTTCTATCCCCCTCATCATATGACCATGGGCGAGGGAGGAGCCGTCTATACAGATAACCCGGTGCTGCACAAAGCCATCCGCTCCTTCCGGGACTGGGGGCGTGACTGTGTCTGCCCCTCCGGGAGAGACAATTTCTGCGGACACAGATTTGACAAACAGTATGGAGAACTGCCGCTGGGATACGACCATAAGTATGTGTACTCCCACTTCGGTTACAATCTCAAGGCAACGGATCTGCAGGCGTCCATAGGCTGTGCCCAGCTGGAGAAATTCCCTTCCTTTGTGGAGAGGCGCAGACACAATTTCAGCAGACTGAAGGCAGCGCTGGAGGGAACGGAGGATAAGCTGATTCTTCCCCGGGCCTGTGAGAACTCAAATCCCAGTTGGTTTGGCTTCCTGATTACCTGCAGGGAAGGGGTCGATCGAAATCAGGTGGTGCAGTATGTGGAATCCAAAGGGGTTCAGACGAGGATGTTATTTGCCGGGAATCTGGTAAAGCATCCCTGCTTTGACGAGATGCGCCGCACAGGAGAGGGCTACCGGGTATATGGTGACTTGTCCAATACGGACAGAATCATGCGGGACACCTTCTGGGTTGGTGTGTACCCCGGAATGACGGATGAGATGATCGACTATATGGCAGAGACGATTAAGAAGGCCATAATATAGGAGCGGCACTATGCAGGTAAAAGTATCGGATTATATCGTTGATTTTTTGGAGAAGAAAGGAATTACCGATGTGTTTGGGTATCCGGGAGGGATGGTAACACATCTGATGGAATCCTTTCGAAGAAGGGAAAACCAAATCCATGCGCATGTCAATTATCATGAGCAGGCATCTGCTTTCTGTGCCTGCGGATATGCGCAGATCAGCGGACTGCCGGGTGTGGCGTATGCCACCAGCGGCCCGGGGGCAACCAACCTGATTACAGGAATATGCAACGCCTATTTTGATTCCATTCCCACGATTTTCATAACCGGTCAGGTGAACACTTTCGAAAGCAAAAAAGGTTTTTCGATGCGGCAGAAGGGTTTTCAGGAAACAGATATTGTCTCCATGGTAAATTGTGTCACCAAGTACTGCAATTATATAGCTGACGCCGAAGATATCCGTATGGAGATGGAAAAGGCATGGTATTGGGCAAATGAGGGAAGAAAGGGGCCGGTGCTGCTGGATATTCCCATGAACATTTTCCGCAGCATTGTAGAAACAGATAAGCTGCCGGGATATTGTCCCGGGCAGGAAGATGTCGGCCGGACTGAATTTGATATACCCTGGGAGCCTATACTGGCCGCCTTCCAGTCGGCAAAACGGCCTGCCATTCTCCTCGGCGCAGGGAATAAAGCCGGCAATACCAGGGATGTAATCAGAGATTTTTCGGCATGTACCAATATTCCTCTGGTTACAAGCATGCCCGCATTTGATCTTTTAGAGAGATCAGACACCAATAATTATGGATTTGTGGGTGCCTATGGGGATAGGGCCGCTAACTTCCTGCTTGCCAAATGTGATCTATTGCTGACAGTGGGAACTCGCCTGGACGTGAGACAGATTGGCGCGGTAAAAGATAATTTTGCTCCCGGTGCAAAGTTGATCCGGGTAGATATTGACCCGGGAGAACTGAGTAATCCGATCAAAACGGACGAATTGCAGATCAGAGCGGACGCCGGCGCCTTTTGGCGGGGACTGCTTGAGAGAAAGGCTCTTTTTTGTGTCGGCCAAGAATGGTTTCACGTATGCCGCACATTGCGGGAAAAACTGTCCGGAATTGATCTGAAAACCCCCAATCTTCTGATGCAGGCTTTCAGCAGAGGCATTCCCCGGGAGTCCGTAGTCACCACAGATGTGGGACAGAACCAGGTGTGGGCGGCACAATCTTTTGAAAATAAGGGCAGCCAGAAAGTGCTCTTCTCCGGCGGGCACGGAGCTATGGGATATTCCCTGCCTGCGGCGATCGGGGCATATTACGCACTGCGCAGACCAGTGATAAGTTTTAACGGGGACGGCGGTATCCAAATGAACATTCAGGAACTGCAGTTCCTGGCCAGGGAATCTCTGCCCATAACGGTGGTGGTGCTGAACAATCAGGCATTGGGCATGATCCGTCACTTCCAGGAAATGTATTTTGACAATGAATATTATCAAACAGTTCCTTCCGGCGGCTATAGTGTGCCTGATTTTGAAAAGATTGCCGGGGCATATGGACTTCCCTATCATCTGGTGAGAAGCTGTGATGATTTGGATAAATCGGAACTCAGATTTGATGGGCCTCAGCTGGTGGAAATAAAGATTGAGGAAGATACCTATGTTTTTCCGAAACTTGAATTCGGAAAGCCCAATCAGGACCAGGAGCCTTTGCTGGATCGAGAATTGTACAACTATTTAATGGAGTTATGACCATGCGGAGAATAATTGTTACCGGCGCCACCAGCTATATCGCGATTGCGCTGATCAAGCGTCTGCTGGCGGAGGGATATCTGATATATGCGGTAATCCGGCCCGGTTCCGCGAACAGAGTTAAACTGCCCCAAAGCGCGCGGCTGCACATTCTGGAATTAAATATGGATCAATATTTTGCTCTAAGTACTATGGAACTGGGCGAGATAGATGCTGTTTACCATTTTGCATGGGATGGTGTGCGGGGGCAGTCCAGAACAGACGATGCATTGCAGCTGAATAATATAGAGTGCGCGAAGCAGCTTTTAGAAGTGGTCTGCCAATGTAAGATCCCCTGCTTTATCGGGATGGGGTCTCAGGCGGAATACGGACTGACAGGAGGACGGCTCATCACGGAGGACACGCCGCTAAACCCTGTTGAATCATACGGAATGGCCAAGAAGAGCATTTTCCTGCATGGCATGGAGCAGGCCGGCAGATATGAATTGAACTTTGTATGGGCCAGGATTTTCAGCGCCTATGGCTATGGAGAGTCACCGAATACACTCATTATGAGTTCTTTGGCAAAAATGCTTCGGGGAGAAGACATAAAACTGTCGCCTTGTGAGCATCTGTGGGATTATCTGTACCTGGAAGACCTGGCCGAGGCGCTTTATCTGCTTTATGAAGCCCATTGTCCCACCGGTGCTTACAATATTTCTTATGGATGTCCCAGGCCGCTGAAATATTACCTGGAAAAAATGAAAGAAATATTTCATTCTCACAGCCGGCTGGAATTCGGGGCAATCCCATATGGACCGAATATCGTACAAATGAACCCTTCTATCGGCAAAATACAGTCTGCGGCATTATGGAGTCCTAAAATCGACTTTGAAACAGGTATTCAAAAGTTATATGAGGATGTAAAAAATGGATATGAAAAAGATAAGCATATTAGTACCGACTTATAATGAAGAGGAAAATGTGGCGCCTTTGTCGGAGGCAATTGTAAACCTGTTTTCAGCAGAGTTGAAGGATTATGATTACGAACTTGTATTTATTGATAATGACTCCCGGGATAATACCCGTTCCCTGCTGCGGGAAATCTGTGCGAAAAACAAACGGATCAAGGCTATCTTCAACGTCAAGAATTTTGGACAGTTTAATTCGCCTTATTATGGCCTGCTTCAGACAACGGGAGACTGTACCGTTTTACTATGCGCTGACTTCCAGGATCCCGTTGAGATGATCGTTGACTTTGTGCGTGAGTGGGAGAATGGATATAAGATTGTCATTGGTCAGAAGACTACCAGCAGGGAAAACAGGGTTATGTATTTTCTGCGTTCCTGCTATTATAAGATGATCAAGAAGTTTTCGGATGTAGAGCAGATCGAGCACTTCACAGGTTTTGGGCTCTATGACAGGGAGTTTATTTCGGTACTGCGCAATCTGGATGATCCGACTCCGTTTCTCAGAGGGATCGTGGCCGAACTGGGATTCCGCAGAAAACAGATTCCCTATGAACAACAGAGGCGCCGGGCCGGTAAGACCCATAATAATTTTATGCGTCTGTATGATGCCGCCATGCTGAGTTTTACTTCGTATACAAAAATCGGGCTGCGCATGGCAACCTTTATAGGGGGTGGGATTGCCATGGTCAGCTTTTGCATTGCCTTGGTGTATCTGGTACTTAAAATCATTTTCTGGAACAGGTTTGTGGCCGGTACGGCTCCTATCCTGATCGGGATGTTTTTCCTGGGGGCGGTGCAGCTGTTGTTTATAGGACTGGTCGGCGAGTATATTCTGAGCATCAATCAACGCATAATGAAAAGACCTCTGGTGATTGAAGAGGAACGCATTAATTATGATAAGGAGGATGAAAGATGTTAGACCTTACATTTTACAAAAATAAGAAAATTCTCATCACCGGGCATACAGGATTTAAAGGTTCCTGGATGTGCCAGCTTCTGGTTATGGCCGGAGCACAGGTGACGGGATATGCGCTCCCTTCTCCCACTGACCCCAGCCTGTTTGACATGTGCCATATCGCGGAAAGGATGAATTCTGTCACAGGGGATATCCGCGACCTGGAACATATGAAGCAGGTTTTTGCCCAGGCCATGCCTGAGATTGTTATTCATATGGCAGCCCAGCCCATCGTCAGGGAATCTTACAAAGATCCTGTATACACCTATGAGACAAATGTTATGGGTACGGTAAATGTACTGGAATGTGTTCGCCATACTCCCTCCGTAAAATCCTTTCTTAATGTTACCACTGACAAAGTGTATTTGAACAGGGAATGGGAATGGGGCTACAGGGAAAATGAGGAATTGAATGGATTTGATCCCTATTCCAACTCAAAATCCTGTTCGGAATTGGTCACCAGCAGTTATAAGAACTCCTTCTTTTCCGACGGCAGCACTGCTATCTCCACTGCCAGGGCGGGCAATGTAATCGGCGGCGGGGATTTTGCCGCAGACCGGATCATTCCTGACTGTATCCGGGCGGCTGAAAAGAAGCAGGACATCATTGTAAGAAATCCTTTTTCCACCCGTCCTTATGAACATGTGCTGGAGCCTATCGTTGCTTATTTGATGATTGCGAAGGCTCAGTATGAAGACGGCGGTTTCGCAGGAAATTATAATGTGGGCCCGGATGAAGCAGATTGCTGGACGACGGGGGATTTGGTAACATTGTTCTGTTCCAAGTGGAACAAAATGACAGGGGATTCCATTAAGTGGATCAATCGGTATGACGGAGGGCCCCACGAGGCTAATTTCCTAAAGCTGGACTGCTCCAAGCTGAAGCATACTTTGGGATGGAAACCCCGTTGGAATGTAGAGACTTCCATGGAAAAAATCATTGAGTGGTCCCTGGTTTATCTCGCCGGGGAGGATGTTTCCCGGTGTATGCAACGGCAGATCGGGGAATTCCTGAATCGGTGAAATAAGGGTAAAATATATTGGCGGAAGTTAAATTCAGGAGGTATTTGATGCAAAATCGGCAAAATGAAAAAACAGCATTGGTAAAAAACATATGTATGCTGTCCGTTATAGTAGTTGTCAATATATTTTATGCTATAAATGAGCAAATATAGAAATTTGCACAAAACTACCCTACCAATTTCAAAAC
>OFFV01002017.1_pt1 | contig 10433 bp, 9 predicted proteins | sample 1521461 | NCBI WGS metagenome assembly OFFV01 (sample SAMEA3504120, study PRJEB24116) | mouse gut metagenome | biome: mouse gut; feature: mouse-associated habitat; material: faeces | place: Denmark | collected 2011 | reverse complement strand
GCCCTTCGGCCTGGACCGTCTCCAGACAAACGCTGGCAGCAAGAGGATCTGACCCCATCGGGAGCATTCGTGTTCTCCCGATTCACCGCTTGAACAGACCTTACTCTATGTGTCCAAAGCAGCAAAGCGAGCGGTTGGTTCCATGGCTGCGGGCACAACCCCCGACCGCAGAAATATCCCATTGTCAAGGGAGGATCGCCTTCCATGCCATCGGTCAAGACCAACAAAACGACCCTATGACGGCACAGCATCCTGCGCAATCATCCTCCGCAGGACCTGTTGCCCCCATGGGGCCGTTTCTTTGCGCTCTCACTGGGTCCACTTTTGTTGTGGTCCATTTGTTCCGGCGTGTAGTCCGCAAATGTGCCTGCGCAGTGGCTTCCTTTGGACACGCTTCTATGGTGCAGGTCATCATCCGCACGGCAAGCTCCACTATAAAAAGCAAATTTTACATATTATTCGAAAAAAAGAGAGGACAAATGCCCTCCTGATTTTGTTAGAATTGTGACATAAGAAGTGAGCAAAACAAAAAAGACAGTGAAAATTACCAAAAACAAGGAAAGGAGTGAAGCGATTGATTACTTGGAAGCGGAGCGTTCTGACCAATCTGGAGGGCGTCTACTGCGTCGAGCTGTTCCATACGGCCCAAGGACTAAAGATTGCAGCCGCCTCAGAGACCCACGGCGGCTGGTGCAAGTTGGTCGACTTCGCCACCCGGGTGGAGGAGACAGTCTGGACCGGACCTGGCGGATGTATGAACATCTCCCAGCTGGATGAGGCCGGGAGTGTTGTGGGAATCCAAAACTTCTACAAGGGCTTTCAGTCAGACAAGGCCCAGCTGGTTCAGGCCAGTCGGGAGCCAGAGGGCTGGCGAACAAAGGTACTAAAAGTACTGCCCTATCTCCACCGTTCCGGTGTAGTCCATACCCAGGACGGGCCCTATGTGTTAGCTTCCATCCTGTGTACCCACCGGGACAACGCTGAGGACTGGTCCCACCCGGGAAATATTCAAGTGGCACCCATCCCCCAGGGGGACGAGGAAATTCAATTCCGCGTCATTCAAGAGGGAATCACCAAGAATCACGGCTTCTGGCAAGGTACACTGGACGGTCAGCAGGTCACCTTAATTGGCGGCAGCGAGGGTCTTTTCCGGGTCCTTCCCCCTGAGAACGGACAGGACTGGCGGGTAGACCGACTCCTCACCCGTGAAATCAGCGACTGCGCTGTGGCTGATCTGGACGGGGATGGAGAGGACGAGTTGGTCACATTCGAGGGGTTCCACGGGGACACCGCCGCAGTGAACAAGCGGATCAATGGCGTCTGGCAGATTGTCTACACACTGCCTATGCACTTTTCCCACGCCATCTGGGCCGGAGAGCTGCTGGGCCGAAATATGTTTGTGGTGGGCTACCGCAAAGGGGACGGCCGGATGTATCTGGTGGACTACCAAGACGGCCAGTACACCCCCATCCTGATGGAGGAGGGCGTCGCCCCCAGCAACGCCAGAGGTTTTGTCTACCAGGGGCGGTCCTATGTGATTGCTGCCGCCCGTGATATGGATCAGGTGATCCTGTATGAGTTGACACAGGCATAGTGTCGCACAGAAAAGAAGGGGTGATTCTTTGTCATATATCAGTGAAATTACAAAAGAGAGTTGGCGCAACGCCATCTTCCCCGAGTGGGGCACCTGGCTTAACGAGGAGATTGACCAGACTACTGTGAGCCCGGGAACCTTCTCGATCTGGTGGCTGGGCTGCACAGGCATCTGGCTGAAGACAGAACATGACACCAACATCGCCATCGACTTCTGGGTAGGACGGGGCAAATATACCCAGGATTGGTCCCAGTATCCCCCCCACCTGGCCGGCCCCGACTTCCAGCTTAACCGTATGGTGGGCGGACGTCAGCGATTCCCCAACACCCGTATGATCCCCGTAGTCCTGGACCCCTTTGAGGTCAACCATGTGGATGCGGTGCTGGTAACCCACAACCACCGGGACCATATCGACCCCTACACTGCCGCCGCCATCCACAACAAGTTCCCCGACGTGCCCTTCTACGGCCCCAAGTTTGTCACTGACCAGTGGCTGGAGTGGGGACTGCCTCAGGAGGTGGTCCACACGGTAAAACCTGGAGACACGGTAACGGTAAAGGACTGTGAGATTGTGGTGCTGGACTCCTTTGACCGCACCGTATTCCTCACCGCTCCCCGCTCCGGCCCCCTGGCAGGCTACTGCCCCGACGACATGGACGTACGCTCTGTCAACTACCTGGTCAAGACCCCTGGCGGCAGTTTTTACCACAGCGGCGACTCCCATTTCTCCAACTACTACCTGCGCCACGGCAAACAACATCAGATTGATGTGGCCATTGCCTCCTTCGGGGAGAATCCCCCGGGCTTGACAGACAAGATGACCTCGGTAGATGTGCTGCGTATGGCGGAGAACCTGGGGGTCAAGACCATCATTCCCGTCCATTACGAGACCTGGAGCTGTTTCTTAGCCGACACCCGGGAGATTGATGTGCTTTACGACATGCGCAAGGAGCGGCTGAACTACCAGTTCACCCCCTTCATCTGGCAGGTGGGCGGTAAGTTCACCTACCCCAACGATGTAGGCCGGCGCCACTTCATGTTTGAACGGGGATTCGCCTCCGCCATGGAGGAGGAACCCAACCTCTACTTCAAGTCCTTCCTGTAACGCTCTGCGCCCCGGCAGGCAGTGCTGCCTGCATGAAATTACAATATAAAGGAGAATATGAATATGAAAAAGCTGATCAGCCTCGCACTCGCCCTGTCCATGGCGTTGACCATGGCCGCCTGCGGGAATACCGGCAAGCAGCCTTCCAACTCCGGAACCCCCAACACCGGCAGCCAGACTACCTCCGGCAGCGGCAGTCAAGACACCTCTGGCAGCGGCAGCCAGACCCCCGCCTTTGTCCCCGAGCGCGACATCACCTTGGTCAACCCCTATGAGGCGGGCGGCACCAGCGACATCCCCAGCCGCATCTATGCCGACTTTATCAGCCAGAACATGGGCGGCCGCCTGATGAACGTCAACTGCATCGGCGGCGCGGGCGGCGCCGTGGGCGCCCAGGAGGTCATGAACTCCAACCCAGACGGCTACACCATTCTGGTGGCCCCTGCTGGCTACGCCATGAATTACGCCAAGGGCGGCTTGGACTGGACCTATGAGAATTTTGAGCCCGTCTGCCTCTATGTCACCTCTGTGCTGGCTGTGGCAGTCCGGTCCGACTCCCCCTATCAGACCTATCAGGACCTGGTAGAAGGTGTGAAGGCCAACCCCGGTAAGGTCAATATGGGCATCTCCACTGGCGGTCTGCCCCAGTTCTCTGTCTACGCTATGGAGGCCCACGACGATATGAAGTTCAACACCGTCGACATCGGCGGCACCTCCGTCAAGGCCACTGAGCTGCTGGCCGGCCGCGTCGATGTGATGATTGATTCCCTGGGCGGAATGCAGTCCTATGTGGAGTCTGGTGACTTCCGCCTGCTGGCCGTCTTTGCCGACAGCCGCCACCCCGCCTATCCCGACGTGCCCACTATGCTTGAGATCGGCTTTACCGAGGACGAGACCTCTGTGATGAGCCAGGTGTTTGGAATCTGGGCCCCCAAGGGCACTCCCGCCGAGGCCATCGACTACATCGCCGGCCAGTTTGAGGCCGCTGCCAATGACGCCGAGACAGTGGAAAAGCTCAACGCCCAGTGCTACACTGCCAGCTTTATGGACACCGAGGACTACCTTGGCTACCTGGAGGCCATGTACGCTTCCTTCTCCGACTTTGCTAAAACCTATATCGGCTGAGCTCCTTCCAAATGACCTTAAACCGCCTCCCCTCCCGCTCTGTGGGAGGGGAGGCGGACTGGAACACCATCAATAGGAGGCACTATGGGAGAGATTGTATTTTTAGGGTTTTTCATGCTTCTCTGCGGCCTGGGCTTTGGGGAGTCCTTCACCTGGCGGGTCATGGAGAATGATACCTCTGGAGGGGCCGCTTTCTGGCCCCGGCTTGTCATGGCCGCACTGGTCATCTGCTGTCTGATGCGAATTTTCATCATTCTGCGCAACCAGGAACAGTTTAAAAAGAAATTTGTATTTCTCGATCTATTCTATGGACACAGAGGGGTATTTCTCCTGTCCCTGGTCCTGTACGCCGCGGCTATCAAGCCCCTGGGATTCTTGATTGCTACCATCATTTTCCTGAATGTTATTGTCAATCTGATGTACTACTTTACCAGAGAAACGCTAGGAAAGCCGGCCTTTATTGCCCTGCGGACGGTCTGTCTGTGCGCGGCCGCCTATGGGGTATACTACTTCTTCGGCTCTATCCTGCGCATCATGGTGCCCGTGGGCATCTTCGGGATTTAAGGAGGGCACGCAATGAGTAATTTTTTGGAAGCTATGGGCTCGGTCATCAGTCCCGAGGTCCTGGCGCTGATCTTTGTCGGTACCTTTGTGGGCATTATCTTCGGCGCCATTCCCGGGCTGAACACCCCCATCGCGGTGGCCCTGCTGCTCCCCTTCTCCTATAAGCTGGGCACCATCCCCGCCATGGCCCTGCTGCTGGGCGTCTACATGGGCGGTATCTCCGGCGGACTGGTCTCTGCCATTCTGCTGCGCATCCCTGGCACTGCCGCCGCCATCGCCACCACCTTTGACGGATATCCCATGTGCAAAAAGGGACTCGGGGCAGAGGCGCTGGCCATCGGCACCTTCGGTTCCTTCATCGGCGGCACCTTCAGCGCCATTGTGCTGGCCTTTTTGGCCTCGCCGCTGACAAAGATTGCCATCCAGTTTGGTCCCTGGGACTACTTCGGCCTGATGATCTTTGCTCTGAGTCTGGTCAGCGCCCTGGTGGGCAAAAACGTACTCAAGGGCTATATCAGCATGTTTATCGGCCTGTTCATCTCCTGCATCGGTCTGTCCTCCCTGGACGGGCTGACCAAGCGCTTCACCCTGGGTATGTACCAGCTGGAGGGCGGCGTCTCGATGGTCATCCTGATTATCGGCATCTACGCTGTCCCCGAGATCCTCAGCGCAGCCGGCAAGCTGAGGGAGGACGTGACCACCGCTCACTTTGAGAAAAAGCGGTTCTATGTCCCCGGCAAGGAGAACCGGGGCCCCAAGTACTGGCCCCTCATGCTCCAGTCCAGCATTATTGGCACCTTTATCGGCATCATGCCCGGTCTGGGCAGTTCCACTGGCGCCATGCTCTCCTACACCGCCGCCCAAAAGACCTCTAAAAACAAAGAGGCTTTCGGCACTGGCTGCGCCGAGGGCGTCTACGCCTCTGAGGTGGCCAACAACGCCGTCACTGGCGGCGCGCTGATCCCCATGCTGTCTCTGGGTATCCCCGGCGACTCGGTCACCGCTATCATTATGGCCGCCCTGATTCTCCAGGGTATCTCGGTGGGCCCCCTGCTGTTCACCCAGCACCCCAGTCTGGTGTACGTCATCGTGCTGGTCACCTTCTTTGCCAACCTGGCCATGTTCATCATCCAGAGCCTGGGTATCCCTCTGTTTGCCCGCATTGTACAGGTGCCTCGGTACTACCTGCTGCCCCTGATCGTGATGTGCTGTTCTATCGGCTGTATCAGCGTAAACAACCGGCTGTTTGACTTCTATGTCATCATCATTCTGGGCATTCTGGGCTACGCTCTGGAGAACAACAAATATCCCCTGCCCCCGCTGCTGCTGGGCTACATTTTGGGATCTGACATCGAGCTGTATCTGCGCCGCTCCCTGATGTACTACGGCTCCTTTGGAAACTGCATGAAGATGGTCTCCCCTGGCACCTTCCTGGTGATTGCAGCTGTGCTGGTCACCGTGGCGGCCCTGGTGATGAAGAACGCCGACCTGATGGACAAACTGCTCCGGAAGAAGGCCAAGGGATGAACGTAAAATTTGCCCCCTCACTGCTGTGCATGGATTTACTCCGGGTGGAGGAGCAGCTCCAGGTGATGAACCGGCGGGCGGACTACCTCCATGTGGATCTGATGGACCTGCGCTTTGTGCCCAACATGGGGCTCAGTCCCACCTTTGTCCAGGCCATCCGTCCTCTGGCCCAAAAACCCATCGACTGCCATGTCATGGGCTGGGATCTGGACTGGTGGATTGCGGCTCTGGCTGACGCGGGGGCTGACGCCATCACCATCCACCTGGAGGCCACAGGGGAGCGGGCCCCTGGCCTGTTGGAGGACATCCGCACCCGCAGCTGTTCGCCTGGTCTGGCGCTCAGCCCGGAGACCAGCGCAGACCAGGCGGCCCCTCTCCTGCCTCTGGTGGACAAAGTCACGGTGATGACGGTAAAGCCCGGCTTTCCCGGCGCCCCCTTTCTGTGGGACATGCTGCCCAAGATCGCCCGGCTAGCCCAACTGCGGGAACAACTGGGCCTGTCCTTTGAACTTGAAATGGACGGTTCCTGCGCCGATGACAATTTCCAACCCCTGCGCCAGGCGGGCGTCGATGTGTTTGTACTGGGCGCCGCCGCCCTCTTCGGCCGGACCCCCAGTCTGGAGCGGTCCTTCGATCAGATGGAGCAACACTTTTTGGGCTGAGAGAGGCCCACCCCCTTGGCGTCGCCGTTCCCGCCGGACAATAGCACAGTTTTGGCTCATGTGAGATGGAGGTTGCCATGTCCGAAAGAATTATGACAGAATGCCACTATTCTGAAGTGGAGGGCAGAAGCTCTCATTTTCACAACGCCTATGAGATGCTTTTTATCCGCCGGGGCAGCGGAAATATCGAGGTCAGCGGACAGGAATACCATGTGGAGTCCAATACGCTGATGTTTTTCAGCAATCTGGAGGAACATGTCACCCGAATCAAAACCCGTCCCTTTCACCGCTATTTTGTCAAGCTGGACCCCGATCTACTCAATCGGGGGCTGTCCACCCCCTGGCAGCTGTCCATCTTCAAAAACCGCCCCCAGGGCTTTATCCCCTATGTAAAGGTAGACCGGTACGCCGATGAGATTGACAGCCTGTTTCAACTTCTCCTTCGGGAGAACCAGGAGGCGGGGGAGTACTCCGACGAACTGGTGCTGTCCATCGTCCGTCAGATTCTGATTTTGACCTACCGCTGCGAACCCAGCCGCTTTGCCCTGTGCAATTTGGAGGAACAGCGCAGCTGCGCCCAGATGCAGCATTGGATTGAGACCCATTTTACTGAAGATATTCAAATCAAGGATATTACCGAAAACTTTTTTATCAGCTCCTCCCACTTCTGCCGCACCTTTAAACGGGCCACCGGCTACACGCCCAAGCAGTACCTCATGCTCAACCGAATCGCCTACGCCAAAGAACTGCTGGTCCACAGTGACCTGCGGGTGAGCGAGATCGCCCACCGCTCCGGCTTTATGGACGAGAGCAACTTTATCCGGTACTTCAAGCGTGAAACGGGGAGCACACCGAGCAAATATCGAAAACTCATGGAAGGGAGATAACTGTTATGAGTAAAATGCTGGAAATGCGGGAGAAATTTCCCAACACCCAATTCTGGGTGGACTCCTGCGCCAAGGCTGACTTAGAATACGGCATTGGCATTGGCGCAGTGGGCGCCACCACAAATCCTGTCATCGTGTCCCAGGTGCTCCAAAAGGAGCTGCCCGAGTGGGAGGACACCATTCGGGACCTCTTTGCCCAGTCCCCCAGCGCCACCGAGGACGACGTGGCCTGGAAGCTGATTGAGAAAATGGGCCTGCGGGGCTGTGAGCTGCTGCGCCCTGTCTTTGAGCAGTCCGGCGGGCAGTGCGGCAAGATCTCCATGCAGACCAACATCAAATACTACCATGACTGGGAAAAAATGGCGGACCAGGCGGCCTATTTCAGCTCTCTGGCCCCCAACATCCAAGTAAAAATGCCCATCTCGGCTGCCGGTTTGAAGGCCTTTGAGGAGGCCACCTACCGGGGCGTCAGCGTCAACGCCACCGTCTCCTTCAGTCTGGCTCAGGCGCTCGCCCTGGCAGAGGCGGTAGAGCGCGGCCTGAAACGCCGGGAGGCCGAAGGGCTGGACACCGCCCACATGACCCCTGTGTGCACCATCATGCTGGGCCGAATCGACGACTGGCTGAAAAAGGCGGTGGCCGCCGACCAGCTGGCCGTCCTGCCCGAAGCCCTGGAGTGGGGTGGCGTGGCCGTGTTTAAAAAAGCCTACCAGATTTTTAAGGCCCGGGGCTACCGCACCCGCCTGCTCACCGCCGCATACCGCAACATCTATCACTGGTCCCAGCTCATCGGTGGCGACGTCTCCATGACCATCACCGCCAAATATCTGAAGACCTTTGACCACAGCGACACGGAGATCCGCAGCACCATGGACGACCCCGTCCCCCAGTGCTGGCTGGATGAACTCATGAAGCTGAAGGAGTTCCGCCGTGCTTACGAAGAGGACGGTATGACCCCAGAGGAGTTTGAGCACTATGGGGCTTTCATCACCTGCCTGGAGGGCTTCTTCAAAGGATACGACACCCTGCTCCAGCTGATCCGCCCCTATCAGTTCGGCAAACCTCTGGCCAGATGATCTACCGCAGACGGCCACTGGCCCCGCTGGAGAAGTGCTACGCGGTAAGCACCCTTCCTGTCGCGGGAAAAACACATTTTCTCTTCGCCTCTGAGATCCCACGGCCCGCCCTGGCCTTCGATGGCCAGACATTGGAGCCCGAGGAGATCTCTATCATGGGAGGGGGGACCATGTCCATGGTTCCCCTCCCGAACAGCCAAGACTTTCTGGCTATTGAGAACTTTTTTCCCCCCTTCGCCGCCGCCGACAGCAAACTGGTCCGGATCGGCCGGCGGGAGGGGACGTGGCACAAGGAAGATATTCTCTCTCTGCCCTACCTTCACCGCTTTGGCCTTCTACCCGTCCCTGGGGGATATGCGCTGATACTCTCCGTACTGTGCGAACATAAAGAGAATCGGGACGACTGGTCCTCCCCAGGCCGCGTCTATGTCGCCCCTCTAGACCTGGAGTCCCCCCTGCACCTGGAATCGGTACTGGAGGGGCTGCCCCGGAACCACGGCTTTTTTACAGGGCCCTTGGGGGGCCGCCCGGCAGCCGCTGTGGCCAGTGACAGGGGCGTCCACCTGCTCCTGCCCCCAACTGCGCCCGGCTGCAGTTGGGAGGTCCATCCCCTTATCCACGTCCCCGCCGGCGAGGTCTGGCTGTACGACCTGGACGGAGACGGACTGGAGGAACTGGTCACCATCGAGCCCTTCCACGGCACCGCCCTCACCATCTACCACCGCCAGCCAGACGGGAGCTTTCACCCTGTCTGGACCCTGCCGGAGCCCCTGGAATTCGCCCATGCCCTGTGGTGCGGTCCCCTGTGGGGGCGCCCCTGCGGCATCTGCGGCAGTCGGCGGGGAACGGCCCCCCTCTTTCGCTTCTTCTACGAGGGCGGGACCTACCGGACTGAGCTCATCGAGGCCGGGGCCTCCGCCGCTAACATCACTGTCGCCCGCTGGCAGGGGCAGGACTGTCTGCTCTCCGCCAACCACGGACAGAATCAGTGCGTGATGTATGTTGCAGACTGAAATTCTTATCATTAATCAAATATTAGGAGGACCACTATGGAACCGTACGTTTTACCCGAAAAACAGACCGCCGTCGTTCTGACCGGCACCAACAACCAGTATGAGATCCGCCACGACGTGCCCGTCCCCAACGACCCCGGCTTCCAAGAGGTTATTGTCAAGGTGATGGCCATCGCCATCTGCGGCACTGACCCCAAGTTGCTCAAGGGCAAGCCCTACCATTACTGCCCCGACGAGTACCCCTTCATCATCGGTCACGAATGGGCCGGCGTGGTGGTAAAAGTGGGCAGCGGCGTCTTTAACCTGCAGGTGGGCGACCGGGTGGCCGGCGAGGCCCACCGGGGCTGCGGCGTGTGTGAGAACTGCAAGGCGGGGCGTTACTCCCTGTGCCTCAACTACGGCAAGGACGAGACAGGCCACCGGCACTACGGCTTCACCACCACCGGCGCATACCAGCAGTATGTCCGCTACAGCTGTGCCAGCCTGACCAAGCTGCCCGATAATGTCTCCTTTGCCGAGGCCGCCATGTGCGACACCGCCGGGGTGGCGTTCCACGGCCTGGAGCGGGCGGGAGTTAAGCCTGGCGGCACCTACTGCGTCATCGGCCCGGGCCCCATCGGCTTCATGGCCATGAAGATCGCCCGGGCGCTGGGCGCCGCCCATGTGATCTGTGTGGGCCGGGGCGCCCGCCTTCAGGCCGCGGTGGACCTGGGCGCCTGCGACAGGGACATGGCGATCGATTTCGAGAAGCAAGACCCGGTGGAGGAGGTGCTGCGGCTGACCCACGGCGTGGGGGCGGACAACGTGTGCGAGGCCTCCGGCGCCCATGATTCCATGACCCAGGCCATCGAGATGGTCCGAAAGGGGGGCAGCATCGCCA
>OFFV01002013.1_pt1 | contig 10448 bp, 9 predicted proteins | sample 1521461 | NCBI WGS metagenome assembly OFFV01 (sample SAMEA3504120, study PRJEB24116) | mouse gut metagenome | biome: mouse gut; feature: mouse-associated habitat; material: faeces | place: Denmark | collected 2011 | reverse complement strand
GCTTATGCCCCTACCCTTGCTTAAAAGCAAGGGCGCATTATCCGAGATTTTCAATTATCCGAGGAAACTTTCAAAATTACTGATAGGAAAGACTTTAAAAGAAATTACCTCGAATAATTATTTCTGAAAAGAGTAGCTGCCACCTCAATGATTATCCAAGATAAAGGCGTGATTGCCCCATTATCTCGGATAGGTGCAAATCATCCACAAGTTGATAACGGGTTTCATTATCCGAGATAATCGTTTTGAAATACTGTATTCATCGGATTAAATCAATTTACCTCGGATAAGTTTTTATCTCGGATAATGCGCCCTTTGTTCCAAAGGGATTTTATAAGTCCATCATTGATGGGAGAATTTTGTTGAACATATGGCGCACCTTATCAATCCGGGTGTTTGGGCGGCGTGGCTGAAAAACTGGTTCGCCGCTGGCGATTTGATACCCCTTCAATTCTGTTAAACAAACGCTTCTCCCGTTTGTATAAAAGGTGAGGTCATTGCGGTACTCTTGCACACAGCGGGCAGGGATTTCGCCAGTAAAAATCACCTCGCTGTTTTTAACCTGGGTCGTTTCAATACTCGCGCAATATTTTGGTGCGTCATGATAAGCTCTGGAGAGATATTCCTGCGGCGCATAGAGTGTAAAAGAAAGATATGGTTCCAATAGCTGCGTCCCCGCCTTTTTCAACACCTGCTCCAATACAATAGGTGCCAATGACCGAAAGTCTGCGGGAGTGCTGACCGGACTATAATAAAGCCCATACTCAAAACAGATTTTACAGTCCGTTACCTTCCATCCATACACGCCTTGTTCCAGACCGTAGCGGATACCATCCAATACAGCGTTTTGAAAACTCTGATTCAAGTACCCAACGGAAACTTTGCTCTCATACTGCACTCCGGTGCCAAGGGGGAGAGGGGTGACGGACAGCCCGATGGACGCCCAGAATGGATTGGGCGGCACTTCGATATGAATGGTGTGACTTACCGCTTTCAATGGCCTCTCCATATAGATGACGGTAGGTTCTTTTGCAGTTGTGTTGAGCTGATATGTTTCCACCAGAAGATCAGAGATAATTTCCAATTGTACCCGGCCCAAAAAGGAGAGAATGATCTCATGGGTCACAGCGTCTACTTCATAGCGCAGAAGCGGGTCGGTATCCGCAATTTCTGTCAAGGCGTTTAACAAGCGTTCCCTCTGTTCTGGTTTCTCTGGTGCAATTGTTGTCCGCAGCAAAGGGAGAGGATTGTCGCTCCACGTTTCACGGGGCAGCAGCAGTTTGTTTCCCAGCACATCATTCAGCCGCAAACTGTCGCAGGGTACAATGACGATCTCGCCCGCATGGGCAATCTCTGTTCGGACAATCTCACCCTTTGAGGGGATACGCATTTCCGTAATTTTCAGTTTTTCTTTCCCTGCCAAGGCTACGGAATCCCGCAAATGAAGCGTACCGCTATACAACCGCAGATAGGCAAGGCGTTGGCTCTGGTTTGCGTACTCAACTTTGAACACAGTTCCGCACAATTCAGAGCTGTTCTGCCCGGTGGGTGATTGGAATGTATCTGTGACCGCTTCAATGAGTTGTCGGATTCCCAAGTTTACCTTGGCACTGCCATGATAGACCGGAAACAGAGAGACGCTTTGGATTCTCCTGTTTTCCTCCCGCAGAAGTTCTTCTTTGTCCATTGGTTCTCCGGCAATATATTTCTCCAACAATTCATCACAGTCCGCAATCACGGTATCCCAATTCTCCAGCCCCATGTTTTCCATGATGGATATATCCGGGGAAAGCTGCACGTTCTGCTTAATAATCATATTTGCGGAGAGCTTATCTCGGATAGACTGATACACACCTGGCAGGTCAATCCCGTCCTGGTCGATTTTGTTAATAAAGATAACAGTTGGGATTTTCATTACTTGCAGAGCATGAAACAGAATACGGGTCTGCGCCTGAACGCCGTCTTTTGCAGAAACAACCAAAATCGCTCCGTCAAGAATGGCAAGGGAGCGATAGACCTCCGCTAAGAAATCCATATGCCCAGGAGTATCCACAATGTTGACCTTACAATCGTGCCACTGAAAGGAAGTGACCGCCGTTTGAATGGTGATTCCACGCTGCCGCTCTAAAAACATGGTGTCCGTTCTCGTTGTTCCCTGATCCACACTGCCGGGCGCCTCGATTGCTCCGCTGGTATATAACAGGCTCTCCGTCAAGGTCGTCTTACCTGCGTCTACATGAGCAAGAATGCCAATATTGATGATTTTCATATGATTGTCCTCCATACAAGGCCCAGAAGGGCGCAAAAATCCCCAGCGACAAATACTTTTACCGCTGGGGATGATAGGTAGGACACACATGAAAACTGCGGCCAAGGCTGGCCGTTGTCTATCACGATATGAAATGAAAAGGCAAAAGTATTCTTAAATTGGGTACAAAAACCAAGCCCTCTCCTTGAGGACGTTTGTCTTTGTTCCCATTATCAAATTTTATTTAAGAATACCTTGCCGCATATTGATAAACTCCTTTGCTTGGATTTTTATAGTATAGCATATCAAATTCCCAAAAGCAACCCTGTTAAGATAAATTTTTTCTCTGTCACTGCACCTCCATATCTCTCTCGTGTATACGCCATACGCAACTCTTTTCAAAAAAGAAGTGGACGCGCTGGCAAAGCTGTGGTAGAATGAAACGAAAGAAGGTGAGGATGGTGGAGCTCAAAACGACAATCGCCCAGGGACTGCACGTCACAGATGACAGCGCGGGTTATGATGCCGCCTGTAAGCGTGTCCTGTCTGAAAAGGCAATCCTGGCGCGGATTATGAAGTCCTGCCTGGAAGAATACAAGGATTGCGATGTCAATGATATTGCCGAGAAGTACATTGAGGGCCAACCCCAGGTGTCCGCCGTCCCGGTGCTGCCGGACGAGAGTGGCACAGTCATCAGCGGCATGGACACCGAGGACAAATCGGTACATGAGGGGACAGTCACCTATGACATTCGCTTCCGCGCCATCGTCCCCGGCTCCGAGGAACAAATTGCCCTCATCATCAACGTGGAGGCGCAGAACGATTTTTACCCAGGCTATCCGCTGATAAAGCGCGGCATATACTACTGTTGCCGGATGATTTCTTCCCAGTATGGCAGGGAGTTCACCGGCCCCCACTATGAGAAAATCAAGAAGGTCTACTCCATCTGGATTTGCATGAAACCGCCGCAGTATCGGGAGAACACCATCACCCGGTATCGGCTGGTGGAGGAACACCTGGTAGGCGAGGGCAAAGAACCTGTCAGGAATTATGATTTGCTGTCCATCATCATGCTGTGCCTTGGCGGGCCGGACGGGGCAAACTATGACGGCGTACTGCGAATGCTGGATGTGCTTCTCTCCAACGAAACCAGCGAGGCGGAAAAGCGGAAAATCTTGCAGGACGATTACGACATTCAAATGACGCAGACAATGGAAAGAGAGGTGTCGGTCATGTGCAATCTGAGCAAGGGCGTTAGGGAAATAGGTCGGGCAGAAGGTCACGCAGAGCGGGCGTTGTCCGATCTCCGCAACCTTATGGAAACATTGGGCTTGACTATTGAGCAGGCTATGGCGGCGCTGAAAATCCCGGATGCTGAAAGGCAGAAATATATGGATTTGCTGGAACGGCAGTAATAGCGAAAACGCCACGGACTATCATTGTCCCTGGCGTTTTCTGTATCTGCGTTAGCTGGCTTGGGCGGCTTCGACTTCTGCCTGTTTCTTCCTGTGGTAGTTCTCCCGCCTCGCGGCAAGCATACGTTCATAGCGGACTTGGGCTTCGGCATCTCCGGCGGCGGCGTCCTCGTACATCTTCAAGCGAGACTTTTTTACTGCCTCTGATTGGTACGCCCTCTGCCTTGCCAACTCTGCCGCCGCTTCCGGGTCGGTTTCGGCGCGGGTTTTCAAATCCTGCAAAGCTGCCTTTTTCCGATTGCGGTGGGCTTCCAGCCGCGCCGTTTCTTCTGGGGTGAGGGGCAAGCCCGCCTCGGAACATTCGGCAAGTTCTTTCAACGTCCGCTGTTGGGGCTTCGGGGGTTGCGCGGCCTTCTGCCTGTCACGCCACGCTTTGTGCTGCTCGGCTTTCTTCTGGCGGTGCGCCGCAAGCCGCTCCGCTTCCTCTGGGGTGAGGTCGGCTTCATCCAGCTTGGCGAGTTCCTTCAGTGAGCGTTTGCGAGGCTTCTCTGGCTGACGGGCCTTTTTCTTGTCGCGTTGCTTCTGCTGATAGGCCCGATTGCGCTCTAACCGCCGTTCTTCCTCCGCCTGTTCCTCCGGGGTCAACAGGCCCGCCCTTTTCCTTGCGGTAAACTCCCGGCGCTCCTGCTTGTACCTCTCATACCGAACCTGGGCAAGCGCCTGGGAGCGTTCCTCTTTCTCTGCCTGTTCCTCCTGCTGGCGGCGTTCTTCCTCCTGCTCCATCGGGGTCACAATGTCGGCAGGAACCTCAAACGCACCAATGAAATTGAAGTAAAAATCCAACCTCTGGCGGCGCTGCTTCCCCCGCCCATTGCCCTCATGGACAATGATTTTCTCGATAAACTCATTGAGCATGGGTGTAGTCAGTTCCGAAAAATCAGTGTACCGTTTGGCGAGGTCGATAAATTCCGCCATTCTCACACGGTCGGTGTTCCAGTTGTCCAACAAACCCTGCCACTCCGTCATAGAGGCTTCCAGCGCGGCCTGTTCCTCGTCATACTCGGCAAGGAGGCGGCTGAAATGCTTGTCCGGCAGCTTGCCCGTGGCGTTTGCCTCGTACAGCTTCTTCACCAGTCCGTCCAGTTCGGCGTGGCGCTTCTTCGCCTGGGCAATCTGCTTCCGGCAGTCCTTGACCGTTTCCTCCTGTCGCAGACTGGACGCCTCCCGGACACGCTGAACAAACTCCTGCTCGTTGTTGCGGACATACCAGCTTATCCGCTGGATGGCGGAGAGGATCGCCGTTTCCAACTTTTGCGTGGCGACATAGTGAATGGTACAATCCTCCATAGGCGCCCGGTATCTGGAACAGGTGAAAGCATCGTCAATGTACTTGCCTTGAACAAGGCTGTTGTGGTGGGTCAGCTTTGCGCCGCAGTCGGCGCAGTACAAAAGCCCAGAGAACATACTCACGATACCGGTGCGGTCTGGCCTGCGGCGGTGCTGTCGGAGATTTTGAACGAGGGTAAAGGTCTCCCGGTCAATGATAGCAGGGTGGGTATCGGGAAATACCTTCCATTCCTCCTGGGGCCTGTCCAGACGCTTCTTCTGTTTGAAAGACTGACTGAAAGAACGGAAGTTCACTGTGTCCCCGGTGTACTCCTGTCGATCCAGAATATCCGCTACGGTAGCAGAACACCAGTTGTGCGGATATGCCGGGGGCTTTGTGGGGCAGCTCACTCCAATGCTGTGCAGATACTCGCTGGGGGTCATCACGCCGTCAGCCTTTAGCCGTTTGGCGATTTGCGTAGGCCCCAGGCCACTGACCGACAACTGGAAGATTTGCCGCACCACCTCCGCCGACGGCTCGTCCACGATCCATCTGTTCTTGTCCTCCGGGTCTTTCTTGTAGCCAAAAGGAGCATTTGTGGTGAGAGGTATCCCGGCGTTGCCCCGGCTCTGCATGACGCGGCGTACCTTATCGCTGGTGTTTTTCGCGTGCCATTCATTAAAGAGGTCCTGCATCGGCACAATATCGCTCACGCCATTGGCGGTGTCGATATTGTCCATGATAGCGATATAGCGCACATTCAGCCGGACAAAATCTTCTTCCAGAAGCTGGCCCACTATAAGGCGGTTGCGGCCCAGCCTTGAGTGGTCTTTCACAACAAGGTTTGCCACAAGGCCCTGTTCAGCCAAATCTATGATCTCCATGAAAGCAGGTCTTGTAAACGTCACACCTGAGTATCCGTCATCGAACATGAACCGGGGGTTGGGCATGTGATTGTCCCTGGCGTACTTTTCCAGGATGGATTTTTGGTTCTGGATACTGCTCGACATGCCCTCTTTCTCATCGTCACGGGACAATCTGGCATGGATGACTATATTTCCCGCACAGAACACGAGGAGTTCCGCCGCAGCATGGATGCGGAAAACAGACGGCTGGAGGATGAGAACAACCGTCAGAACCACCGGCTGGATGCTTTGGAAAAAAGCATTGAACAGGTTGCCGCGATCAGTACATCTGTGGAAAAGCTTGCCCTGAATATGGAGAACATGCTGAAGGAGCATGTGTCCCAGGGAAAGCGGCTGGAGCTCCTGGAGAACCGGGACGGAGAAAATTGGCGAAAATTCATCTGGTGCCTGTTCAGCGCCGTTATCGGCATTATCATTGGCTATCTGTTCAAACAGATGGGTATTTTTTGATAGGGAGGTGCGGCTATGTCTGAAAGTATCAAAAACATCAATAAGGTTGTCTATGGCGGAAAGGTCCTGATCGATCTGACCGAGGATACAGTAAGTCCGGATACGCTCCTGACCGGAACCACAGCCCATGACAGGAGCGGAGCGTCCATCATTGGTACGATGGAGGCCTCCGAAGCGGTCAACGCCCAGGAGCGGTCCGTGACTCCATCCGGAGAGGAACAGGTGGTGCTTCCCGAGGAGGGCTACGACTGCCTGTCGAAGGTGACCGTGGCCGCCATCCCTTATGCGGAGAGCGAGAACGATGCTGGAGGGGTCACCGTCACGATTGCGGGGTGATGGGATGCCGGTAAGTAAGGTTGTATACGGCCAGCAAACGCTGATTGACCTGACGGCTGATACGGTGATCCCGGAGGCGCTGCTTAAGGGCTATACGGCCCACAGCTCAGACGGCAGGGCCGTAACCGGGAGCATGTTTGAGGGCTCCCCCCAGCGAGTCCCGGTTTACGAGGGGTTGCAGGATGCAGAAGAGAAGGATTTACTCGACGATGCCGGCAACCGCGTTGAGGGAAGAATAGTATATCAGCGGATATGAGAATTGGTACCGAACGAGCCTGATTGACAGTCTTTACCTTTCGTGGTATGATAGTCTAAAAGAAGCAGGAATTATCAACCACGCGCAAAAAGCGCAGCGCCTATTATGGAAGGAGGTTGGTTAGGCTATGGCTGAACGCAACAATTCATACCTTCTGAATGGGGGTGAGGAAATGGGTATGACCGATAACCAGTACAAGGGGATGCTCCTGGACCAGATGGAAACCTGGGAGCGAATCTTGGACATGGCAAAGGCCGCCGGTAACACCGACATTCAGGCCGAGGTGGAGAAGCAGATTGCGAAGATCAACGAAAAGCTGAAATTCTAATCTCAACCCCAAAAGGAAGGGCTTGCGGAAGGCCGACACTCCGTAAAGAAGTGTCGGCCTTGAGCTTCATCCCCACAAGGAAGTGTCCTCAAACCACTCAGCCGGACCCTATAATAAGGAAGAAGCAGGGAGCCACCCGGCCCCTGCTTCTCCTTTCAAAACCCAATGCCCCGCAGGGCATGACAGCGACGGCAATCCCCACGGAAACCAGCTGCCAAGTCTTGCCGGAACCATCGGCGGGGGATTGCCATGGAGCGGAGCCAACCACTGACCCCGCCTTGCTGCATCCGCCAACCAGCACCCAACTCCCAGCCGTGGCGGGACACCGGACTTTCATCTTTAGAACAGCACCACTTTGATTACCAAAAACCCCCTACCCGGCCTGGACCGGGTAGGGGGTAAAATCAGGGGATTTCGCTTTCGGATTCACCTTCGGGGTAGCGAGTGAGGATGTGATATCCGGTCCCAATGTCACCGAATCCATTTCCCAGGAATGATTCCATTCCCCAGTATACTTTGCCAACCTGGCCCGCTCTGGCGCCGTCATTTCCATCGCAGGTTACGAATCTGTCGTTGTTTGGAGTCATACCTCCGTTTGCCCACACGCCAGCAGGCACATACTGGAGAATGATGCCCACATGATAAATTGTTCCGTTGGAAGACATTGTGACAAGAATATCACCGGGACGCACTTTTGTTGGGTCAGTGACTTCGCGGCAAGGCGCCCCAGTGCGCCCAAAGATGCGGTCGGAGACCATGGCTGCCCAGCCGCCGCAGGCGTACTTGAGGCTTGCGCGGCCATATTTGCCGACACCTGCGCCGACGTCATTGGTACTGTCACCAGCGTGTGTTCCGGCTGCGTAGAAGTTGTTGTGTGCACCGTCGATGAACTTGGGGTCACTCCAGACAGTTCCAGTGGGATACTCACGCTTAATCTGGTCCAGGATAGCCTGAACGTTCTCGACAGTGGCGTCCTGACCGTTGGCGAGCTTACCAGTGTTCTGATTCTGGTTGTTGTTCTCAGTGTTCTGGTTCTTACCGTCGTCGTACTGGTCGTTGTCTTTGTCACCGGGGTTGTAGCTGTTGATGAGCTTGAGCATACGCATGATGACGGTACAGGCCTGGGCGCGGGTCATGGACTGAGTGCCAGAGAATGTGCCATCAGCCATACCAGTGATGATGCCGAGGGCGTAGCAGGTCTTTACAGGGGTTCTGTAGTTGCTGGGGATGCTGGTGTACTCTTTAATGGCATTGATTGCAGCGTTGCTCTGGTCGCTGGTGATGGACTTGCCGTGATTTACAGCGACGTTTCGGAGTGCAACGGCCATCTCGTAGCGGTTCATGGCGTTGTCGTCTACGGCCTTGAGCTTGTTGGACATACCAACATCTTCGGCAACCTTCTTGTTGGCCCAGTACCAGGGCGTTCCAGCAGGCTTGGTCTTCTGAGCGGCTTCAACCTTGTCGTTGTAGAAGGTGCGGGTGAGCATGGTGATGAGCTGGACGCTGGAGACTTTCTCGTCGGGACGGAACGTGCCGTTCTCGAAGCCTGCGACGATGCCGAGCTTGGCGCACTCGGTCACGTCGTTGTAGTACCAGGCGGTGCGCTTCACGTCGGAGAAGCTGGTTACGAGAGCCAGGTCCTCGTCGACGAAGGTGTTGTCGGCGTTGTCGGTGGGCTGGGTGTTATCAGCGTTATCGTCAGTGTTGTACCACACGGTCTCGCCGGTTTCGGGGTTGTACCAGTAGATAACGTTGCCCTCGCTGTCGGTCAGGTAGATGACGTTGCCGTCATCGTCGGTGATGGTGATAGCGTCCTCGGTCTGGATCAATTCCACCCTGTCATTTTCCCGCAGGCCCAAGGTATCCAGAAAGGCCTTGGGGATACGCAGGCCATTGCTGTTGCCCCATTTTTGAATGGTCGCATACATCGGACATCACGCTCCTTTTTTTCAGTATATACATAGTATATACCGAAGTCAAGGAAAAATTCAGGGCTGAGTCCACTGGATGGGGCCGGCCTGGCCGTCGGAGATGGGGATATACCAGTCCTGACAGGCGATGCCGGTGATGTGCTCCACGTCCAGGGGCTCCACGTCCTCCGGCTGCACCAGGTTGTAGGGGTCCATAAACAGCCAGCTGCCGACAGCCAGCCGGAAAGAGCCGCCCAGGCTGTCCCGCACAGACACCCGGGTGCTGCCGTCCTCAAAGTGTACCGTCAGCGCCCCCCGCAGCTTGTCCTGGTCCCGGGTGTTCTCAAAATTGGCGTCCTCCTTGTACTGCGTCACCGCGTTGACCCCCAGCGGGGACAGCTCCAGCCGGTCCAGCGGGGGCAGGACTCCGCCGGTGTCCAGCCCGCTCAGGTCGATGGTCTGAATGGGAACATATTCCAGGGTGACGGGGATCTTACATTCCATGGGCTTGATGATCCGCAGAGTCATATTGGGGTCGCCCACGCTCTGGCCGCCCCACTCCATCACGGCGGCCCGGGCGGACTTGCCGTCCGCCTCACAGCGGATGATCTCCCCTCCGAACACCGAGCTGGAGATGCCCGGGTTATCCGGGCCGGTCTGGTCAAAGTGGGCCCAGACGTCCATCCCCTCCTGAAGGCGGCTGCCCTCCAGGTCCCTGATCTCCAGATAGCCCACAATCAGGTAGTGGTCGGCAATCACGCTGTCCACCCGCAGCTCATAGCCGTCCTCTGTCACCACCCTGCTCTCCGCAGGCCGGACGTAGGGGGCGAAGGGCCCCGCCGCGCCGAAGATATACTCCCGCAGCTGGGGGGACAGGGCCACCGCCGAGGTGAGCATGGCGAAAATCACCGCCGCCGTCAGCAGCACCCGCCCCACCCGGCGGGGCAGTCTTTTTTTGTTCTGCTCCAACGCGGCCAGAATCCGGGCCTCGCAGTCTTTGGGCATCTGTACCATATTCATAACCTCCTGATATTCACGCCTCATACGGACAATCCTCCCCCAAAACCTCTTTCAGCTTTTTCCGGGCCCGGAGCAGCCGGGTGGTGACGGCGCTCTGGCTGATGCGGAGCATCTCCCCCACCTCCCGGGTGGAAAAGCCCTCGTAGTAGTGGAGGTAGAGCACCGCCTGATCCTTGCGGGGCAGCTCCATCACCTGGCGCAGCAGGGGCTCGCCCTGGGGGGCGGCCCGGTC
>OFFV01002011.1_pt1 | contig 10466 bp, 19 predicted proteins | sample 1521461 | NCBI WGS metagenome assembly OFFV01 (sample SAMEA3504120, study PRJEB24116) | mouse gut metagenome | biome: mouse gut; feature: mouse-associated habitat; material: faeces | place: Denmark | collected 2011 | reverse complement strand
CTCGCAAAGAGCTGGAGTAATTTTATATCTGACCGCGTTATTATTTGGCGCTTACTTCCATCGGAATATGAGCAAAATCCGGCGAGCATATGAAAATGCCCCGGCACGCCAATACCGGAGCATCTCAAACAGATACCATAGAGAATTATGATATACCACTATACGCAGGTTTAGTATAGCATAATTTCATTTAAAATGCACTTATTTTTTAAAGAAAATCATCTCCATGTTTTCCTTTCGCGTGTAATTCAAGCAAATTATGAATTCCGAATCATTTTCACTTGAACAAAAGCTCAATGAACAGCTGACTGTTTATTGTATTTTATTGCCATCTCTTTACATTGTCTCTCCCTGATACTTTTCATTTCCAAATGTCATTTCAAGCAGTTCATTTGCAACTTTCCCGTCTGCAATACGCATCAGATTATCTTCCGCATCTTCTTTCCCCAGGAAATTCATACTCTCGTACCAGACTACCTGGCGGTCTATCAAACAATAATGCCCGCCGTACTCCTCCACAAGATTCATTTCAAATCCTGTCCTTCGCATCTGTTCCTGCAGTCCCTTTAATATTTGGCTCTAATCTAAAGATTCCTCAATGATTGTAGCAACCCAACGCTTAAAGCCTTATGCCCTCATTTTTACCCTGTTTTTCATTGATTTTATAGGCTTTTCTGCTTCTTTTTCCTCTGTTTTTTTCTGTCTGCATGATTTTTTAGTACCATTTTAGTACCACGCTCAAATACTTTTAATATGGCTCAAAACACCTGCCAACTCCTTACCGGATAGCATAGAGCATTTAGCCATACCAACCCAGAATGCGCGCTCATAATCCTTTTGGAGCTGCCGGAACTCCTTTAACAGCCTTTCGTACTTCTCATGCCGCATATAGCGCGGCTTTGGGATATGCCACAAGTCCTGTATGGGAATATCGGGATAATCCCTAAACCACCATGTATACCCCAGCTCCTTTTCCACTATACGCTCCATCTTAAGGCGCATTTCGCCCATTCCGCTTTTCTGTTGGCAGGAATAATTCAGCTTTGCACATCCACGGCACATATAGCTTTCCTGCCTCCTGTAAAGGTATCTGACACGCTTTCCACAATACGGGCAATGGAAATACATTCTGACTGACTTTCCATCTATGCCGGGAACCCTTGACAACGGCAAATTCACGTATCTGTATTCTCCGACCTCAGAAAAGAAGTCTTTAATCAACGCTGTTCTGCTCTGCACATGGAATATAATATCCCCACTGATAAGTGGATACTTCACAGTTTCTTTGCAGAAAAGGTATTTATCGCCCATGAGGTAATCATAAAAGGAAAAGCTGTCAACCCTGTGGAAGTTTTCAAGCCGTCTGTGTGTCTTATTATGACCGCCGGAACCGTAACCGCCCATATTACACCTTTCCCTTTCCTGCAAGCATATTGTTGAGTATAGCCAATGTGTGCCGCCGATACCCATAAAAATCACTGCGCCCGACTGAAACACGCCCCAGCTTCAAATCAAATTCCAAAATATCATAGGATTTATTCTGCGTAATGGAAAGAATGATATGCTCTGCAGCAATCGGACAGGCTTTATATGCTGCCGTCCGTACCTGTGCGCTGTATTTTCCTGCATGGCACTCTTCCAATAATTCTTTTACTCTCCTGCCTGTCAGCCCATAATCAGCGTAATTTTTCCGCATACCATCCCTCCATATACAAAAATCCCCTGCCTCCATTTAGGAAGCAGGGGAAACCATTATTTTGTTTCCTGTGTGCCGCTGTTCGCCTTTGCCGTCTGCTCCTGATAATAAATCGCTTTCACCTTGTTATCCAGCACAAACGCATCGTAACAGATACGCCCCTCCACAAGGGAGCCACTAATACCGGGTGGGTCTTCATGCACCTTGTAGTCCTCTAATTTTGTCGGAGCCACACACGCACATGGATGCGCCAGCATGAAGCCGAAATTCTCCGGGAGCCTTACTGCAGGCACTTTAACCACTTTCGCCCCGTCAATCATGGCAATGACACCTTTAAGGCGCATATCCTCCGCAATGTCAGTTTCCATGATAATATCCCTGCTGCGCTTCATAATGGTGTACACATCCGGCGTGACTACCAAAATACGCCCTGTTTCCGGCACTTCTGCATTGTCCAGCGCATTGTTCGCATTTAATATCTCGTCAAAGATATTTGTTGCATCCAACGCCACTGCATCCGGCTTATTCCCTGCGCCGGAACACATCACGCCATAAGTATAGCTGTCCACCTCCGGCACAACTTTTTCCCTGACCTGCCTTGCCAGTGCGGATGCCGCCGCCAGCTGCTGCGCTGTTTCGTCATTATCCAGCTTATCAATCGCAAATGTAAAGGAACGGTCATTTTTAAGGGTAAATTCCTCTGTTGAAGCATCCAAATCTTTGATTGTTCCATATCTGCTTCCCGTGAACCCCGGAACTGGATTCCTGCTGTAATCGGTCATTTCGCTTGTGCCAATTTTATAAACCTTTATGCTGTGCGCCCCTGTCCAGCTGTAGTCCTGATTTGTCAGGAGCGACTTCTTACTCTCTGTTGTGAAAATTTCATCCGTGTATGGCTGAAACTGTGTAACTAAACTGATTGCCATAAATTATTATTCTCCTTTAATTCAGATTCATGGCTTTTCTGATGGGGTCCGTGCCTGTTCCCCGGAACGATTTCAGCGGACCCGTGAACGGTTTCGCCCGCCCTGCCTCAAGCTGTGCCTGTTTTTCATCATCTTTCTTTACTGCCAGGCGTTCCTCCATCAAGCCATCTATAATGCCTAAAGCCTTGTCAAAGGCTTCCTCACTGCTGCAATTAAGCGCATCCAAAAGCGTTTCAGGATACCCCTTGTCTATCAGCTTCTGGCGGCTGTTCAAACGGAACTCACGCTGTGCAAGCTCCTGTTCCCTCTCACCCAGTTCCTTTGATGCCTTCTCCCGGTCTTTTGCAAGCCTGTCCTGCACGATACGGTTCACATCATCCTGCGTGAAAGTCTTTTCCCCTGCGTCTTGGTTTGCAGCAGGGTCTATGTTCTGGTTTAAGTGTTCTGTATTCATACTTATCCTCCTGTTTTTACGCCACAGTGGGCTGTTTTTCGGCAAACAAAAAGACATGGAAAGATTCTATTTCAAAATAAAACCTTCCCACGCCTATTCTATATGGCTTCCGTCCAGCCTGCCGCCGTCCGGGGTACTCCAATATTCTGTTTGCCCTACCGATATTATAGCAGGAAACAGGCAGATATGCAATGATTTTCTGCCTGTATTCCAATTCTGTCCCCCGATTCCTATATAGATTTGTTTTGCCTAAATCAACGACGAATTTACACCTTTCTGTACTTTTCCCTCTGGAATATCTACTTCCAGATAGGCGCGCTTATACTGCCCGTTTACGCCTTTATCTGCCTTACACGACTTAATTATCGGCTTCAAAAGTTCTGTCACTGTATGAAGCTCCTGCGGTTTCTCATAGCTTATTCTTACCTTTACTGCCATTATATCAGATACCACCTCCCTTTGCCAGCCCCATGCCGTTATTTCCACGTTTATACTTTTCTTCCCCATACGCTTTGAATCAGTTGTTGGTAGCAGCTTCAGCAAATCGTGTAGGTTACTGCTCATTCCTTTTCCGTTCCTCGCAGACCACATCCACATTATGCCGCTGGGTTCGAGTGTTGCGCACCGTCCCCCGGCTCATGCAGGGTTGTTTCCTAGAGAATCCACTGGATGATATTCAGCACAATGCTCACAATTGCTGCTATCCTCCAGATATTCCGCTGTCTTTTTATATCTCCTATAATCTCCATTGCAAACGTCTCTTTATTCTTTGCCACTATTCCAATCCACCTTCCTTCATCCCTATAAGCAGGGGTCTTTTCCTGTCTGTCCTTTCAAACAGTATCTCAAAAAACGCTTTCATCTTCGGTTCTTTCCGGCTCACTGCCAGAACCATGCACTTGCATTTCGTATAAGTGTCAGTTCCCATTCCCAGCAAAGTCTGTGTCATTTCCATAATTTCTTTCATGTCGCACCCCCGTCTAACAGTTTTTCCGCAAACCTCCGTATCAGTTCCAAGTACTCTTCATTGCTGATTTTGTCAATGATTTCATGTACCACTGATTTTAAGTCAATATTCATTTTGCACCGCCTTTCTGTCCAACCGACAATGCCTCAAGCAGCATCTTAGCCGCCCTGTCCGCCTGTTCCTCGTATTGTTTATGCAGCTCCTTATCCTCCATATCCGGAAGGATGCTTCCCTTGTCGTAATGCAGGTATGCATGGGCTAATTCATGGGCCAGGTTGTAATTGTATTCATCAATTGTTCCCAAACTCTGCCTGATTCCGATTTTATCGCCTTTTATACGCCCGTCATATGCCTTAAAAGGCACAAACTTAACTGCAATGCCTTTTTCTGTTGCCATATGCACTAATTTGCAAAATATTTCACCTTTATCCATAATTTCCTCTTTCCTTTCCCCGGAAAGCTATGTTATTATATATTTGAGTGTTGTAGCTTTACCGGCTATGCCTGCCCTGTTGGTACTGGTAATACCAATGGGGCGTTTTTTTCCTGCATGATTCCTGCCAAAAATTCTTTTGTATGCTTATCAGCCATCTTTCTCCTTACATTGACTTCTGGCATTATAACAGGAACCGATACAGCATATATCCTTTCTGCAATACGTTCATCTGTTTTCAAATCCTCCATCCGTACATTGCTTGTATATATTGTCGGGCAATGGTTCGTGTAACGCCTGTCAACCAGCCGGAGCAATGCCGTTGTTATCCATTCCTTGTTTTCCACCTGTGCGCCAACATCATCCAAAATTAATAATCCAGCTTCAAGTATTGCCTTTATATTTCCCCGGCTTGCATCATCTTTCGCTTTTACAAGCTCTATATAATCGGTCACACTGATAAACTTCACGGATAAATCATGCGTCTTAAGAATCTCATTCGCAACTGCACAGGCAATCATGGTCTTTCCGCTGCCTTTCGTGTCAGAGTAAAAATATAATCCACGTCCTTCACGCTGGAAAGCCTTAAAATTGATTACAAAAGCGTTTACAATGTTCTTCTGCGTCGTTATGTCCTGGGAACCGTATTTCCCCCAGTCAATGCTCTTCCCTGTGCAATATACATATTCAAGCGGCATACCGCTCCGGCTTCGGCGTTCTGCTAAGCGGGAATCTAGTACCATACCATCCTCTATGAATATATCCTGTGTATCATACCCAACATCTTCATACCTGTGTCGTACCAGAATGCCGTTCAAATCATCCGTTTTAACCTCTTCCACCTTAGTCACCGTTGCCAGACCCCAGGAACTGCTTATAGAAGTCTGCTGCATCTGTCCAACTTTGATTTCCCGTTCCAGTGGTATCACCGCCTTTCTTATCCACATAATTGCCGTCCAACACCTTTGCCATGTTGGAATCCTTAATCAGCCAGTCAAAGTTTGCAGACCAATTTCGGTTATTCTGCCCTTTTAGGAAGCTGCTTTCCTCTGCCATTGTGAAGAGCCGTTTGAAATCCTCAATTGTATATTGGTTCAGCCTTGCCCTGATCGCCTTTTTTCTGGAATCGGATAGTTTTGTCAGACGGGGGAATGAGACGCAAATCTCATTATACATATCAGCTATTTGCTGATAATTGATACATTCCCTTTCTTTATCCTTACTTATATTTATTCTATCTCTAACTATATCCTTACTTAACCTATACTGTGCTTCCACTTCGGATTCATTTTGTATACAATTCGGATTCAGCTTGTATACATTTTCAACAAGTTCCAATTGTTTACGTTCTTCCAAATGTATTGTTTTACGGTATCTATCCGACTGTATGTAGTTATGCTGCTTCCAGTGAGTAATTACAACAATCCCACTCTCAAATGGAATAATAAAACCTTTGGAAATAAGCACTTTCATATCATCATTAGTACAATTTGTAAATGATAGTACCTTTCTTGGAGAAGAAACGAACCCATCATCATCCGCCCTCATACCTAAATGAAAATATAATAGCTGGGTTGTTGCTGGCATTTCTAAAAATTTGTCAGTATCAACAACGCTTAAACTAAACATTCTTCTATTTGCCATAGTTTATTTCCTCACCTTCTTTCTCCATCAATGGCTATCCTAAATATTGTAAAAGCCATATCTAAGGCGGGGTTTTCACTAAAATCTGGTTCAACCCCATCTCTCCCATACCGGAATAATGACTTGAACAACTTTCCTGCTTCTTTATCTGGAAGCCGTAATACAACAACTTCATTGTCATAATAAACAAGGAAACTCGGCTTTTTTATTGCATCATCCAAAATTTGTCCTCCTTTTTTTACTCGGCGTGAACGCCATAAACTTTTTCCTCGAAAAAAGCGGTGGAAACCTTTCCGGGGATGGTTATAAATCCTTTCGCTTTCAGTTCATCATTCATCTGCCGGATAATCCCGTAAGCCTTGCTTTCAGACACTTCCAGCACCGCCATAACGTCCCTGACATTCATAATCTGTTTTGCCATCTGCCGCCGCTCCTTTCCCTCTGGCTCTGTCGATAAGCTCCATAATCTCATTGTGGCGTTGTATGAACTCTTTGTTGCCAACGCCAAGCCGTTTTTCTTCTGCTTCTACCATTGCGTCAAGTTCTTCCTGTGATAGCATAAGAATCCCCTCGCTTTACTGGCAGATATGCTTTACATATTCCTCTGATACCATGAACGGTGTTTCTCCGTCCTCACAATCAGGATTGTAAACCACGTCAATTCCAATTGTTACATTGTCAATTGTCCGCTCCAAGCCTATCATCATGCCGCTATCCTCTGCATTGATTCCTGTGAGAACCTCCGCTACTGTGAACCCCTCTAATAACTTCTCATTTACCTCTGCATAATCTCTGAATACTTTCTTTGCCATTGTCTGTTTTCTCCTTTCTTAGTCCTCTAAAATTTCAGTTACATCCACTCCCAGAGCCTTTGCAATCTTTCCAAGGGTTTCCGGCTTCAAACTTCTGCCGCTCATTGCCCTGCATAATGTTCCTTTTGGGATTCCGGCTTTTTCAAAATCTTTTTGCCCCATACAAGCTCTTGCCCTGGCAAGCGAGAATTTTTTTCTGTCTAACTTCATTCCCATATACTTATTTCTCCTTTCTTTGCATATGCAAGATTTATATGTATAATATCGTGCTTTTGCAAGATTGTCAATAGATTTTTAAAATTTTATGTGCTTTTGCAAGATTGTATTTACATTTGCAAGATTCTGTGTTTTAATATATTGTATAAGGAGGCTGCATAATGGGAATTGGAACAAATTTAAAATTGGCACTTAAAGAATATGATTTAACAGTTGCAGAACTCTCTAGGAAAACTGGTATTTCAACAAATACTTTTTACGCAATGATTAGAAGAGATAATAATAAAATCAGTCCAGATATGCTAAAAAAGATATGTGATAATACGGATATTACTGTTTATGATTTATTAGATAACTATGATGAATTAGCCGCAAAATACTATGACCCAAAAGCAAGCAAAGAAGAACAAACCATTGGAGATTACATTTTAACGACAATGGGAAATGATGATAACCTAGAGGGTATTATTGAAATATACGGCAAATTAAATAATACTGGAAAAAAAATGGCACATGAAAAAATTTCAGAATTAGAAGAAGTACCGCAATTTACAGATTCTGATAATAACATTTATATTGACCCAAACTTGCAAAAATTATATGAAGTGGCTATAGAGAAAGCCGTTCGCCATGAAGAATTAACAGAAGAAGAGGAACAAGTTATTATTGGTATTCCTGGGCAATTGCGTCATAAAGGTGATTCGTATGAAGATTCATATTCATTCGCCAGTTCAGAAGAAGAACTAAATAAAATCCTTAAGCAACGTCAGAAACAGAGGGAAGAACTTTTATTGAATGACTATAGAAAACTAAATGAACTCGGACAATTAGAAGCCAAAAAACGTGTATCAGAACTAACCGAACTCCCCCGCTACACCAAGCCAGACGAATCACCCAAAGACTAATCCTCCACCAAAGGACAGCACGAAATTGTGTCGTCCGAAAATCGGACAATCCAAAACTGGTGCATCCAATCAGCGGCAGGGGTGTTGGTAATTATGGGCAGGGCGCCTTAAACCAGGGTGTCTCCAAAACAGAGATACCCGGCAAAAGCCAAATGTCCGTCACTATGCCCCAAATAGGCTTAACCACGGACAAATGGTTGTGGTTGCTTCTATTCGCTCCATACAGACGTTTTATGCATCCATTGATAAGAATAACCATCAATAGCCATACTGCCCGTATATGGACGGCTAGAAGCGTCACACGGCATACTGCAAATTAAGGGATACCGCCCCCGGAATTACCGGGTAGGGTCTAATCAGATCACCCTTTATCCGTTTCAAACGTGGGAACTGCTGCACCATGACAATATAATATGCTTACTAAGGGAGCCGAAGGGGCGATTACGTCAGCCACCGGACGAAAGAAAGGGGGCTGGAGCTATGGTTACATACAGTGACTTATTCACATTCGTAATTATGCTTTGCGCCGTTATAACTCTTGTTATCAACATCAAACGCAAAAAGCAGCGCCCTCGTCCTGGTAAGATAAGGCGCTACTTCATGTAACAAATTATTTTTCCGGCGGCTAGGTGTACTCTAGCTTTCGGCTCTCTTGTTAAGTATATTATATGCCATAAATGCAGATTTTTCAACCACAATTTGAAAATGCCCCGGTACGCCAATACCGGAGCCTTTCAGATAGATACCATAAGGATTATGATATGCAATCTTCGACAAAACCAGTATATCACAGTCCTTTATAAAATGCACTCATTTTTAAGAAAGGACTGATTTTTTATGCCGGCATATTATGACGAATCAACCAAAACATGGTTCTGTAAATTCTATTACACCGATTACACAGGGACAAAGAAGCAGAAAAAGAAGCGCGGCTTCAAGCTCCAAAGAGAAGCTAAGGAGTGGGAACGTACCTTCCTTGAACGTCTGCAAGGCACGCCCAATATGACGTTCCAATCCCTCTATGACCTCTATATCGAGGATATGAGCCATAGGCTAAGGCAGAACAGTATAGATGGTAAGAAGAACGTATTCAAGAACCGCATACTGCCATACTTTAAGGATAAGCCAGTAAATGCCATCACGCCCACGGATATCCGGGCATGGCAGAATGAGCAGATAGACAAAGGGTATTCAGACGCATACCTTGACCGCATCCAAAACATGATGACTACTATCCTAAACTATGCCGTCACCTATTACAATCTGCCCTCAAACCCATGCACCAGAGCCGGACACATGGGCAAACGCACCCGTTCCATGAGTTTCTGGACGATTGAACAGTATAACAGCTTCATCCCTTATATAAGCGATTTAAGCGCACACACCGCTTTGCAGCTTCTTTTTTATTCCGGTATGCGCTTCGGCGAACTCCTTGCCCTCACGCTGGCCGACTTCAACTTTAAGGAAAATACCATACATATTACTAAATCCCTGCAGCACAAGGCAAGCGGCGATATTGTGACACCGCCCAAGACCGATAACGGCATCCGCACTATTACCATGCCAGAAGCCATCATGCAGGAAATAGAGGACTATACCCATAAGATATATGGCATAAAGCCGTCTGACAGAGTATTCACCTTTACCAAAAGCCTGATAAGAGGAAACATGAAGCGCGGGGCAGAAAAGGCTGAAATCCCCTTTATACGCATCCATGATATGCGGCACTCCCATGTATCGCTGTTAATTAATATGGGATTCTCCCCGCATCTGATAGCAGAACGCATAGGCGACACTGTACAAATGGTAAACAGTACATACGGACACCTTTATCCTAGCAAACATAATGAAGTTGCTGAAAAATTGAATCAAATAATAGTACCAAATTAGTACCATAAGGCATAAATTAAGGGCGAACCCACAACGGGAACGCCCTATTTTACTGCATTTATTAATTATTCAATGATCGTAGCAACCCTGCCAGAACCTACTGTAGGTCCACCCTCACGGTTTTCTGTGGATGAAATCGGGGTGATTTTGTGTGGTTTTCAGGACTTTTTTGGTACTTGTTTCTTTGAAATGCACCTTGTATCTGAGGTTTTGCAGATATTGCCTAATCACTGTTTAGGCAATTTGCTTTTTGAAAAACTATTTTTATCATCTTCTGACAAATTCGCTGCAATACGATAAACTATATTGTTGGTACTCCCCTCTGCCACTATATATCTTGTACCTATGAGCATATTAAAATACCTTCGCACTGTCGCAGCAGACTTGCCCGTAACCGCTTCTGCTTCTTTAGGCGTGATTTCTCCATGCTCTTCCATAAAATCAACAATTGTACTTACTCTATTATAATCTTTTTGCGCCAAAACTTCGCTCAAAACTTCGCTCAAACTTCGCTCATTTTTTT
>OFFV01002009.1_pt1 | contig 10488 bp, 7 predicted proteins | sample 1521461 | NCBI WGS metagenome assembly OFFV01 (sample SAMEA3504120, study PRJEB24116) | mouse gut metagenome | biome: mouse gut; feature: mouse-associated habitat; material: faeces | place: Denmark | collected 2011 | reverse complement strand
CCTTGAAAATATAAGGTTTGTAATAAAAAACATAGAGGTAGATTTGACACTACCAGGTACCACAAGGGAGAAAACAATATGAAGAATGTACTGGAATTTATGAAAAGAGAAGTGGTGTTGTTGGCTGCGCTGACCCTGGCGGCAATATCAGCCTGCATGATCCCGCCGGACAGAGAATACGGGGAATACATAGATTTCCGGACTCTGGCAATTCTGTTCTGCCTCATGTGCGTCATGGGAGGGCTGCAGAAGATAGGAGTGTTCAGGTGGATTGCCCAGGGACTTCTTGGGAAGGTCAGGAGTGTGGGGATGCTTGTGCAGGTGCTGATGCTGCTGTGCTTTTTCTCCAGCATGCTTATCACCAACGATGTGGCTCTGATTACGTTTGTGCCCTTTACCTTCACCGTGCTTGGGATGATGGGCGGGGAGCAGAGACGGAAACTGGCTCTGCCCCTGGTGGCGCTGCAGACTATGGGGGCCAACCTGGGCAGTATGCTCACCCCCATAGGCAATCCCCAGAATCTGTATCTCTATGGCAGGTCAGGCATGTCCATGGGCAGTTTTTTCCGGCTGATGCTGCCTTATGCCGGGTGCTCCCTGGTTCTTCTGCTGGTCTGGGGACTGATTCTGGGGAAGAGGTGCAGCGGAGAGTGGAAGCCCGGTTCAGGGAAAGACCAGAGAGAGAAGGTCTTTCGTCCAGGGGCCGTGGTGATTCCTCTGTCAGTCTATCTGGGGCTGTTCCTGCTCTGCCTTCTGGCGGTGGCACATGTGCTGCCCTGGCAGGGGATACTGGGAATTGTCCTGGCGGCGATTCTGATTATGGACAGAAGCGTATTGAAAAAGGTGGATTATTCCCTGCTGCTGACTTTTGTGGGATTTTTTGTGTTTATCGGAAACGTGGGAAGAATCCCTGCTTTCCGCAGCTTCCTTCAGGGTGTCGTGGAGGGCAGGGAGGTATATGCAGCCATAGGGGCAAGCCAGGTTATCAGCAATGTGCCGGCGGCTCTCCTTCTCTCAGGCTTTACGGAGAATGTTGGGCAGCTGATTATCGGGGTGAATCTGGGAGGTCTGGGAACTCTCATCGCCTCCATGGCCAGCCTGATCTCCTATAAATATGTGGCAAAGGAGGAGGGCAGCCGCAAGGGGACGTACATTGGGATCTTTACGGTGGGCAGTCTCTGCCTCCTGGGGCTTCTGCTGGGATTTCATCTGGTCGTTGGGAGCCTCCGGTCTCTGTGAGGCTCCGGGGAAGCTGTGCCTGTGGGGCGGGTTTTACCTGGGCACGGCCACATACCAGTCGTGGAATTTTGTCAGGGTAAAATTCTCCTCAAAGAGAGGCACATCCGTAAAATAGATAATGTAGATGCTCTCGGGGCCAATGGCGTCATAGTTGATTCTGGTGTTGACGCGGATGCCCCTGGTCTCAAAGCTGGCCGGGGCAGGGGCCACGTCGTAGACCACGGAGGCCAGGTACTCGGAGGGCAGGGTCTCTGTGTAGAGGAGCAGCCGGGGCCACTGGGCTCCTTTTTCCACGGTTATGTCAGTGATCTTGTGTTCTTCACACTGTTCCCAGGCGAAATCCACGCATTCTTCCAGGCCTTGGGCAAAGTAGGCGCTGACAGTCTCCCGGTAATGGGAGTAGTAATCCTTTTGAAACAGTACAAGACAGACCAGATAGGCGGCTGCCAGGGCGATCCCGGCTGTCCTGGCCCAGAGCTTTCTGGAAGAGGGCAGCTTCCTGTGGAGAAATTCCAGCGCCGTCCACACTCCGTAGGCCTGTCCCAGCGCCAGGGGAATGTAGAGGGAGTTGATCTGGTGGAGCTTTGCAGTCACCAGAAGGCAGTTCAGGGCGCCCCCGCACAGCTGGACAAAGAGAAAATATTCTCCTGCAAAGGTTTTGCGCCGAAAGCCTGCCAGAAGGCGTATCAGCAGAGCCAGGATACCGATCACGGTAAAAACACGCCCCAGGTCATAGTAAAGGCCCCAGGGAAGAAGGATGTCGTAGGGAGTTCCGGTATTCTGGTGCCAGAGGAGGGAAAGGGCGGTGCGCAGGTTTCCCCACATTTCTCCCGGGCTGAAGGCAACTTCGTTCCCTCTGTAGCCGCCCATTCTGGGAATGGTCAGAAAGGGAAGGGATATCTCAGGCAGAATCTCATAGTTTACCAGAAGGAACAAAAGCAGCGGCAGGGCCAGGATAAACAGAATCAGGGCCGAGGCAAGGCTCCATCTGTCAATGTGGATCTTTTTGCGGCACAGGCAGTAGAGGATCTGCAGGGCCAGCATAAATGGCACAAGGGGCCATATCACCGCATAGGAGTACAGGCTTAATCCATAGAACAGCCCTGACAGCAGCAGGAATTTTCTCTCTTCCAGCCCTTTCAGGAAAAAGTGCAGCCCAAAGATCAGAAAGCCTGGCGCCAGGTTGGCGTCCAGGCCCCAGCGGGACATGGTGATATGCCAGGGACACAGGGCCAGGAGAAAAGCGCTCCACAGACCGGCCTTGGGCCCGAAGAGACGTTTCATGATACAGTACAGGGCCCAGAGGGTAAAGACGGAGACGGCGGCCTGGGGCAGGCGGCTTAAAAACGGGGAGGCCGCATGGCCGCCGGTAAAGGCCAGAAGAGGCATCAGAAGCCATACGTACAGAGCGCTGTGACCGTCTCCCCAGTCGGCCAGGTAGACAGGGAATCTGTGCCCTGCGGAGTCAATCCCCTCTTTGAACAGAGCAAAGGCATTCCATGAGACAAATGCTTCATCCTGGTGCATCCCTCCGGGGACTTTTCCCAGAGCCACAAGGCGCAGCGCTGCGCCCAGCAGCAGGATGAGCAGAAGCAGGGCCTGCTCTGAGTGTGTGATTTTCTTGGGAGAGTTTTCTGCCATCTGTCCGGCCTCCTTGTATTGTGTTTTCTTCCAGGGCAAGTTTTGCCATAAAGTCCAAAATTATTTTTGCTGAGTATATCATATTTTCTTATCAATGACCATATGGTTACGCTGAAATTTATGGAAAAATCACCTCTCCGTGCTGCGTGTTCTGTCGTATAGTCCAGGAGGGACAAGAAATAGAAGAAGGAATATGGCTATTTTATAAGGAGTGTGTTATAATCTTGCTGTCAATAACTTGAGAATTTATAAGAAATTTAGAAGGCCTGGGGGCCGGGCAGCGGGCGGCGTACAGAGTATGAGTCTGGCAGAAGAGGCTGGAGAAGGGAACGCATAGAGAGGGGGCAGCGGGCATGGTGAATAAACTAATCATTGGAGCGGGTTTATATGGTTTATACGCGGCTCTTTACTGTGCGAGAGCAGGGCAGAAGGTGACAGTGCTGGAACTGGAGGAAGCGCCTTTTACCAGGGCCACCTACATCAATCAGGCCAGGGTGCATATGGGTTATCATTATCCCCGTTCTCTGGCCACGGCACTCAAAAGCGCCGGTTATTTCCGGAGATTTGTGGAGGATTATTCCTTCTGTATCCACTCCCAATTTCAGCAGGTCTATGCCACTTCCCGGCATTTTTCCTGGACGGACGCCCGGGAATTTGCCAAGTTCTGCCGGGATGCGGGGATTCCCTGCGAACCCCTGCCGGTGGAGCGGTATTTTAAGGAGGGCAGCTGCGACGGTGCTTTCCTGACACAGGAGTACACTTATGACGCCCGTATCCTGCGGGATTACTTCCTGGAGGAGCTTGGAAAATACAAGGGTGTGGAGCTGCTTCTGGGCAGGGACATAAAGCGGATTGTGAAAAGGGCGGACCGCTATGAGATCCATGCCCTGTACCAGGGGAAGGAAGAACGCTACGAAGCTCCTTTTGTATTAAACGCCACATATGCCTCGGTGAACCAGATTCTGGAGCGGATCGAAGGGGTGGAAGCGGAGCTCTTCAATATTAAGTATGAACTCTGTGAGATCATACTCTGCAGGGTGGAGGAGAAGCTGCGGGAGACCGGACTGACGGTTATGGACGGGCCCTTTTTCTCCATTATGCCCTTTGGCAGGACCGGACTTCACTCCCTGACCTCCGTCACCTTTACGCCTCATATGACAAGCTGGGACAAAGCGCCCGGGTTTTCCTGTATGGAAGGGGAAGGCTGCGGGGGGAGGTGGCTGGGCAACTGCGATACCTGCGTGAACAGGCCGGAAAGCGCCTGGGAGTATATGTCCGCCCTGGCGAGGAAGTATATTCGGGAGGAATACCGGTTTTGGCATGAGAAATCGCTGTTTTCCATGAAGCCAATCTTAAAGGCTTCCGAGGTGGACGACTCCAGGCCCACGGTGATCCGGTATGCCAGCAGGGAGCCGGTCTTTCTGAGTGTGCTCTCAGGCAAGATCAACACAGTGTATGATTTGGATGAATTTCTGGAGGATGAGCGTGGAGACAATGCTGCAGAATAGAGAAAAAAATTTTGTGTCCTGTGTGGTGTACCTGCACAATGAGGGCCGTCGGGTCAGGGATTTCCTGCAGGTGGTCTGCGGCGTGATGGGGGAGAATTTTGAAAAATATGAGATTATCTGCGTCAATGACGGCTGTGTGGATGACACCATAGAACAGATCAAGGGATTTTTGGCGGAGGAAACCCACAAGCCCGTGGTGAGTCTTATAAATCTGAGCTATTACCAGGGGGTGGAGAGCGCCATGAACGCCGGCAGAGATCTGGCGGTGGGGGATTTTCTTTTTGAATTCGACAAATGTGAGCTTGACTTTGAAGCGTCTCTCATTATGGAGGTGTACCACAGGTCCCTGGAGGGATATGACGTGGTTGCCGCCGCGCCCAAGTACGGCGGGTCGCTGACCTCGAAATTTTTTTATCTGGTGTACAACTGGGGAAGCCGCTTTCAGGGGAAAATCGGAAGGGAGCGTTTCCGGGTGGTATCCAGGCGGGCTGTGAATCGTGTAAACCAGATGAATACGTATATTCCCTATCGGAAAGCCATGTACATGAACTGCGGCCTGAAATCAGATACCATCCGCTATGACAATAAATCTCTGACCAGAAGAGGCCGGGGCAGGGAGGAGCGGGATAACAGGAGTATGCTGGCCCTGGACACCATTATCATTTTTACGGATGTGCTGGAGAAGCTGTCCATGGTGGTGAGTGTGGTGCTCTTTGGGGCTCTGCTGATTATGTTCGGGTATCTGGTGTACTCAATTTTCAGCAGGGTGCGCCCTGTGGAGGGGTGGCTGTCCATTATGTCCCTGATGTCCTTTGGATTCTTTATGATATCCGTGATGTTGACAATGATTCTGAAATATCTGTCCGTGCTCTTGAACATGAGCTTTAAACGGCAGCACTATGTGATAGAAGGAGTGGAAAAGCTGACACAATGATGTTGACGATAATTTTTCCTGTGCTGAACGAAAGGCTCAGACTGGAGAGCGGCGTGGTCAGAACGGTGGAATACCTGGAGAGCATGAAATTTGACGACTATGAGATCCTGATTGTGGACAACGGCTCGGAGGATGAAACCCCTCAGATCGCCGCAGGGCTCTGCGAGAGATATGGGAGAGTAAATTATGAGCAGATTTCCGTCCGGGGCGTGGGGGCTGCCTTCCGCCGGGGCGTGGCACTGAGCCGGGGGGAGGTGGTGGGCTATATGGACATTGATCTGTCCACCAATATCCGGCACCTGGGGGAGGCTATTCGGATCTTTGAAAAGGAGCCTGGGATCGCCTACATCAATGGAAGCCGTTTTGCCCGTCAGTCGGACACCCGGGGAAGAAAGTGGTACCGCAAAATCACCTCCCAGGGTCTGCTGATTCTGCTGAAATGCTTTCTGGGGATGAAATCCACGGACGCCATCTGCGGGTTTACTTTTGTCCGCAGGGAGACGGCGCTGTCCCTGGTGGAGGGCTGCAGCCAGGACAACGGATGGTTTTACATGATTGAATTTCTTTTCCGGGCCGAGAAGCGGGGGGTGGCGGTGCTGGACTATCCCGTGGAATGGCAGGAGGATTATAATACCACCGTAAAGGTATTTCGGACCATCTGCAATTATATGGTGCAGATTGCCAGGCTGTTTTGGGAGTTTTACGTGAAGAAGAATATTTGACGGGGTGGATGAGGAGATGGAGATAAAACGCATTGACTTGACAAGGGACTATGAAGCACACAGGCAGGAGTATCTGGAGGCCATAGAGAGGGTCTGCCGGGAGACGGCTTTTTCCGGGGGAAAATACGCGGATTCCTTTGACAGGGAGTTTGCGGCGTATGTGGGGGTACCCTACGCCTGCGGCGTCAACAACGGCACTTCCGCCCTGCACCTGGCCATGCTGGCCCTGGGGGTGGGGCCAGGGGATGAGGTCATTGTGCCTGCCAACACCTATATCGCCACCGCCTGGGGAGTCAGCTATACGGGGGCGGTGCCTGTGTTTGCAGACTGTACCCCGGACACCTGGGAGATCGATCCTTCCGTGCTGGAGGAGAAGATTACTCCAAGGACAAAGGGAATCCTGGGAGTTCATCTCTACGGCCAGCCTTTTGACTATGCAGGGGTAAGGGAAGTGGCTGACCGGCATGGGCTGTTTGTGGCGGAGGACTGCGCCCAGGCCCACGGGGCAGAGTATGAGGGCAGAATGGTGGGTTCTCTGGGGGAGATGGGGTGTTTCAGCTTCTATCCCGGGAAAAATCTCTATGCCTTTGGGGAGGGCGGCAGCGTTACCTGCAGGGAGGAATCCTGTTTTCAACATATGACAAGGCTGAGAAACCAGGGCTGTGACGTGCGGTATTACCACGATGAGATCGGCTACAACTACCGCCTGGAGGGGCTTCAGGGAGCGGTGCTGTCAGTGAGCCTGAAATATCTGCCTGTGTGGACGGCCCGCAGGCGGGAGATTGGCCGGCGCTATCTGCGGGAGATCACCAATCCCCTTATCACCATGCAGGCTCACCCTGACCATACGGATCCGGTGTTCCACCTGTTTGTGGTCCAGGTGGAGGAGCGGGATCGGTTTGTGGCATATATGGCGGATAAGGGTGTGGAGTGCAACCTGCACTATCCGGTTCCCTGCCACCTGCAGAAGGCCTATGCCTTTCTGGGGGGCAGGAAAGGGGACTGCCCCAACGCGGAACATTTGGCAGAGCACTGCGTGACCCTTCCCCTGTTTCCGGAGATGCGGGAAGAGGAGACGGCCCGGGTGATTGAACTGTGCAATGGGTTTAGATAATTCATTTTGAGCCGGCATAAGAGATAGATATGCTGTGACTGTATCAATGGAATGTTGAATAAATATATCGTCAGGGGGATTTTGTTCACCGAAAACTGCATTTGGGAATCCGAATGCAGTTTTTTTCGTGGAATATGGTAGAATGATTTCTATAACAAAGTCCGGCCGGGGCTTGATGCGGGGGATGGGGCGGCACAGGATAAGGAAATGTCTACGAATAACTGCTGCAGGTATATGGCAATTTTTATTGCATTTCGGGGCTTTTGCCTAAACAGATTGCAGCAGTTATTTTCCGAAAGTTCCTAAGTCCTGTATGCACTTCATATTCCAGGGCCGGGAGAAAGGCGAAGGAGAGGGAAGATGGCTGAAAAACAGGAGAAGAAACAAAAACGGAAACCCAAGTATGGAATGCTGTCCTGTGCGGCTTACATGTTCAACATGTTGTGGAGGCATGAGAGGGGGCTGGCACTGACGGGAATCCTTCTGGTGCCCTGGAGCCTGGGGGCGGCGGCCCTGGGGCTGTACATCCCTGTGATTGTCATAGAATATCTGGAGATATCGGAGCATTTTTCTGCGGTGGGACTGGTGATACTGGGATTGTCGGCGGCAGATCTGCTGCTGTCCCTCACAGGCAGCATTTTACAGAACAAGAAGGATACGGCGGAACTGTATATTGTGATGCGGATGAAGTATTATCTGCAGAAATACTATCTTGAAAGGGATTTCTACCTGGACTATGACCCGGAGGTGCAAGTGCTGGACCAGCGGGCCCAGGCGGGATCGGAGAGCAACTATGCGGGGGCGGTGTGTTTTCCCATGAGGTTTGTGGATATTCTCTCCACGGTGCTGAAATTCATTCTGTTCGGCTCCGTGGTCTCGGTGCTGAGCCCCTATGTGATTCTGCTGATTGCTCTGGGGTGTGCTGCCAGCATCCCGCTGTCCGCCTGGGAGAGGAAAAGAAATTATGCCACCAGGGATGACAGGGGAGCCATTTCCAAGAAGCTGAACTATCTCTCCGGGGATGTGGCAAAGAACTTTAAATATGGGAAGGACATACGGCTCTACGGCCTGGGGGAACCTCTTTTTTCCCTTGGAAAGGCGCTGCTTGGCCAGAGCCGCCGGGAGCACGGCAGGGTGCTGAGAAGAAATTTTGTGACAGCCCTGACAGGATTTCTGGTGGTGCTGGTCCGGGACGGTGCAGTATACGGGTTTCTGATTGCCAGGGCCGTGGCCGGGGAATTGGACGCCGCCGGGGTTGTGCTGTATTTTACTGCCGTGACACAGATGGCGGGAGTCCTGTCCGGTATTCTGCAGGGCTGGTCCGGTATCTGTGAAGGGGCGCTGCAGGTGTCCGATTACCGGGAGGCCCTGGAGGTGACAGGCAGCATGAACAGAGGAAAGGGGATTCCTCTGCCCCAGGGGCCTTTTTCCATTGAATTTAGAAATGTCACCTTCCGCTACAAGGGAGCGGAGAAGAATGTGCTGGAAAATATAAGCTTTAAGATCCAGGCGGGGGAGAAGGCCGCGCTGGTGGGGCTGAACGGGGCTGGAAAGACTACCCTTACCAAGCTGCTGTGCGGCTATTACCGCCCCACTTCCGGCAAAATTTATCTGGACGGGCAGGATGTCTATGCCCAGAACAGTGAGAAACTGGCGATTTTCAGAAGGCGGCAGGTAGGGCTGATCTATCAGTTTCACAACCTGATTCCGACGCTGAATGTGGAGGAAAATATTACCCTGCCGATTCTGATGGACAGGCGGAAAGTGAATCAGGATCGGTTACATGAACTGTTGGAACTTTTGGGACTGAAGGAGCGGAGAGGTCATCTGCCGAATCAGCTCTCCGGCGGGCAGCAGCAGAGGGTGGCGATCGGGCGGGCATTGATGAACGCGCCCCAGGTTATGCTGGCGGATGAGCCCACAGGCAGCCTTGACAGTAAAAACGGAAAAGAAATCATCTATCTGCTGAAAAAGAGCAACAGGCTTTACGGGCAGACATTGCTTCTGGTAACCCATGACGAAAATATCGCGCTGCAGGCGGACCGGATCATTACCATCGCGGATGGGAGAGTGGTGCGGGATGAAAGGCAGGTGGCGCGGGTATGAGTCGGAGGAATGGTTCCGTTTTTCATAAGGTGGCAAGGCAGAGTCTGAAAAAGAACCGCACGGGAACCCTTGTCACAATCATCGGTGTTGCGCTCTCTGCGGCATTGTTTACGGCAATTGCGGTTTTCGGTACTTCCATCATCAGCTTTATGGCGGATTCGGAGATCGCAAAGGGGGGCAACTGGCATATTGCTTTCTCCGATGTTTTGCTGTTCGGGATAGAGGAGTGGGAGGAAGAGCCGGAGGCGGAAGAGAGTGTGTTTTATGAGAACATCGGCTATGCCCAGCTGGAAGGGGCGGGGAAGCAGAGTGAGGATAAGCCCTATCTTTTTATCGCGGGATTTACCGATGAGGCGTTTGAGAAGCTGCCGGTTTCTTTGGTCTGCGGCAGGATGCCTGAGAGAGCGGGCGAGATCATTGTTCCTGCCGGAAGCATCGCGGCGAAAGCGGGGGTGCGGATATCCGTCAACGATGAACTGAGGCTTTCTGTGGGAGAGAGGGAAGCGGAGGGGAGAGTGCTGTCGCAGTGTGATCCCTATCAGCCGGGGGAGAGATTGACAACCGCTAAGGAGCGGACTTACAGGGTGGTGGGAACTTTTGAAAAGCCGGGATTTGAACTTCCGTCTTCGCCGGGATATACGGCGATCACAAAGGCGGAGGGAGAGGCGGAGAGATGCAGCCTCTATGTGGCGCTGAGAAATCCCCGCAGGGTATGGGAGTTCGGGAAGGAGAGAGAAGCGAAAAGTCCCTTTGGCATCCATGAGAACCTGCTGCGGTTTATGGGCGTTTCGGATAACAAAGTGTTTCATACCTTTTTCTATACCATAGGCGGTGTTCTGGCGGCGATTATTATGACGGGCTCGGTCTTTCTGATCTATAATGCGTTTCAGATTTCACTGAATGAGCGTATGCACCAGTATGGGATTCTGATGTCGGTGGGGGCGACCGAAAGGCAGCTTCGCGGCATGGTTTTATATGAGGGATTCCGTATCGGCTGTATCGGTATTCCGATGGGGATGGCAGCAGGGATCGGTTGTGTCAGCCTGCTTCTTCCGGTGGTGGCGAAAAATTTTGCCAGTATCATAGACTATGGGGCGAGGCTTACCTTGTCGGTATCCTTTCCGGCGCTTTTGGGTTCGACATTGATCAGCTTGGTCACGATCCTGCTCTCGGCATATATACCTGCCCAAAAAGCGGCGTCGCTGCCGATCATGGATTGTATCC
>OFFV01002005.1_pt1 | contig 10508 bp, 8 predicted proteins | sample 1521461 | NCBI WGS metagenome assembly OFFV01 (sample SAMEA3504120, study PRJEB24116) | mouse gut metagenome | biome: mouse gut; feature: mouse-associated habitat; material: faeces | place: Denmark | collected 2011 | reverse complement strand
AGCGATGATCCGCTGTGCGGCAGTTGTTTTGCAGATTTGTTTTTATCGAAGTCCCCGAAATACGGACGTCTTTGCAGAAGCAGATGATTTTGCCAGATCCAGATGCTGTATGGTTCCGCTGGTTCCGTTTTCATAGAGGAAGATTCCGGTTTTGCGGACGCGTGCATTGACGGCATTGTCTTTGGATGAATTCAGGGAAAAATCGGTCTGTGCATTTCCAAGATAGATTGCCCCAACGCCGGCTTTTCCAAGCGCGCATAAGACGTCTTTTCCGGAAGCGTCTTTGGTCCAGATGCGCAGTTTGTCAAAAATCGGGTCGTTTTCGTCAATCCAGCCGTTGCCGTCGGCGTCGTAAGCGGCAAGATCCGCAAATCCGTCGCCGCTTTTGGTCCCGAATAATTCGCTGCCGTCGTTGATTTTTCCGTCCCCGTTTTTATCCAGGGCTAAAAAGCCGCTGCCGGAGGATAAATTTGAGATCAGGTCCATGTTGCCGTCGGCGTCTAAGTCAAAATAAAATTTCTGGTCGGTTACGTTTGCAGAAGCGGTATTTAAGTTGATGACCAGGGGATCGCACAGAGCGGCCTGCTGGCCGAGCGCTGCGCCGAAATTTGTGCTGCCGATATAGGTCTCTTCAAAAGAGCGGCTCATGGTCATAGAAAGATTAAAATTGATTTCCCGGCCGTCTGCGGTTTTTACCGTTCCCGTTGTAGAAAACGTCGTCTCTTCCGTTTCTGCCTGATAGGCAAATTCTGTGTAATTGCCGCCGCTAAGCTGGTACGGCGAAACGCCGGAGGAAACCTGACCCGCCGTACTGTTCCTGAAACTGTCCCGCATCAGGCTGCCTTCCCCAAATAAGAGCATCATCAGATAGCTGAGAGACTGGGATTTGATCGTATGAAGATCCGGTGTGCTCCTTTGGCTCATAGATATTGGGCTGCCGATGCTCTGTGCCTGTTTAAACTGCTGGAAAAGATCCTCTTTGGAATCTTTGGTATTTTTTGAAAATCTGTTTTTTTCGGAATCGGATTCTTCCCGATAATGGGTTACCGCCTGCCGGTTCCGGCTTTTTATAAATCCGCTGCCCCAGAGCGAAAGGGAAGATGAGACAGCCGTCGTCCGTTCATAACTCCTGCGTGATGTCATGGCTACATTGCCTGCTTGTATAATCACGTGTACCCCTCCTGTATTGATACCCGGTTTATTTCATATTGCTTCCCTGTAAAATGAAATAAAAAAGACGGTATGTTTAAGAAAATCCATTTCCTTAAATATACCGTCCCTGGTTCCATTAAGAATTTCCGAATGCATTCAAATTACATATCGGAAACTTCCAGAGATTGGTTAATACTTTCCGGTGAAGTATTTTTGTGAAATAAATACATACCTGCAAGGAAGAGCACAAGAAACATAAACGAGGTCATTTCGGCGGAAAGAAACGTTGCAAATCCGTTGTAAAGAATATGAAGGAGCGAGGAGACCCAGACGGAACCGCCCCGTTTGCGCACATATCCCAGAAAAATGCCTACAAAAAACGCATAAAATCCCTGGATCGGATTTAAGTGGAAAATGCCGAATAAAAGCGCCTGAAACAGATTTGCAGCCCAGAAAGGAAGCGCCCGTTCCGCAGAGGCAAGTATGACGCCCCGAAACGTAATTTCTTCTTCAATCGGTCCTAGCAGTACGGCATATAAAACAAGAAGCAGTGACGGAGATGCGGTAAATCCGGCGTTTTCCATCAGGCTTTCATAAAATTCCATCCATCCCGGAAAAAAGGAAGCAGTCACCACGGTGATCATGGAAGAGATGAGCTGCAGGCCCGGAACCACAAAGATCAGGCCGAGCAGAATTTTGGGATTGGTAAGCGTCTTTGCCGGCAGTTTCATGGAACCGTGAAACTGGCAGGTATACCAGATGCCGAAGATCAGAATGCCGGAAACGGCAAATGCAATGGAAACAAACATGCTGAAATCCTGGTTGGTTACCAGGGGCATTAACTGCTGCATCAGTTCCTCGTATCCGAACTTTGTGCCGGAGAGTATGTTGGAAATAAAAATCCCCATCATACAAAATCCCATGATCGGGAACGTAATCAGAAACTGAAGACCGATCGAGGCAAAAAGCGGCAGAAAACAAAAGAAAAAATATCCGGTTTTTTTCATGAAAAGACTCCTTTTTCTGTTAGAATGGAAATATTATAGCATATAGGGAAACATGGCGCAAATCTGTTTTGTTGGTTTTTGTTTGTTTTAATCGTTGCAATTTGAGACATAATTCATTATAATACTTAACAACTAAGCGGAGCGTTCAAAAGATGATAAAAGTTGGTGATGATGGGATGACAGATCTTTCGGTGAAAAATCTGGAGCAGATGGAAAAGGAATTTCATAGCGGAGACGATGCGATTCGGGAAACTCAGGATTTTGAAAAACCGGAAAAGCTCTATGCGGAATTGATAGAAAGCGTGCATAAATACCACCCTTCTACCGATATTACTCTGATTGAAAAGGCATATCGAATTGCAGATCAGGCGCATAAGGAGCAGGTTCGTAAATCCGGGGAGCCGTACATCATCCATCCCCTGTACGTAGCGATTATACTGGCAGAGCTGGAATTGGATAAAGAGACGATCGTATCAGGGCTTTTGCATGACGTCGTAGAAGACACGGTGATGACGAAGGAAGAGATTGCGGCGCAATTCGGGGATGAGGTCGCACTTTTGGTAGACGGCGTGACCAAGCTGGGGCAATTGTCCTATGACGCAGATAAAGTCGAAATACAGGCGGAAAACCTGCGAAAAATGTTTCTTGCCATGGCAAAGGATATTCGCGTTATTTTGATTAAATTAGCGGACCGCCTGCACAATATGCGGACGCTGAAATTTATGAAACCGGAGAAACAGAAAGAAAAAGCAAGGGAGACGATGGATATCTATGCGCCGATTGCACAGCGGCTTGGAATTTCAAAAGTAAAGACGGAACTGGACGATCTTTCTTTGAAATACCTGGAACCGGAAGCGTATTATGATCTTGTGCGAAAGGTTGCCCTTCGGAAAAATGTCCGGGATAAATATGTCCGTCAGCTGGTAGAAGAAGTGAGGCAGCAGATCAAAGAGGCGGAGATCGAGGCGGAGATCGAAGGCAGGGCGAAGCACTTTTTCAGCATCTATAAGAAGATGGTCAGCCAGGATAAGACGCTGGATCAGATCTTTGATTTGTTTGCCATTCGGATCATTGTCAATTCCGTCAAAGACTGTTATGCCGCGCTTGGTATTATTCATGAGATGTACCGTCCCATTCCGGGGCGGTTTAAGGATTATATCGCGATGCCGAAGCCCAATATGTACCAGTCGCTGCATACGACGCTGATCGGACCGGCGGGACAGCCGTTTGAAATCCAGATCCGTACGTACGAAATGCATCGTACGGCAGAGTACGGAATCGCTGCTCACTGGAAATACAAAGAGGGCAGGACGGGAATCAGCGTAGCCAATCAGGAGGAAGAGAAGTTAAGCTGGCTGCGCCAGATTCTGGAATGGCAGCGCGACATGTCTGACAACCGGGAGTTTATGAGTCTTTTGAAAAGCGATCTGGATTTGTTTTCCGATACGGTGTTCTGTTTTACCCCTACAGGGGATGTGAAGAATCTGCCGAACGGTTCTACGCCGATCGACTTTGCATACAGTATTCATTCTGCCGTCGGCAATAAGATGATCGGCGCGAAAGTCAACGGCAAGCTGGTAACGATCGATTATGTGATTCAGAACGGGGACAGAATCGAGGTCATTACTTCACAGAATGCCAAAGGACCCAGCAGGGACTGGCTGAATATCGTAAAAAGCACACAGGCAAAGAACAAGATCAACCAGTGGTTTCGGAGCGAGTTTAAAGAAGAAAATATTTTAAAGGGAAAAGAACTGATCGCGCAATACTGCAAAGCGAAAGGGATTCATCTGCCCGATATCAATAAAACGGAATATCAGAATAAGATTTTAAATAAATACGGGTTCCACGACTGGAATTCCGCTCTGGCAACGGTAGGGCACGGAGGCTTAAAGGAAAGCCAGATCGTTAACCGGATGTATGAGGAATACAAAAAAGACCACGTCATAGAGATGACGGACGAGGAGATTTTAGACGCCGCGGCAGGAGCCGGCAGAGAAAAACCTGTCTGGGAAAAATCAAGAAGCGGTATCGTGGTAAAAGGGCTGTATGACGTGGCAGTGCACTTATCTAAATGCTGCAGCCCTGTGCCGGGAGACGAAATCGTAGGGTATGTGACAAGAGGCAGGGGCGTTTCCATCCACCGTACCGACTGCGTGAATATGATCCACCTTTCGGAAGAAGAAAAAGTCCGCTTAATCGATGCCGAATGGCAGCAGGGAGCCGACGAAGGCGCAAACGGGCTGTATCTGGCGGAACTTAAGATTTACGGCAATAACCGGACGGGGCTTTTGGTGGATATTTCCAAAATATTTACGGAGCGTTCCATCGATATTATCGGTATGCATTCCAAAACGAGCAAACAGGGGATTGCTACCATTGAGGTTTCATTTCATGTAAAAGGCAGGGAAGAGCTTGTAAAACTGATCGACAAGATCCGCCAGGTGGAGAGCGTGATCGACATCGAGCGTACGGCAGGCTGACGGGAGGAATTATGGCGAAACTTAGGACAGAACAGTATATCGTTGGTCCGGTGATGACCAATTGTTATTTGGCAGTGAACGAAGAGACCAAAGAAGCGCTGGTCATCGATCCGGGAGATGAGGCTGCCCGGCTGATCCAAAAGATCAGAGAGCGGAACGTAACGCCTGCGGCAGTGCTGTTAACGCACGGGCATTTTGATCACGCGGGGGCGGCGCGGGAACTTGCGGATGCCTTTGGGATTTTGATTTATGCCCACGAAAAAGAAAAAAAGACGCTGGAGACGCCGGGCATCAATTTAAGCGGGATGACCGGAGAGCCGCCTGCGGCGTATCATGCAGACGTGTTTGTCAAAGACGGCGATGTGCTGGATTTGGCGGGATTTTCAGTCCGCGTGCTGTTTACGCCGGGACATACGGAAGGCGGCTGCTGTTATTATATAGAAAAAGAACAGGCGGTTTTTGCAGGGGATACGCTGTTTTGCTCTTCGGTGGGCAGGACGGATTTTCCGGGAGGAAGCGCGTCTGTGCTGCTGCGTTCGATCCGGGAGAAGTTAATGACGCTTCCGGGACAGACGAACGTATATCCGGGGCACAATGAGATTACGACGATCGGCTGGGAAAAACAGCATAATCCGTTTTTATAGGACGACGGATCGATGACAGAGTATGGAGCGCGTTTGGATTTTACATAGGTGCAGCGTATCCCATATATGAGAAAAGAGAGAGACTATGATTACGGTTCAATTAAACAGAGCTGATTTTGAGTACGATATCCACTCTTTGGTAAAAGCTTTTTTCCCCGCGGAAGATGTTTTGGTAGGCGTGGGGGAGCAGCCGGCAGAAGAGGAGATATCGTTTCATATTGTTACAAATTATCGGGAAGATTCCATTGAGATCATGGTTATGCCGGAGGATGAGTCATCGGAACGCGTATCGCATACGGTCCGCGTGGATTTTTCCGATCGGAAAGAGACGAAAAACCGCCTGAAACAGGCATATTATCAATTGCTGCGTACGTATACAAAAAAAGACCTGCCCTGGGGGACGCTGACCGGCATCCGTCCGGTGAAGATTCCTGTGGCGTTTCTGGAAGAAGGGAAAAGCGAAAACGAAATCCGGGATTTCATGAAACAGACGTATTTTGTTTCCGAAGAAAAGATCGGGCTTAGTATCGAAGTCGCTAAGCGGGAGCGTGCTCTTTTAGAGAAGCTGGATTATGAAAACGGGTACAGTCTGTATGTGGGGATTCCCTTTTGCCCGAGCACTTGTCTATACTGTTCGTTTACTTCGTTTCCGCTTTCTGTGTGGAACGGGCGTGTGGATGCGTATCTGGATGCTCTGGAAAAAGAAATTGACTTTACCGCAGAACATTTTGCAGGAAAGCGTCTGAACAGCATTTATATCGGCGGAGGCACGCCGACAACGCTGACCCCAAAACAGCTGAAAAGACTGATGGGAATGCTGCGGGCTGGCTTTGATTTTTCTGACTGCCTGGAGTTTACCGTGGAGGCGGGCAGACCGGACAGCATCACACGGGAAAAGCTTGCGGTTCTGCGCGGCGAGGGAATTTCCAGAATTTCGATCAATCCGCAGACGATGAACGACAAGACGCTTGAAATTATCGGCAGGCACCATACGGCGCAGCAGACGATCGAGAGTTTTTATCTTGCCAGGGAACTTGGGTTTGACAATATCAATATGGATGTGATCGTGGGGCTTCCGGGAGAGACGCTGTCGGATGTGGAAGCTACGATGCAAAAGCTTGCGGAGCTTGGCCCGGATAATCTGACGGTCCATTCCCTTGCGTTGAAACGGGCGGCGCGCTTAAAGATGCAGTGGGATGCATACCAGAACATGACATATGAAAATACGGATCAGACGATTTGCCTGACGGCTGATTATGCCGGGCAGATGGGGCTGGTTCCGTATTATCTGTACCGGCAGAAAAATATGGCGGGCAATTTTGAAAACGTCGGATATGCGAAAACCGGAAAAGAGGGAATTTATAACATATTGATTATGGAGGAAGTGCAGACCATAGTCGCCTGCGGAGCCGGTAGTATTTCGAAAAGGGTATACCCGGACGGACGTATCAAAAGATGCGAAAATGTCAAGGATGTAGCGTCTTTCATAGAAAGAATCGATGAAATGATTGAGAGAAAACGGAAACTTCTTGTGGATTAAAAAGAGTTTTTGTTGTACATCAAAATAGGTTAGTACATCAATTGTACATCAATTTTTACCCAATGGTACTGAATAATACTTGATGATGCAGAGGAACAACCTAATATAGCGCCTAAAGGACAATTTTATTCTAACGAATAGGACTGTCCTTTTTTGTTATAGTCAATCATCAAGAATGGAGGAGAAATGTATGAGTAGTACAGCGTTAGAAGCAGAGAAAGCGACTATTTATATCAGCGATGACACAAGAAGAAATATCAAAAGCAGTTATAACTTTAAGACAGGCTGTGTAAAAACGGTGTGTCTGCATGAAGGCTGGCAGACCGGCGGGAGCTTAAAAGCAGTCAGGATGGCGTTTAACCTTTACTGCAATGGTACGCCAAGTGTCTTTGATTACGATGATGCGGTAAAAGAGCTTTTATTGTATGGGGAGTGAGTCACTAAGTTGTAATTTTCATTTAGTACAATATAGCTTGTAAACAGTTTGCCTGCAGGAACAAAGTTTACAAGCTAACGGGCAGCTTTGCTGCAAGCGTAGAAATTCAAAACATCCAAAGGAGGAAACAAAAATGAATATCTTAACATGCGAGGGAGTTCGCAAAATATATGGCTCCGGCAATAATCAGGTGGCTGCACTGGATGGGATTGATTTGACGGTGGGCAAGGGAGAATTTGTGGCGATTATTGGAGCGTCTGGCTCAGGTAAATCTACACTGCTGCATATTCTGGGAAGCGTGGATAAGCCTACAAGCGGAAAAGTTATGATAGATGGAACAGATCTATCTAAACTTAATCAGACGCAGGCAGCAATTTTCCGCAGAAGAAAAGTGGGTTTGGTGTATCAGTTCTATAACTTGATTCCAACACTTACCGTGCAAAAAAACATTCTTATGCCGCTTGCTCTTGATAAGAAGAAACCAAACAAAGAGTATTTTGAAAAGATCGTTAGTTCGCTTGGCATTGCTGACCGGCTCGAAGCCTTGCCAAACCAGTTATCAGGCGGGCAGCAGCAAAGGGTTGCCATAGCACGTTCCCTGATTTATCGCCCGGCTCTGCTTTTGGCGGACGAGCCGACTGGAAATTTGGATCAGAAAAATTCCAAAGAAATTATTGATATGCTGAAATTATCCAATCGTAATTTGGAACAGACGATTGTGTTGATTACCCATGATGAGAAAGTGGCTTTAGAAGCGGACCGCATCATAACCATAGAGGACGGGCATATGATAAGCGACGAGAAGCGGAGGTAATGGGCTATGTGGAAAGATTATTCATCAGGCTATATTAAAAATAATCGTTCGTCGGGGATGTCTGTTATGATAGCAGCATTTATATCAGCTTTGCTGTTATCATTGCTCTTAGGGTTATTTTATAATGCATGGAAGTATGAAATTGAAAGTATTGAGCAGGAAGAAGGTGGCTGGCAGAGCAGAATTGCCGGAGAATTTACCCAGGAAGATATAGAATCCATAAAGAATTTTGCTAGTGTAAAAGATATAGTGATAAATGAAAAGGGAGTACAGATTCCGGAAATCATGGTAGATATTTATTTTGATGACATGGGGGCTGTTCTTGACAATACGTTACGGATCGCCGAAACTCTGGGAGTTTCATCAGAAAAAGTTATTTATAACCATGAACTTTTGGCAATGTATATGATACGTGATCCGCAGGACACTGCACCAAGGCTGCTTTTTCCGCTGTTTATGCTGATAGCTGGAATTGCATCTTTTTCATTAATTATTGTAATACATAATTCTTTTGCCGTGTCTATGAATGCCAGAATCCGTCAGTTTGGTATTTTTTCCAGTATTGGAGCCACACCAAAACAGATACGGTCATGTCTTTTGCAGGAAGCGGCGGCATTATGTATTCTGCCGATTTTAATTGGAAATCTGTTGGGCATTTTAATCAGTATGGGGCTTATACATATGCTGAACAGTTTATTGGGAAATGGTGTGGCCGGCAGACATGAAGCAGTATTTGGCTATCATCCATTGGTCTTGGCGGTGACACTTCTTTTGACAGTAGTGACGATTTGGATTTCCGCATGGATGCCAGCCAGAAAATTAAGCAAACTGACACCGCTTGAAGCGATTAGAAATACGGGTGAATTACAGTTAAAGCGTAAGAAAAAATCTCCTCTGCTTACTTGTTTTTTTGGAATGGAAGGAGAATTGGCAGGTAACGCATTGAAAGCACAGCGAAAAGCTTTACGGACTGCATCACTTAGCCTGATATTCTCTTTTCTTGCTTTCACCATTATGCAATCTTTTTTTGCACTTTCAGGAATCAGCACGAGAGAAACCTATTTTGAACGTTATCAGGGTGTTTGGGACATCATGGTTACTGTAAAGGATACAGATGTGGATTCTTTCAGTGAAATTCAGGAAATGCAGGAGATTCCTGAAATAAGAAGTGCTATTGTATATCAGAGGGCAATGGCAAAAAGAATCATTGCAGAGGATGAAATAAGCGAAGATATGAAGTCCTTCGGCGGTTTTGCTGTAGCCGATGATAATTATGTGAGGAAGACGGATGGGGGATGGCTTGTAAATGTTCCCATTGTCATACTGGATGATGCGAGTTTTTTAGCGTATTGTGAACAGATTGGTATCACACCGCAGCTTGATGGGGCAGTGATATGGAATCAGATACGCGATGTTACAAATCCGGATTTCAGGCATCCAGTGTTTATGCCCTATATCCAAACCCAGAACGGCGGCAGAAAAGCTTCAGCTCCTGCAAGCGCCTTCTTAATGAACAGAGATAATGCGATAAGTACTGAGATTCCGGTTTTATCCTATACAGAAGAGGTTCCCGTGTTAAGAGAAGAATATGCCTCCAAAGACTACTATGAACTTGTACATTTTATTCCGGTATCTTTGTGGAAAAACATCAAAGGGCAGATTGGGGACACAACAACAGAACTTTACATTCGTATCCTTGGCAGAGAAGATCTGCCGCGCGAGGAATTAGATGCGTTACAGGATCAGATCTGCCGCCTGCTTGGTACATCTTACACACTGGAAATCGAGAACCGGATCCAGGCATATGAAACAAACAATAAAGTGCTGCAGGGAATGCGGGTTGTTTTCGGATGCTTCTGTGTTCTGCTTGCCATCATCGGGATCGGCGACGTCTTCTCCAACACTCTGGGATTCGTCCGGCAGAGGAAACGGGAATTCGCAAGGTACATGTCCATCGGGCTGACATCTGCCAATATCCGGAAAATGTTCTGTATCGAGGCTGCCGTCCTTGCCGGACGCCCGATCCTGATCACCCTTCCGTTCGCGGTCATCACAGTGGGTTATATGCTGAAAATGAGCTATCTGGACACAGGAGAATTCATGGCGGAGGCGCCGCTGATCCCAATCGTTATCTTTATGCTGGCAATCCTGGGATCTATCACACTGGCTTACGCATTTGCCTGGCGGAATGTACGGAAAATCAACCTTGCCGAAGTACTTAAGGATGATACGATGTTGTAGTGGGAGATGGGTTTTCCCTTCTCCCACACAGTACGATCTCCGACCTGATCGGACATCCTCCCATGCACCGCCGCCTTTCCGGACAGCCTGGACATGCCCTGCGGAACTGATTTCTGAAATCATCAAAGACCTCACTGTTCCAAGCCTCTTCCACCGAATATGCTCTCAAATCCATCGCCCACTTCTGCTCC
>OFFV01001997.1_pt1 | contig 10545 bp, 6 predicted proteins | sample 1521461 | NCBI WGS metagenome assembly OFFV01 (sample SAMEA3504120, study PRJEB24116) | mouse gut metagenome | biome: mouse gut; feature: mouse-associated habitat; material: faeces | place: Denmark | collected 2011 | reverse complement strand
TGCCGCCCCCGGAGGCTTGGCCTCCGAAAACTACTAACCCAAACTTAAATAAATGAAGAAACCTCACTGTGTGGTCTGCCACAACAGCGTTCGGGGATAAGACAAAAGCCGTGCCGCAAATCGCACAGGGGACCGTACGTACCGAAACTGCGACCGAATGCGTCGCGCAAACCGCTCCGCCCCGCCGCAAGCTCCCAAAGCACAGCGCCGCCGGACAAAAAAACGGCAGGGGATCTCGCGGTTGCCTGCCGCCTCCGGGAGCCGGGCCCCCGTAAACTACTAACCCAAACTTAATAAATGAAGAAACCTCACCGTAGCGGGGTGTTCCCCTACGGCGAGATGTGTATTTGCAAAGCGCGTGCCAAAGTCACCGGCAGCCCGGACGCACAAAAAAAAGGCGGGATGCTGCAGCACCCCGCCCGTAACACAGATCGCACCCTCCTACCGGAAGATGCCCGTATAAGTCTGCGGCGAGAGCGCGCGCAGCTCCTGCTTCACCTCCTCCGACACGTCGAGCGTGGCGATGAACTCGGCGATCGACTCGGCCGTCACATGGGTGTTGGTGCGCGTGAGGGCCTTCAGCGCCTCGTAGGGCTTGGGATAACCCTCGCGGCGCAGAACGGTCTGGATGCCCTCGGCCACCACGGCCCAGTTGTTCTCCAGGTCGCGCTCCAGCGCCGCTTCGTTCAGGATCACCTTGTTCAACCCCTTGAGCAGCGACAGCAGACCGATCAGCGAGTGGCCCATCGGCACGCCGACGTTGCGCAGCACGGTCGAGTCCGTGAGGTCGCGCTGCAAACGCGACACGGGGAGCTTCGACGACAGATGGCCGTATACGGCGCCCGCGATGCCGAAGTTGCCCTCGGCATTCTCGAAATCGATCGGATTCACCTTGTGGGGCATGGCGCTCGATCCCACCTCGCCGGGCTTGATCCGCTGCTTGAAGTACTCCTCCGAAATGTACATCCACATGTCGCGGCACAAGTCGGTGAGGATCGTGTCGATGCGGCGCAGGTTGTCGAAGATGGCCGCCAGGTTGTCGTAATGCTCGATCTGCGTGGTGTAGCGCGAGCGGCAGAGCCCCAGCGTCTCGTTCACGAAACGGTCGGCGAACGCCGCCCAGTCGTAGCGGGGATAGGCCGCATGGTGGGCGTTGAAGTTGCCCGTCGCACCGCCGAACTTGGCCGGCACGGCGATGGCGTGCAGCATGGCCAGCTGCTTTTCGAGCCGCTCGACGAAGACCATGAACTCCTTCCCCAGCGAGGTCGGCGACGCCGGCTGTCCGTGCGTGCGCGCCAGCATCGGCACGCCGCGCCACTCGTCGGCCATGGCAGCCAGCTTGTCGCGCACCTCCTCGACGGCGGGATAGTACACCGCATCGAGCGCCTCGCGGATCGAGAGGGGCACGGCCGTGTTGTTGATGTCCTGCGACGTCAGACCGAAGTGCACGAACTCCTTCACGCCGCCCAGCCCGAGGGCGTCCATCTTCTCCTTGATGATGTACTCCACGGCCTTCACGTCGTGGTTGGTCACCGCCTCGATCTCCTTCACACGCGCGGCGTCGGCCGCCGTGAAGTCGCGGTAGAGGCCCCGCAGGGCCTCGCACTGCGCCGCGCTCACGCCCGCGAGCTGCGGCAGCGGGATTTCGCACAGGGCGATGAAATATTCCACTTCGACCCGGATGCGGTAGCGGATCAGGGCCTGTTCCGAAAAATAATCGGCGAGTTTCTCCGTTTTACTACGGTAACGGCCGTCTACGGGCGAGACGGCGGTGAGTTCGGTCAGCATATTGTACGGACGATGATTTTTGTTTCAACGGACCAAATTTACGACATTTAATCGAAATACCCATCATGTCGCACGCACTTAATTTCAGCCGTCCGGCGCGGAAGCCCGCACGCGGGCGGCAAAACTCGCGGACGAAAAACTCCGGGACATCATACTTTTGCATAATTTTATTACCTTTGTAGGGTTAATTTTTTTCGATTCATGGGCATACTCACGGCAATTCTCGACGCGCTCGTCCAGTTCATCCGGCGCAATCCCCTCACCTGCCTGATCCTCGTGATCCTGGCGCTGACGGCTCCGGCACTGCTGAAGGGCATCGCACTCTTCATACTCTACTTCCTGCTCGGCATGCTCGTGCTGGGCGTGGTGCTCACGCTGCTGTTCCGCTGGCGCATCCGCAAGCTGCGCGAAGGCATGGAGGAGCAGTTCGGCCGCACCGGCGAAGAGCCTTTCGGCCGCCGGGCCGGGGAACGCTCGCAGCGCACGGGCACGGTGCGGATCCGACGCACCTCCGACGCACCCGAAAAGCGGGTGGCGAGCGACGTGGGCGACTACGTGGAATTCGAGGAGACGCACGACGAACGGTAACCGCTGCGGCGCACGCCCGCAACCGGCGCGCACGCCACGGCTCAAACACGGGTTATGTTACGGATATTCGAACAAACAGGCCGCTATTTCATTCTGATGGGCAAAGTCTTCTCCCGGCCGGAGAAAGGCTCCATCTACCGCAGGCGCATCCTCTTCGAAATGGAGGCGCTCGGACTCAACTCGATCGGCCTCACGGCCATCATCTCGGTATTCATCGGAGCGGTCATCACGCTGCAAATGTGCATCAACCTCGACTCGCCCTTCATTCCGCGCTCGCTCGTGGGCTACGCCACGCGCGAGACCATGATCCTCGAATTCTCCTCGACGGTCGTGGCGCTCATCCTCTCGGGCAAGGTGGGGTCGAACATCGCCTCCGAAATCGGCACCATGCGCATCACCGAGCAAATCGACGCGCTCGAAATCATGGGCGTGAACTCGGCATCGTACCTCATACTGCCCAAGATCGTGGCCGCCGTGCTCTTCTTCCCGTTCCTCACCGTCCTGTCGATCCTGATCGGCGTGGCGGGCGGCTGGGGCATATCGGCCCTCACGGGCATCATGATCCCGGCGGAGTACGTCGAGGGCCTCATGCTCGACTTCCGCACCTACTCGATCGTCTACTCGCTCATCAAAACCGCCGTATTCGCCTTCATCATCGCTTCGGTCTCGGCCTTCTTCGGCTACTACGCCAAGGGCAATTCGCTCGAAGTGGGGCGCGCCTCGACCCACGCCGTGGTGGCCTGCTCGATCGTCATCATGATTTTCAACCTCATCCTCACCCAGATCCTGCTGATATGATCCAAGCGGAACACCTCGTCAAGTCGTTCGACGGACGCACCGTGCTCGACGACATCACGGTCGGTTTCGACACCGGCAAGACCAACCTGATCATCGGCCGCAGCGGCTCGGGCAAAACCGTGCTGCTCAAGTGCCTCGTGGGGCTCCACGAGATCGACTCGGGCCGCGTGCGCTACGACGACACCGACTTCACGCACCTCGGATTCCGCGAACGCAAGGCCATCCGCCGCGACATCGGCATGATCTTCCAGGGCGGCGCCCTGCTCGACTCCTCGACCGTCGAGGAGAACGTGCGGCTGCCCCTCGACCTGTTCACCGACCAGAGCGCGGCCGAAAAACGCGAACGCGTCGATTTCTGCCTGCGCCGCGTGCGCCTCGCCGACGCCAACCGGCTCTATCCGGCCGAGCTCTCGGGCGGCATGATCAAGCGCGTGGCCATCGCCCGGGCCATCGTGCTGAACCCCAAATACCTGTTCTGCGACGAGCCCAACTCGGGACTCGACCCCCAGACCTCGGTGGTCATCGACAACCTGATCCACGAAATCACCCAGGAGTACAACATCACCACCATCATCAACACCCACGACATGAACTCGGTCATGGAGATCGGCGAGAAGATTGTATACATCCACGAAGGACGCAAATGGTGGGAGGGCACCAAGGACGAGATTCTCCACGCGGACAACCGCGAACTCAACGACTTCGTCTTCGCCTCGGCCATGGCCAAACGCGCACGCCGCGCCTGAGCCCGCAGCCGACAGCGCGCCCACACGCATGCCGCCGCCCGATCCATGTGTGCCCACGCCTCCCGGGAGGCTATTCCGCACGCCCGCCAGGCGGCTCCGGCACCCCGGCGGGGCCCTGTCCGCAGGCGGTCGCACCGGCGCATGCCCGCGGACGGCCCGTACGTCGCACACGGACCCAAAGTTGCGGCCGGAGGCCAAAATTGTATTTTTTAATTTGCGAAAGATATTTAAAGTGTATATTTTTGTATTACATATAAACGGAAAGTTCAACTCATAAATCAATAAAACTATGTCAAAGATCAAGATTGGTATCAACGGTTTCGGCCGCATCGGCCGCCTGGTGTTCCGCGCAGCGTGCAACAACGCCGACACGGTCGAAGTCGTAGGAATCAACGACCTCGTGCCGGTGGACTACATGGCCTACATGCTCAAGTACGACTCCGTACACGGTCACTTCAACGGCACGGTCGATGTGCAGGACGGCCAGCTGATCGTAAACGGCCGCGCCATCCGCGTGACCGCCGAGAAGGACCCCTCGCAGCTCCGCTGGAACGAGGTGGGCGCCGAGTACATCGTGGAATCCACCGGTCTGTTCCTCACCAAGGAGAAGGCCGAGGCCCACATCGCCGCCGGTGCCAAGTACGTCGTCATGTCGGCCCCCTCGAAGGACGACACGCCGATGTTCGTCTGCGGCGTGAACAGCGACACCTATGCCGGTCAGCAGATCGTATCGAACGCATCGTGCACCACGAACTGCCTCGCACCGCTGGCCAAGGTCATCAACGACAACTTCGGCCTGATCGAGGGTCTCATGACCACCGTGCACGCCACCACCGCCACGCAGAAGACCGTGGACGGCCCCTCGATGAAGGACTGGCGCGGCGGCCGTGCTGCCGGCGGCAACATCATCCCCTCCTCGACCGGCGCCGCAAAGGCCGTAGGCAAGGTGATCCCCGCACTGAACGGCAAACTGACGGGCATGTCGTTCCGCGTGCCGACGCTGGACGTTTCGGTCGTAGACCTCACCTGCCGTCTGGAGAAGGGCGCAACCTACGACGAGATCAAGGCAGCAGTCAAGAAGGCTTCGGAGAACGAGCTGAAGGGCATCCTCGGCTACACGGACGAGGACCTCGTATCGAGCGACTTCACGGGCGACGCACGCACGTCGATCTTCGATGCCAAGGCAGGTATCGCGCTCAACGCCAACTTCGTGAAGCTGGTATCGTGGTACGACAACGAGTGGGGTTACTCGAACAAGGTCATCATGCTGATCCAGAAGATGGCCGCTTACAACAACAAGTAACATTCCTGCTCGCGGCCGCCGCTTCCGCTCCTCGCCCGAGCCGCACCGGTCGCTTCGACCGGCGCGCAAGGTAAGGCTTCAATCCCGTCAGCAAGCGGATGACCGCACATTGGCAAACACCCCGGAATACAATCATAACGCTGTATTCCGGGGTTTGCTTTATGCTCATTTTCACGCTTGTTTCCACGCTTCGGCAACATCTCCGCTCCTCGTTCGGCACTACGCACGCCTTATCGAAAACGTTGGCTTTCTGCTGAATCTTCTCACTTCGGCAATGTCCGAATTTCGTTCAACGCCGCACTCGACTTTACGAAACCTTTGCAGTTTGCGCCACTTTTGTGCGAATAAACAAAAAGAAGCGGAAGCGGACGGTACACGATGCCTCAAGTCAAATAATAAGTCCAACGAAATCCGCCCTCCCCAAAAAATCAGCCACTCCACCTTATTGTATATTCCGTGCAAAGCTCTTACAGGAGTTAGTTTTGCCGCTCGCCACAAAGAAAATGCATAGACAACCTTTCTCCGTCTGATTTCCTCCGGCCACCTCCTTTACATCATCTTTCCCCCTCCCCTGCCAAGTGGCGGCATCCCTACGGGATCAGGGACGCCTGAAGCTGCGAAGTCTGCATCGTCCAAAGGATCGGGCGGCGCCGGAAGAATCAGCGGGAGCAAAAGGGTTTGCGGAACTTGCAGAAGTTCCAGGATCCGCGCCCCAAACGGACAGCGATGGACACAAGAGCTGCGGCGCCGGAAGAATCGGCAGCGCCACCATGAACAGCAACCTCCCGGAGGGATCTGCGGTGCCGGGGACTGAGGAGGATACGGAGTCTGCAAGAGCTTCGGGGCCGGAAGAATCGGCAACGCCACCAAGAACAGCGACGTCCCGGCGGAAACTGCGGAGCCTGGGGCTGAGGAGGATACGGAGTCTGCAAGAGCTGCGGCGCCGGAAGAATCGGCAGCGCCACCATGAACAGCGACCTCCCGGAGGGATCTGCGGGGCCGGGGGCTGAGGAGGATGCGGAGTCTGCAAGAGCTGCGGCGCCGGAAGAATCAGCAGCGCCACCATGAACAACGCCGCCGCAACGGGATCAGTGGGCCGGAGGCTGAGGAGGATGCGGAGTCTGCAAGGGATGCGGGGACAGCAGAGCGCTATGCGGCGCAGGCAGGAACAGCAGGAACAGAAGGACCCGGAAGGGCTCCACCGCAAGCAGGCGGCAGCGTCCCGACGGAAACCGGAGTGCCAGCAGAGTATGCCACGCCAAAAAGATCGGCAACGCCACCATGAACAGCAACCTCCCGGAGGGATCTGCGGGGCCGGGGGCTGAGGAGGATGCGGAGGATGCAAGGGATGCGGGGACAGCAGAGCGCTATGCGGCGCAGGCAGGAACAGAAGGAACAGAAGGAACAGAAGGAGCAGAAGGAACAGAAGGACCCGGAAGGGCTCCACCGCAAGCAGGCGGCAATCGTCCTGCGGAAGCAACAGTGTAAGCGGGCGCCGCGGGCAACGGCGCCCAGTGCGATCTGCAGAGGCCGGAAGGCCTCCAAAGAAACAGCCCGGCGCTCGGCATGCCGGCTTTCTCCTCGGTCGGTGCGCTCATCTCCTTCTTCATGCACAACATCTTCGGCCACAGGTCGAAAAATATACATCAGCAACGGCGGCGCGCTCGTCATGGGTGTGGTAATGTCGGTATTCGTCGTGCGGACCGTGCAGCAGCACCCCCAAGAGCGGCGGGGGAAGCGGGATGCGCAGCGATGCCGAGCGAGGAAAAGGCAGGTGGCTTTTTGCGTAAACGGAGGGAGATGGCGGAAAATAAAAAAGGTCAGATCTTTCGATCTGACCTTGAAGAGGCGGCTACCTACTCTCCCACGGGAAAACCGCAGTACCATCGGCGTGAGTGAGCTTAACTTCTCTGTTCGGAATGGGAAGAGGTGGGACCTCACTGCTATAACCACCTAAAAGAACGTTGCCTCATTTTTGTCGTTTTGTGCGAAATGCCTGTGGGGGCATTAATCCGTCGCACTCGGTAAGTTTGACACTGACGGGAGATGAGAAACAAATTCGGAAAGAAAGCCGTTCGGGTAATTAGTACTGCTCGGCTTTGACATTACTGTCTTTACACCTGCAGCCTATCAACGTAGTCGTCTCCTACGCCCCTCAAGGGAAGACTTATCTTGGGGATGGCTTCGCGCTTAGATGCTTTCAGCGCTTATCCAAACCGAACGCGGCTACTCGGCGGTACACTTGGCAGCATAACCGATACACCGGAGGTTCGTCCAACTCGGTCCTCTCGTACTAAAGTCAGGACCCCTCAATCTTCCTACGCCCGCAACAGATAGAGACCGAACTGTCTCACGACGTTCTGAACCCAGCTCGCGTGCCACTTTAATCGGCGAACAGCCGAACCCTTGGGACCTTCTCCAGCCCCAGGATGTGACGAGCCGACATCGAGGTGCCAAACCGCCGCGTCGATATGAGCTCTTGGCGGCGATCAGCCTGTTATCCCCGGAGTACCTTTTATCCTTTGAGCGATGGCCAGTCCACACAGAACCACCGGATCACTATACCCTACTTTCGTACCTGTTCGACTTGTAGGTCTCACAGTCAAGCGCCCTTATGCTATTGCACTCTACGCACGGTTACCATTCGTGCTGAGGGCACCTTGGGAAGCCTCCGTTACGCTTTTGGAGGCGACCACCCCAGTCAAACTACCCACCAAACGGTGTCCCCCGCAAGGGGTTAGAATTCAAATACACAAAGGGCAGTATTTCAACGTCGACTCCACGAATACTGGCGTACCCGCTTCGCAGTCTCCTGCCTATCCTACACATTATGCACCCAAATTCAGCGTTAAGCTATAGTAAAGGTTCACGGGGTCTTTTCGTCCCGTTGCGGGTACCCGGCATCTTCACCGGGACTACAATTTCACCGAGCTCACGGTTGAGACAGTGTCCAGATCGTTACACCATTCGTGCAGGTCGGAACTTACCCGACAAGGAATTTCGCTACCTTAGGACCGTTATAGTTACGGCCGCCGTTTACTGGGGCTTCGATTCAATGCTTCTCTTGCGATGACATCCCCTCTTAACCTTCCAGCACCGGGCAGGTGTCAGGCCCTATACGTCTTCTTTCGAATTTGCAGAGCCCTGTGTTTTTGATAAACAGTCGCCTGGACCTCTTCGCTGCGCCCTGCTCTCGCAGGGACCCCTTTTCCCGAAGTTACGGGGTTAATTTGCCTAGTTCCTTAACCGTGATTCACTCGAGCACCTTAGGATACTCTCCTCGACCACCTGTGTCGGTTTACGGTACGGGTGACATACACTATAACTTAGAAGATTTTCTCGGAAGTAGACTTGGGTGAACTATCCGATTGCCCGTAGGCGCTCGGTACTGTCGGCGTTCAGCAGGAACTAACTCTTAATCTGTCCCTATACCTACGGCCTTTAACGAACTATTCCGTCAGTTCGCGTCACTTACGTTCCTTCGTCTCTCCATCGAGGTGCATGTCAGTATCGGAATATTAACCGATTATCCATCGAGATCACCTTTCGGCTTACCCTTAGGACCCGACTAACCCTGATCCGATTAGCGTTGATCAGGAAACCTTGGTCTTGCGGTGTGCGGGTTACTCTCCCGCATTATCGTTACTCATGCCTACATTTGCTTTTCCATACGCTCCACCATCCCTCACGAGACGGCTTCGACGCTGAATGGAATGCTCCCCTACCACGCTTTCGCGTCCAGAACTTCGGTGATATGCTTGATGCCCGTTTATTATCCACGCTCTGTCGCTCGACTAGTGAGCTGTTACGCACTCTTTGAATGAATAGCTGCTTCCAAGCTAACATCCTAGCTGTCTCTGCAACAAAACATCGTTAGTTCAACTTAGCATATTCTTGGGGACCTTAGTTGCTGGTCTGAGTTGTTCCTCTTTTGTGACCGGACATTAGCACCCGGTCGCTCACTGCTGTAAATCATACTACTGGCATTCGGAGTTTGTCAGGATTTGGTAGGCGGTGAAGCCCCCGCATCCAATCAGTAGCTCTACCTCCAGTAGACTCTCAATTACAACGCTGCCCCTAAAGGCATTTCGGGGAGTACGAGCTATTTCCCAGCTTGATTAGCCTTTCACCCCTACCCTCAAGTCATCGAGAAGCTTTTCAACGCTTATTCGTTCGGACCTCCAGTTGGTTTTACCCAACCTTCATCCTGCTCAAGGGTAGATCGCAAGGTTTCGCGTCTACAACCACTGACTGGCCGCCCTATTCAGACTCGCTTTCGCTTCGGCTCCGTGCTTCCTAGCACTTAACCTCGCCAGTGATTAGTAACTCGTAGGCTCATTATTCAATAGGCACGCCGTCACGGCACGAAGCCGCTCCGACAGGTTGTAAGCGTATGGTTTCAGGTTCTTTTTCACTCCCCTGTTCGGGGTTCTTTTCACCTTTCCTTCACAGTACTGGTTCACTATCGGTCTCTTGGGAGTATTTAGCCTTACCGGGTGGTCCCGGCAGATTCAGACAGGATTCCTCGTGTCCCGCCCTACTCAGGATACTGCTATCTTGTAACTGAATTACCTGTACGAGCCTTTCACTCTCTACGGATGGACTTTCCAGACCATTCCAGTTCTTCGTTACGCGAATATCGCAGTCCTACAACCCCATGATTGCCGTAACAACCATGGTTTAGGCTTCTTCCATTTCGCTCGCCGCTACTTTGGAAATCGATGTTTCTTTCTTTTCCTCCTCCTACTTAGATGTTTCAGTTCAGAGGGTTGGCTCACCGTTGCCGGTGTGTTAGGTCTTCTACCTAACGGGTTGTCCCATTCGGAGATCCGCGGATCAATTCACGTTTGCTAATCCCCGCGGCTTTTCGCAGCTTACCACGTCCTTCGTCGCCTCCAAGAGCCTAGGCATCCCCCATACGCCCTTACTTACTTTCTTTAATCGCCACGCGCCCCTATTGTAACGCGTGACTCTATCTCATCCTCAATTCGTGTCAATGAACGTTAGCCGAATCTCTTCGACTCAGGTGGAGGATAAGGGAGTCGAACCCTTGACCCCCTGCTTGCAAAGCAGGTGCTCTAGCCAACTGAGCTAATCCCCCGAGTTTGGTGTAGTCCCGTGCGGACTTGAACCGCAGACCCCTACATTATCAGTGTAGTGCTCTAACCAACTGAGCTACGGGACTATATCCGCGGGTTCTCCCCACTCTATAATCTAAATTACAGGTTACTTCGAGAGAAAAAAAAAGAGACTTATCCATCGAAAAGCAGTCTCACTCTCCAGAAAGGAGGTGTTCCAGCCGCACCTTCCGGTACGGCTACC